>Ga0335075_10006493_pt1 | contig 18056 bp, 13 predicted proteins | sample Lox_Sample_24_FD_206723 | JGI IMG/M metagenome (GOLD analysis project Ga0335075, IMG submission 206723) | Soil microbial communities from Loxahatchee National Wildlife Refuge, Florida, United States - Lox_Sample_2.4 | ecosystem: Environmental > Terrestrial > Soil > Wetlands | place: USA...
TGAACCTCTGCCCGGTCGAACAACGAGCGGAAGGCGCCGTCGGTGGCGCGGTCCGCCGGGATGGCGTAATCAGCCAGCCAGCGGCCGTTGACATGGCCGAACAGGTCATCTTGGGGGCGGGCACCAGCATCGACATTGCTCAGGTCGATGCCCGAGCGGATAGCTTCTACCGTCACGCCACCATCCTTACCATCTAGCTGGCCGGGCGCCAGGTAGCTTTACGGCCATGCCCGACGAAGGTGACGAGGCGGCGGCACCCGACGAATTGGACGGCCCGACCATCTCCGGTTACGGCGTCGCGTCGGCGGCGCTGGGCGCGCTTTCCGTGGCGGCGATAGCGCTGGGTGCGGTCATCTGGGTGGCGCACCGCAGTGACGTCGATGAACGCGGCTATCAGAGCCGAATCATGCAGGCCGCCGTCGATTGGACGGGCGTGCTGATCAACATGAACAGCGGCAACGTCACGGCCAGCCTGCAGCGGCTGCACGACGGGACGGTCGGTGAACTCAACGCCGATTTCGACTCCACCATGCAGCCCTACCAGCAGGTGGTGCAGCGGCTGCAGTCGACCAGCCACGGTCAGGTGGAGGCGGTGGCGGTGGAAGCGGTGCGCCACGACCTGGACACGCAGCCGGGCGCCCGCCGGTCTCCGCCGGCTGAGCAACTGCCGGCCACGGTCGCCAGTCGCACGGACACAGTCATGGTGGTCGCTACGTCGGTCAGCGAGAATGCCGGCGGCAAGCCGCAGACGGTGCGCTGGAACCTGCGGTTAGGGGTTTCCGACGTGGACGGCAAGCCGATGATCTCGCGGCTCGAGTCGATTCGATGAGGAACGCCTGGCGGGTACTGGCCTTCGACATCGCCGCGCCGCTGGCCGCGATCTGTGCGCTGCTGGCGATCGGGGTCGTGCTGGACTGGCCGCGGTGGTGGGTTTCGGCATGTTCGGTGTCGGTGCTGCTGATCGTCCAAGGCGTGGCGGTGAACGTCTGGCTGTGGCGCCGGGATTCGGTGACCGTCGGCACCGACGACGATGCGCCCGCTCTTCGGTTGGCGGTAGTCGGACTTTGCATGGTGGCGGTGGTGTCTGCGGTGCTGACCGGCTACACCCACTGGACGTTGCCGGACCGCCGCCTGAAGGCCGACTCGGCAGAGGCGGTGCGCATCGCGACCGGGATGGCAGAGGCGACGGCCACCTTCTCGCCGCAAGAACCGACGGCTTCCATCGACCGGGCCGCGGCGATGATGGTGCCCGAACAGGCGACCGCGTTCAAGGATAATTTCACCAGGGCGACAGCGGATTTGGTACACCAAAATATCACCGCTACCGCTTCGACGTTGGAAGCCGGCGTCGAAGCGATCGGGCCGTCCGCGGCCGCCGTGGCGGTGGTCCTGCGCGCTACCCAAAACGCGCCGGGTCAGCCGCCCAGCAATGCGGTGCTGGCGCTGCGCATCGCGCTAACCAAGAAGAGCGACCATTGGCTAGTGCTCGACGTGTCGCCGATTAACGCCCGCTGACGACGGTCAACGCAACCGGATGCGCCGCGGCGTCACATCGTCGGGGTCGCGGAGCATCAGTGGCTGCGTGGTGGCGGCTGCGGCGCCCGCGGAGCCGGCTGCTGGGATGGCTGGCGCGACGGCTGTTGAGTTCTGGCCTTCGCGAACCGGTCAGACAGCCGGCGCATCCGGATCATCAACGCCGCCGTCGGGCTGATCGTGGCGGCGAGGTAGGCGCCCAATTCGTCGACGGGCACCCCGATCCGGGACGCGAATTCGGGCATCTTCAGCCCTGATCGTTCGATCAGCAGCCGCACGTGCCGGGCGACTTCGGTGCGCTCGTTGGCCTCCAGGTGCGCGCGGGCGCGATCCAGTACCTCCGCCAGGGCCTTGGAGATGCCGTACGGCCGCGAGGTCTCCAGGACTTCTTCGACTTGACGGGCGGTGCGGCCGTAAGGGTCGCGTTTGATCGCGACCGCGATCTGCTTCCAGGTGGCGATGTCGCCACCTTCCAGCGCCGACCGGATGGCCGAGGTGGGCCAGAACTCCACGGGCCGCTCGACGTTGCGCGGGCGGACGGGGGATCGATGTGGCGCCGGTCCGGGGCGTCGGTCGGCTGCCAACGTCACCTCGCCTCCTCCAGCATCGCTACTGCCACCGACAGGCAGCGCTGCCTGATCTTCTCCCAGTCTGCCTTTGTATCGGGACCGGGCCCACTGTCGTTATCGAGATCTGACGGATGTGGGTCCGCAAGCCGCCGGACCAACTGGGTGGCGATCCATTGCCGCCGGGGTGATTGACAACAGTAGTACCTATCCATCCCGGCCAGCACCAAAGCGGCGGTCTCGGCTTCCATTGTGTCCACCAGCTCAGCAAATTCGGCGTAGTCGCGGCTGCTGTTGCGGGACATGATCAGGTAGCCCTTGAGCCGCAGCGTCTCCGCGCCGGTCGGGATCTGCAGCCGGTCACCGGTGGGCAACTGGACGTGGGTGGTTTCCACCGGGCTGCGCCGCTCGAACGTCGGCTGGTCGGTCTCCGCTTGGGCTTCCAGCGCGTCGAGAGCGACCGAGAGTCGGCCCCGCCACAGCGTGACCGGATGCATGGGCCGGATCGCCCGCGGTGCCGCGCGGGTGGCGCCGTTGCGGTGCGGCAGCCCGCCGGCGAACTTTTTAGCCTTCGCATGACCATTAATGCCGGGCGCCGCCCCGCCTGTGGCCAACCGGTGGGTGATGGCATCGTCTCCGCCCTTGACGTGGTCGCGCAGCTCGCCGGTGCGCCCACATCCGGTGAAGGCCAGCGGATCGGCCACCGTAATCGCGTCTGGGACCAGGTGTTTGAGCCTGGCTGCCGACTTCAGCACGATCCGCAGGTCTGCACCGGGCACCACTGGTGCCGAAATATCGTCGGGGATCATCAAGATATCGCCGAGATCGACTGTGGGAAGTGGCTTTTCGAAGTCAACTGACGGCAGGATGCGTTCCAGCCAACCGGGCAGCCACCAGTTCCAGTGGGCAAACATCGCCATCAGCGCGGGCACCATCACCAGTCGCACCACGGTGGCGTCCACCGCGATCGCGACGGCACAGGCCACCCCGATCTCCGCCACCAGCGGCATACCGGCGAACGCGAAACCGATAAACACCGCGATCATGATCAGCGCAGCGCTGGTGATAGTGCGCGCGCTGGTGCTCACGCCGTAGGCCACCGCGTCGGCGGTGTGGCCGGTTTGCAGGAACCGTTCCCGGATTCGGGTCAGCAAGAAGATCTCGTAGTCCATCGACAAACCGAAAGTCATGGCCAGCACCAGCGGCGGAACGGTGCTGTCGATCGAGGTGATCGGGGCGAACCCGAGTTTTTCCAGCCAGCCCCACTGGAAGACCATCACCAAACTGCCGTAGGCCGCGGCCACCGACAACACCGTCATCAGCACGCCCTTGAGCGCCAAGAACACCGACTGAATCGAGATCAGCAGCATCACGAAGGCGATCAGCGCGACGAAGACCAGGACCAGCGGCTGGGTCGCCGATACCTGGTCGTCGAAGTCTTTGATCAGCGCGGTCGGCCCGCCGACGTTCACCTGTGCCGAGCCGTGTCCTGCCGGCTCGGGCAGGTGGGCTCGCATCCAGGAGATGCTGCTGCGCGCGCCCAGGTCTTCGGGATCCACCGACAGCACCCCGGACAGCAGGGCGCTGGTGTTGTTGTCGGCGAACACCGGCGACGCCACCGACGCCATGTCGGGCGCCTGCGTCATCGTCTGACGGATCGCGGTCAATGTCGCAGTGTGCGTGGGTGAGGAGGCGTCGCCATCAGGGAAGGTCACCAGCACCTGCACGGGGCCCAGCGCCCCGGGCCCGAGCGCCTCGGCCGCCGCAGACACCCCGGCGCGAATCTCATGCGACGAGTTGAACTGCCGCAGCAGGCTGTTGCCCAGCACCATCGACAGTGCCGGCACCGCCATGGCAATGAGGACAGCCGATGCCGCCAACGCCGACAGCCATGGCCGACGCATCACCTCACCGATCCACCGCGTCCAGAACCGCGACTGCGTCATTTCGGGCCGTCGCGACCAGTGCAGCACAGCGGACCTCTTGGCGGCTGCCCGTCCGAACGTCGCCAGCACAGCGGGTGTCATGGTCGTCGAGGTCAGCATCGCGACCGCGACCGCCAGGATCGCGCCGGTGGCCATCGACGCCAGCGCCGGGGTGTCGATCAAGTAGATGCCGGTCAGCGAGGCCACCACGGTCATCCCGGACAGCACCACCGCCAGACCGGACGTCGCCATCGCCGCGTCGACCGCCTCCTGGGGCTGACGTCCGGCCCGCAGCTCTTCGCGGAAGCGCATCAAGATGAACAGTGAATAGTCGACCGCCAGCGCGATGCCGAACATCGACACCGTCGAGGTGACGAAGACCGACATCGTGGTGTAGGCCGACAGCAGATAGACCAGTCCCATCGTGATGGCGACCGTGCAGATGCCCAAGGCCAGCGGGATTGCGGCGGCGGCAAGGGAACCGAACACCGCCAGCAACACAATCAGGATGATCGGAAGGTTCCAGCGTTCCGCCGCGGCGATGTCGTGCTTGGTGTTGGCGGCCGCGGCCGTGCTCAGCGCGCCCTGACCGATGACGTACAGCCGGACCCGGCCGTTGTCCATTTGGCCCGGCCGATCCCCCTGGACACCGACCTTCGCCCGCAACTTCTTGGCGGCGTCGCTGGCGCTGCTGTTGTTGGAAGAGTCCAGTCGCAGCGACACGACATACGGACGGTCGGGCTCCGGCGCCGGCTGCGCCGGGTTCTTCACCACCGCTATTTCGGAGACCTGGGTGGCGACTTGCTGCAAAAAGGTGGCGGCGGCGTTCATGTCTTCGTAGCTCGCATCCGCGCGCGGCGCCGCCACCAGCGCCAACGGTGACGTGCCCTGGTCGGGGTAGTGCGCCTCGAGTTCGTCGTGGACGCGCAGTGACTGGGACCCGGCGACGTCGAAGCCGCCGCCGGTCAGGTGACCCGACCCGCTCACCGTCAGGTAGATCGCCGGTATCAGCGCGAGCAACCAAGCTGTGAAGACCAGCCACCGGAATCTGCGCAGGTTGCTGCTCAGGCGCATCATGAAGTGCTGGATTTCGGTCTCCCCGCAGTCAGGTTCGCGCCGACCCGCTGCGCCCGGCTTTGCCGCGCTTGCGATCGCCGCGAGGGTTTGCAGCGACCCGCTGCGCCCGGCTTTGCCGCGCTTGCGATCGCCGCTAGCGTCGCGTGCTCGCGAGCCTACCCCAGCAAGCTGTCTGGCGATGCCGATTATGCCCGGCTGAGCTGCAACAACTCGGCAACAATGTCGCTGATTGCGGGCGTCTGGTAACGGGCTGTTCGGGTGTGATCCGTTTCTTGTCGGCTGGATTGGCCGCACCGCGGAAGTGGATGGCAGGATGGCCGGTGGACGTTCGCGGTTGGGTGTTACAAGCCGACGACCAGAGCTGTGTGCGAGGCCGACCCAGATTGCGAGCCCCTATTCGCAAGCCATAAGGAGTTATCTGTGACTTCCCTGACTGGGAGTACTGCGACATTGCGCCGACGGCTGTTCGGCGTGCTGACCGCCACCGCGATGGGGGGTGCCACCGCGGTGGTGCTGCTGTCCGCGCCGTCGGCGGTCGGCGCGTCTGATCCCTGTGCTGCCAGCGAGATGGCCAGGACGATCGGCAACGTCGCCAGGTCGGCCGGTGACTACCTGGACGGGCATCCGGAGACCAACCAGGCGGTGACGAGCGTCTTGCAGGAGCCGGCGGGACCGCAGTCGGTGGACTCGCTGAAGAGCTATTTCGACGCCAACCCCAAGGCGGCCAGCGACATGCAGACGATCGCGCTGCCGCTAGCCGGGCTCTCGAGCAGGTGCAAGCTGCCGATCAGCCTTCCCCAGGTGCTCGGCTTCATGCAGAGCGCGCAGGGCGGTCTGCCGGGCGGGCTGCCCGGCGGCCTTCCGGGTGCGGCGGCGCAGGCAGTTTCCGGGGCACCGGGCGCTGTGCCGCCGGCTGGTGTTCCGGCTGCGGCCCCGGCCGCCCCCGGCCCGGCGGTGATGCCGGGGCTGAGCGCCGTTAAGTAGTTGTTCGCCCGGTATTGCGCGGGGCCTCGGCGGCGGGGTCGGGCGGCGGCACCGGGCCTTGTAGCGCGCCGCCGGGCAGCTCTGTAGCGGCGGGTTCAGCGGCCGAGGCATCGTCGGCGTCTGGGCTGATATGGGCTGCCTCGATGTCGGGATCGCCGTCGTTCTCGGTGCGGAACATCAAGAAGAACACCACCCAGCCGAAGGCGGCAAGCAACAACCAGCTGATGAGCCGGTAGAGCAACATTGCCGAAATGGCACCGGGCAGCGACATCCCGCTGGACACCAAACTAGGCACCAACACCGCCTCCACGACCAGTAGACCGCCGGGCATCAGCGGTATCGTGCCGACGGCGCGGGCGGCCGCGCAGGCGACCGTCAATCCGCCGACCGACGCGTGATCGCCGGCCGCGTACGCCGCAAAGCCGAGGCAGGCGACATCGGCGAACCGGTTGATGACTGACCAGCTGAATGCCACCGCCAGGTCGCGGCGGCTGAGGCTGACCGACTCCAGCTGCGCAAGCATCTCGCGCCACTTCGCCAGGCCGGTGTCGGCCGGCCGGCCCCGAACCGAGTTGACCCACGACAGCACCCGGCATCCGATCCCGTCGATCAGTTCCGGCCGCGACGCCACCGCCTGTGCCAGCAACAACAACGCGACGAAGCCGCCCAGCGTGAACAGCAATGAGAACGGGTTGTTCCGCGCGCCGAGGAAGAACGCGCCGCCCAGACCAAGCAGTGCCAGCCCGACCGCTTGCAGCACACCCGACATCACCAGCTGCCACGAAGCCACCAACGTCGACGCACCCCAAATCCGTTGCTGCCGAAGCAGAAACGTCGCCGCGATCACCGGACCGCCGGGCAGCGTGGTGCTCAGCGCGTTGGCCGCGTAGTAGGCGGCTTCCGACCGCAGTTGTTTGACGTGCACCCCGGCGGATGCCAGCAGGGTCCGCTGGACCTGAGCGAAGCTGTGCATCAAGACGACGGCCGCCAGAGCCGAGGCCAGCAGCCAGTACCACTTCGCTGTGTAGAGGCTCCGGGCGGCTTTGGCCAACTGGTCCCACACCAGGGCCACCTCGACCGCGAGCACAATGGCGACGACGCTCAAAACGGCCCAGCGTACCCACCAGTACTTGCCGCGGGCACGTTCTTCGTGCTGACCGATGACGTTGGTGGCCAGTGCGTCGCGGGACACGTGCTTTAGCGTAGCCCTGCAGGTCGCGCTGGGATCGGTGCGCGACACAGGTGTCCGAACTGCATTTGCGGGCCGTGACCTGCGCGACGACGGTTAGGCTTGGCTATATGCCCTCGAAGACCGGCGCGGACTACGGGGATTCGGTAGAACCAATCGTTCGGAAGACGGCTGCCTGGTCCTGGCGGTTGTTGGTCATCCTGGCGGCCCTGGTCGCGTTGCTCTGGGTCGTCAAGCGGCTGGAAATCATCATCGTCCCTCTGCTGTTGGCCCTGATGTTGAGCGCATTGCTGGTCCAGGCGGTGGATTGGCTGGACCGGCGGGGGGCTCCCCGCGGTGGCGCGGTCGCCCTGGTGCTACTGAGCGCCTTCGCGATTCTGGGCGGCATCTTGGCATTCGTCATCAGCCAGTTCGTCATCGGATTGCCGGAGTTGGTCACCCAGGTCACCCGCAGCATCGACTCCACCCGCAATTGGCTGATCGAGGGGCCGCTGCATCTGAGCCGGCAACAGATCGAGAACGCCGGCAACGCGGCGATCCAGGCGCTGCAGAACAATCAGGCGAAGTTGACCAGCGGTGCGCTGTCGACTGCGGCCACCGTCACCGAAATCCTCACCGCGGCACTGCTGATGGTGTTCACGCTGATCTTCTTCCTTTACGGTGGGCGCAATATCTGGGCCTACATCACCAAGATCTTCCCCGTCGACGTCCGGGACCGGGTCCGCGCCGCGGGCAGCGCGGGCTACGGGTCGCTGGTGGGCTACGTGCGGGCCACCTTCCTGGTGGCGTTGGTTGACGCGGCGGGCGTGGGCACCGGATTGGCGATCATGAGCGTGCCGCTGGCTCTGCCGCTGGCCTCGTTGGTATTCCTCGGCGCGTTCATTCCGCTGGTCGGTGCCGTCCTCAGCGGCTTTCTCGCGGTGGTGGTCGCACTGCTCGCGAAGGGTTGGGTCTATGCGCTCATCACGCTGGGCCTGCTCATCGGCGTGAACCAGCTCGAGGCGCACATCCTGCAGCCGTTGGTGATGGGCCGCGCGGTGTCGATCCATCCGTTGGCGGTGGTGGTAGCGATCTCGACGGGCGGTGTGCTCGCCGGGGTCGTCGGCGCGCTGCTGTCCGTTCCGACGGTCGCCTTCTTCAACAACGCGTTCCAGGTGCTGCTGGCCAAGGATCCGTCGGCGGCGGCCAAAGAGACCGACGACGATGCGTCGATCATCCAAGCCGAGCCGGATGTACCGGAGCCGGAAAGCTAGACGCGATTGCCCTGCTTCTCAGCAGCCGTTCGGCTGCATCGTCGCAGGGCTAGATCCGATTGCCCTGCTTCTCAGCAGCCGTTCGGCTGCATCGTCGCAGGGCTAGATCCGGCCTTCCCGGCGCAGTAGATCAGCAGCGCTGAGCCCGCCGCCCCTTCGCTGCCGGGGGCGATCGCCGCCCTCGGTGTCGTTGCCGCGGGCGTTCAGCTTCTGGGTGGCGACGTCGGTATCTTTTTCGTCCCGCGGGCCGGTCGGGATCGCGGTGGTGGCATCGTCCTCATCGTCGGGCCGCTGATCGGCACGTCCCGACGGATGTTTTTTCGGAACGGGCATCGCCCGGGTTTGGTCGGCTGACGGTCTTGATGGCGGCGGCGGTGGCACTGTGCCGCGTGGATCGGCGGGACGGTCGTTCGGTTGCGGTTCCCGCAATTCGCTGAGCCAAGACTCTATTTCGCGGTCTTCACCGCGGGGCGGTTGGGCTCCCGGCGGTGGGGCGCCGGGCGTGGGTGGGCGTTCGCGCCCGGGGACGGGAGACGGTGCAGCGTTCGACGGTGCCGAAAAGCGCGTCGTCGGCGGCTCTTTGGGCTCCGGATGTCCAGCCGCGCGCATCTTCGTGGTGCCTGCGGTCGAGGGCGTTTCCTGCGGCGGCGGCCGGTATTCCGGCCGAGGGGCCGGCCCAGCCGGTCTGACTGGCCTCTGGGGAACGGGCTGCGCCTCTGCGCCGGGGTGGGTGGGGTCGTGTGGTGGACGCGGTTTAGCGGCAACGGGGTGTTGTCCGGCAACTGCGGGTCGCGTGGCGCGGGTACGTGGGATGGGCATTTTGCGCTCGTCGGGCAGGTGAATCTCGCCCAGTCCCAGGCGGTTCTGCAGGCGCTTCATCCACGTCGGGGCCCACCAGCAGTCGTCGCCGAGCAGCTTCATCACCGATGGCACGAGGAACATCCGGACCACGGTGGCATCCAGCAGCAGCGCCGCCATCAACCCGAACGCCAGGTATTTCATCATCACCAGGTCGGAGAAGATGAACGAGCCGGCAACCACGGCGAGAACCAATGCGGCCGCGGTGATCAGACGGCCGGTGGTCGCGGTGCCGATTCGGATCGCTTCGGCGGTGGACATGCCGCGGGCTCGGGCCTCCACCATCCGCGACACCAAGAAGACTTCATAGTCGGTGGCCAGGCCGAAGCCGACCGCGATGACCAATGCGATCAGGACGACCATCAATGGTGTCGGCGTGAAATTCAGCAGCGTGGAGAAATGTCCATCGACGAAGATCCAGGTCAGGATCCCCAGCGTGGAGCCCAGGGTCAGCGCGCTCATCACGGCGGCTTTGATCGGCAGTACCACCGATCCGAACGCCAAGAACATCAACAGCATCGTCGTGCTGAGCAGGACGACCAGCATCAATGGAGCTTTGTCGAACAGGCTGTGGATGCTGTCCTGCTCAAGGGCGGGCACCCCACCGACCAGCAGGGTCAATCCTTTTGGCGGCGTGATCGATCGCAGCTCCGCGAGCTTTTTGCCCGCGTCGTTGGCATGGGACAAACCGTTCTGGATTACCCGAACCGAATCGTTCTTGGGTTTGGTGGTGTTGTTCGGTCCCGGCACACACGGGTTGCCCTCGATTGACGGGCAGGCCCGCTCCTGCCAGGTCTTCTCGGTAAACCCGGAGATCGAAGAAGCGTCGTTGCGGATCTCGGCGACCTGTTGATCGGTGACCTTGCTGCCGTTGTTGCTCTCGATGACCAGCGTCAACTGGTTGGTCCGGTAACCGGGGAACAGCTTGTCGAAGTTCTCCTGCGCCAACCGGACCGAGTTGTCCGGCGGCAGATACTTCTCACTCATACCGCCGAAGGACAGATTATGCAGCGGTATGACCAGCGCGATCATTGCGATGACGATCGGAATCGCAAAGACCAGCGGCCGCTTCATCACGACGTTGACCAGCTTGCCCCAGAACCCGGCCTCGACCTCTTCGCGGGTCTTTGTCTTCTGCAGCCGGTCGGCCAGCCAGTTCAGGTAAACCCGGGACGGCGTCCAGTTGGCCAGGAAGGGGATGCGGAACAGGGTGCGCACACCCAACGCGTCGACGTTGTGACCCAGGACTGCAAGACAGGCCGGCAGCAGCGTGATCGACAGCACCGCGGCCAACGTCACCGAGATGATCACCGCGTACGTCAGCGACTTCACGAAACCCTGCGGCAACAAAAAGAGGCTGGCCGCGGACACGGCGATCAGGACCGCGGAGAACACCACCGTGCGACCGGCCGTCATCACCGTGCGGCGTACCGCAGCCTCGGTGTCGTACCCCTCGGCGATCTCTTCGCGGAAACGACTTACCACGAACAGCCCGTAGTCGATGGCGATACCGAAACCCATCATGGACACGACTGGTTGGGCGAAGAAACTCAGCGGCCCGAACATCGTGATGAGCCGCAGGATGCCCAGCGAACCGGCGATGCTCAGGCCACCCACCATCACTGGCAGGGCGGCCGCGACCACCCCGCCGAAAACCAGGAAGAGCACTACCGCGACCAGCGGCAGTGCCAACACTTCCATTCGTTTCTGGTCGGTGGCGATGGTGCCGGTCAGCGCGTTGGCGATGGGCTCCAGGCCGGCGAGTTGAACCTTGCCGCCGTTGAGCTTTTGAAGATCCGGCTCAACGCTTTTGTAGTTGTTCAGGATTGTGTCGTCGTCGTTGCCCTTCAACGGGATGCTGACGAAGGTGTGCTTGCCGTCTTCGTTGGCCATCCCTTTGATGACGGGGTCGGTGCTGGTCGGAGCCGCTAGCCAACCGGCCCAGCCGACGACCTGGTCGGGGTGGTCTTTCTTGAATGCGTTAAGCTCGTCGACCATCTTGTGCTGCCAGGCCGGGTCGTCGAGTGACTTGGGTGCGGTGAAAGTCGCCACAATGTGGCTGGTTCGGTCACGCCCGTAGGTGTCGTCACCGAGTACCGACGCCTTGACCGATTGACTGTTGTCGTCGTAGAAACCACTCTGCGTGACGTGCTTGCCCAGGCTCATCCCGAAGATGCCGCCAAGCAAGGACAACGCCACCGTGACGCCGATTACGATGAACCGGTAGCGGTACACAGTTCGACCCCACCAGGCGAACACGTAAGCTCCTTACTGGATCTGCGGCGACCCGCGCATTAGTTTTGCGTTGTCAGACTCGCGAGGTCAGCAACGAAGACAGCGGTCGGAATGGTTGCAGCCACGCCCCCTTCTCAGGCAGCGAATCGAGGCCGATCCGCGGCAGCGGCTCCCGGAAAACACCCACGATGTCCTCCAGATCAACAAATTCCAAGGTATCCGACGCTAGCGCCCAACTGGCATGTTCGCGAAATCCGAGCACCTGGACGGGTACCCCGCCACGAGAGATTTCCTCAAGTGGCTGGCGGAAAGCTTGGCCGTCGGCGGACGCCACCATCAGCGCCGCCAGGCCGTCGGCGCTCCGCTGCGCGATGTGGTCAAGCATGTCGCTGTCGACATCGCTGTCCTCGTCGAGTTTTGGCTTGGCGAAGACGGCAAATCCCACATTCCGCAGCGCATCCACCCACGGCCGGACCACGTCGGCGCTGCCCGGCGCGATATTGGTGAAAACGGTGGCCTCGGGCTCGGCTGAAATATCGTGCCGATTGGCTGCGACCTCGGCGGTGCGGGCCAGCAGCCAGCGGCCAAGCGCGTCGAAGCGGGGGCGCTCCAGTGCGGTGGGCCTGCGGCCCAGGATGGATCCCAGGCCCATGTCGAGGTTCGGCGCGTCCCAGACCAGCAGCACCCGCTGAGCGGTCGGACCGACGTCGGGCATCGAGTCACCCGACAGCTGTACCGGTGCGCTGGGTGGGGTCGGCTCCGTGGTCGTTTCGTCGGTCAGGCTCATGGGCTGGTTCTTTCGTAGCGACGCTCCCACACCAATTCGGTGACGGCGCTGCCGGCATGCTGCGCTTTGCTCTCGTATTTGGTGGACGGACGGACGACCGAGATCGCCAGGTCAGGGTCCGATCCGACCCGGACCAGGCGGGGTTCGGCGTCACCGACCTCGGCAATCTGCTCGGCGTAGCCGGGATGGTCGGTGGCGGCATGCAGCACCCCCCCGACCCGGAGCCGGTCGGCGATCAGGGCAACCGTGGCGGGCTGGAGCAGTCGGCGTTTGTGGTGCCGGGCCTTGGGCCACGGATCGGGAAAAAACACCCGGACCCCGCTGAGCGAGCCCGGCGTGATGAGGTTCTCCAGCACGTCGACGGCATCCCCGCGGATCAACCGGATATTGGTGACGCTTTCCCGATCGATTGCGCTGAGCAGCTGTGCCAGCCCGCGGCGATAAACCTCCACGGCGATGACATCGACGTGCGGCTCCAACTGTGCCATCGCCAGCGTAGAAGTCCCCGTGCCACAGCCGATTTCGAGTACAAGCGGTGCATCACGGCCGAACCAGGCGCGAGTATCGAGCGGCTCGTCCGGCGCATCGGGGCTGTGCTGCGGCGCCGCCATCATCCCGAGTTCGGGCCACAACCGCTCCCAGGTCCGCTGCTGCGCCGCCGTCAACGCTGAGCGCCGCGTCCGGAAGCTGGTGGTCCGGCGCAATCCGCCTGCTGGGCGCGCCGCAGGCAGGGTGTCTGGCGGTGTCGGCGGTGTGGCCGCTTCCACCGGGGGCTGCGCGCGCATCCGTTCATCGTTACCCATTAATCGATGATGTTGCGTGTCGCGGCCCAGATTGATACCCAACAGTTGCCTTCGGCTGGTAGCGAGTGGCTCGCGTCCGGGCGGCGCAGATGTCACCATTCGAGCGGCGGACCCGGCCGCCGACACATACCGCTCGGCGACAATGGGGCAGTGCTCTAGCAGTACCGGCACTGCGCGGACACGGATCTAGCAGGCGAAACACATGATCGGACAGGGGCGTCAGATTTTCGTCGATGAGCTGAAGCGATTTGCCACCGAGGCCGCCGACTCGCGCTGCGCCGCGATCGCCAATCGGCTCGCCGCGCCGTTGCGGGTGGCCGTATCCGGACGTCCGGGTGTCGGCCGCAGCACTGTCGGGCGCGCGTTGGGGCGCGTTGCGGACACGCGGGGAACGATCACGGTGACTTGCACCGTGCCAGGGTCGGCGGAAGCCGACGTCGACGTCTATGTCGTCACCGAGGTGGTCAAACCCGAGGATCGTGACGCGATCACGGCGGCCGGTCGGCCGGTCTTGGCGGTGCTGAACAAGGCGGACCTGATCGCTACCGCCCAACCGGGCCTGCGCTCGCATGGGCCCACCAGCGCGGCGAGAACCCGCTGCGCAAGTCTGTCCGCGCGCACCGGTCTGCCGATCCAGCCGTTGGTGGGATTGCTCGCAGTCGCCGCCCTCGACGATCTGGTGGACGACAGGCTCTGGGCGGCGTTGCAGGTGCTGGCCAGCCAACCCGCCGGGCACCCGGGAGCAGCAGAGCCGCGGCTGCTGGACACCCTCGACGTGTTCGGCGTCGAGCAGGCGCTGGCCGCGGTCCGGCGCGGCGCGACTCGTGACCAGACTCGTGCCCTGTTGCGCAGCCTGAGCTGCATTGACGAGGTCGTCAACGAGATCGAGTCGGTCGGCGCGCAGGTGCGCTACCGCCGCCTGCTGGACGCCGTGGCCGAATTGGAGACGCTGGCCGTCACCGACCGGCGAGTCGGCGAATTCCTGGCCCGCGATGACACGGTTGTCGCCCGGATGGCGACCGCCGTGGACGTGGTCGAGGCAGCCGGCCTGAATGTCAGTCGCTGCGACAGCGCCGCAGCGTATCTTCGCCGTGCCGTGGACTGGCAGCGCTACAGCCGTGGACCCGTCGCGGGCGTGCACCGCGCGTGTGGCGCCGACATCGTCAGGGGTTCGCTGCGGCTATGGTCGAAGGTCGGGAGTTCAGCGTGACCGACCAGGCAGGCGACGGCGCAGTCGCCGAAGACGACGCAGTAGATGCGATGGTGGCGGCCATCGGGCCGCGCCTGGGTGCGCTGGTCATCCAGCGCCGCGACGTGGTCCTGGTGACCGGTCCGTGGCTGGCCGGGGTCAGCGGCGTGGTCGCCGCACTGAGCGAACGCTTGCCCGAGCACACGTTCATCGAGTCGGCCGACCTAGCGCCAGGCGAGGCGCCGACGGCGGTGGTGTTCGTCGTCTCGGCGGCCGCCGCCTTGACCCAGTCCGACTGCGCGCTGCTGGACGCCGCGACCGCCCACACCGCCGTGGTGATCGGAGCGGTCTCGAAGATCGATGTGCATCGCACCTGGCATGATGTCGTGGCCGCCGACCGGGACGTGCTGTCGGCGCACGCGCCGCGCTATCGCGACGTGCCCTGGGTAGGTGTGGCTGCCTTGCCCGACCGCGGCGAACCACAAGTCGACGAGCTCGTCGCCACCGTGCGCGAGCAGCTGGCTCGGACGGATCTTGCCCGACGAAACAGGTTGCGGGCCTGGGAATCTCGCCTGCAGACCATCGCAGATCGGTATGACCGGGACGCCGACGGCGCGGGCCGCCGGGCGCGGGTCGAGGCTTTACGTGAGCAGCGCACCGAAATCCTGCGGCAGCGACGGCTGGCGAAATCCGAGCGCACCATCGCGCTGCGCAGCCAGACCCAACAGGCTCGGGTCCAGCTGTCCTACTTCGCCCGCAACCGCTGTGCCTCGGTGCGGTCCGAACTGCAGGAGGACGCGGCGCGTTTGACCCGGCGCCACCTATCGGGGTTTGAGCCCTACGCCCGCGGCCGTATCGACGAAGTGGTTGCCGAGGTGGACGAGGGCATCACGACGCATCTGGCCGACGTCGCGAAAAGCCTGGACCTCGGGGCCGACTCGTCGGCACCCGCCGCCCTGCCGACGATCGAGATACCCGCTCCGCAGCTGAAGTCGCGGCGGCTGGAGACCCGGCTGATGATGCTGGTGGGTGCCGGCTTCGGGCTAGGTGTGGCGTTGACGCTGAGCCGGCTGCTGGCCGACCTCGCTCCTGGGCTTGCCGTGGCCGGAGCCGTCGCATGTGCGGCGATCGGGCTTGCGCTGACGGTGTGGGTGGTCGGCACCCGCGGCCTGCTGCGCGATCGCGCGTTGCTGGACCGTTGGGCCGGCGAAGCGACCGCACAGCTACGCTCCGCACTCGAGCAGCTGGTCGCGACTCGGCTGCTGGGAGCTGAGTCGTCGCTGACTGCGGCGTTGGGCGAGCAGGACGAGGTCGAAAGCGCGCGGGTCACCGAGCAGGTCGGCGTCATCGACACCGAGTTGCGCGAGCACGCCGTTGTCGGGGCGCGGGCCGCCGCGCTGCGAGGCCGGGAGATGCCGACGCTGCAGGCCGCGCTCGAGGCGGTGCGGACCGAACTCGGCGAACTGACCACCTCGACCGAGCCGGCGGAGCAACAGACCGGGGACCCGGAAGCCGCGGCCGAGGAGGCCGGCACCCCGGTCGATGCCGGCGGCGAGGAAATTGACGAAACGCCGTCGTCGAATACCGCGGATAACGTCTTCTGAATCGTTCTTGTGAGTGATCCAATACACGCCCGACCTGCCCTTCGGATATTCCCCGCGATAACCTGTGTAAAGGGCCACCGCAAAGCCGCCTGGGCGAAATGGTCCGCTCTGAGCCATAGAGCAGCCGCCTACGCAGGAGAGTGCAGGAGATTTCGATGACTTCAGCGACCGTTCCCGGTCTGGATACCGCGCCGACGAATCACCAGGGTCTACTGTCCTGGGTGGAGGAGGTCGCCGAGCTCACCCAGCCGGACCGGGTGGTCTTCGCTGACGGTTCTGAGGAGGAGTGGCGTCGGCTGTGCGACCAGCTGGTCGAGGCCGGCACCTTCAAGCCGCTGAACCCCGAAAAGCAGCCCAACTCGTACCTGGCGTTGTCAGATCCCTCAGATGTGGCGCGGGTCGAGTCGCGGACCTTCATCTGTTCCGAGCGCCAAGAGGACGCCGGTCCGACCAACAACTGGATGGACCCGGCCGAGATGCGCTCGACCATGACCGAGCTGTACCGGGGTTGTATGCGGGGCCGCACCATGTGGGTAGTGCCGTTCTGCATGGGCCCGCTGGGTGCCGACGACCCCAAGCTGGGCGTGGAGATCACCGACTCGGAATACGTCGTCGTGTCGATGCGCACGATGACCCGCATGGGCAAGGCGGCATTGGAGAAGATCGGCGACGACGGGTTCTTCGTCAAAGCACTGCACTCCGTCGGCGCTCCGCTGCAAGACGGGCAAAAAGACGTCCCGTGGCCGTGCAACGACACCAAGTACATCACCCACTTCCCGGAAACCCGCGAAATCTGGAGTTACGGTTCGGGTTACGGCGGCAACGCGCTATTGGGCAAGAAGTGCTATTCGCTGCGAATCGCTTCGGCCATGGCGCGCGACGAGGGCTGGCTGGCCGAGCACATGCTGATCCTCAAGCTGATTTCCCCCGAGAACAAGGCCTACTATTTCGCCGCGGCATTCCCCTCGGCGTGCGGCAAAACGAACCTGGCCATGCTGCAGCCGACAATTCCGGGCTGGCGGGCCGAAACACTCGGCGACGACATCGCCTGGATGCGGTTCGGTACGGACGGACGGCTCTACGCGGTCAACCCCGAGTTCGGCTTCTTCGGGGTTGCGCCGGGCACCAACTGGAAGTCCAACCCGAATGCGATGCGCACCATCGCCCAGGGCAACACCGTTTTCACCAATGTCGCACTCACCGACGACGACGACGTGTGGTGGGAAGGTCTCGAGGGCGAGCCGGATCACCTGATCGACTGGAAGGGTCACGACTGGGTTATCCGCGAGACGGAAACGAAAGCCGCGCACCCGAATTCGCGGTACTGCACGCCCATGTCGCAGTGCCCCACCCTGGCTCCGGAGTGGGACGACCCGCAGGGCGTGCCGATCTCCGGCATTCTCTTCGGCGCCCGCCGCAAGACCACCGTGCCGCTGGTGACGGAGGCCCGCGACTGGCAGCATGGCGTGTTCATGGGGGCCACCATGGGCAGCGAACAAACCGCCGCCGCCGAGGGCAAGGTCGGCACCGTTCGCCGCGACCCGATGGCCATGTTGCCCTTCCTGGGCTACCACGTCGGCGACTACTTCCAGCACTGGCTCGACCTCGGCAAGAACTCCGATGAGTCCAAGCTGCCGAAGGTGTTCTTCGTCAACTGGTTCCGTCGCGGCGCCGGTGGCAAGTTCCTGTGGCCCGGCTTCGGTGAGAACAGCCGGGTGCTGAAGTGGATCGTCGACCGCATCGAACACACGGCCGGCGGCCAGGAGACCCCGATCGGGGTCGTCCCTTCTGTCGACGATCTCGACTTGGACGGGCTGGATGTCAACGCCGCCGATGTGGAGAAAGCGCTCGTGGTTGACGCGGGTGAGTGGCGTAAGGAACTGCCGCTGATCGAGGAGTGGTTCGAATTCGTCGGCGAGAGACTGCCCACCGGCGTCAAAGACGAGTTCGAGGCGCTCAAACAGCGGCTCGCCGAGGCCCAGTAGGCGCGAGCAGACACATAAGCCCCCACACGCCCGGCGTGTCGGGGGCTTATGTGTCTGCTCACCCGCGG
>Ga0335075_10006494_pt1 | contig 18055 bp, 16 predicted proteins | sample Lox_Sample_24_FD_206723 | JGI IMG/M metagenome (GOLD analysis project Ga0335075, IMG submission 206723) | Soil microbial communities from Loxahatchee National Wildlife Refuge, Florida, United States - Lox_Sample_2.4 | ecosystem: Environmental > Terrestrial > Soil > Wetlands | place: USA...
AGAGCTTGAGCCGCGGGCGGCGCCGACGCCGCGGCGGCGTACCGGCCGGCGGGACCGGATCTCTCCTGAGTCGGTTTTCGCCGAGTTGCTCTCGCTGGCAGCCATCCCACAGGCCACGTACGCGGTCGACGAGGAAGTGCCAGGTGCCATGTGCTTGGTCGAGGCTGACGGCGGCTTCGAGGTCTTCAGCCGGACCGACGATGCGCGGCTCGAAGTGCACTTCTTCGAGGATGAGGAAGCGGCCTACTTCTATCTGTTCGGCGTGCTGGCCGCCGAGGCGGTGCGTAGCGGACGCCTGGGGCCGAGCGGGCCTGCCCGTGCCAACGGGCATCACAACGGGTCCGTTCCCGCGGCGCAGCAGGGCCCTCCCGGGAGCTCACCGACCTCGGCGGGAAACGTTTCGAAGTACTTACGAGGCAGGAAGTGACCCAAATTGTCATCTGCTGCCGCTAGGGTGAAATAGCCGACGGGGCTGACGGTCCCCCGCTCCCCAAGCAGCCCCGTCGGCCTCTCCAAGCCAGGTTCGCAAATGCATCTTGCGTATCACAAATCGGTTTCTTCGCCTTTAATACCCGAAACGTAATTTGCGTCACGCCCGGCGGATACGCGCTATCTCCGCGAAAACCCCTGTACTGTGGCGGGCGTGACCGGGGCACGCGGCGGAGCTCATCGGGTCCGCGCCGGCGCGGGCGGCGCTCCGGCGCTGGCGGTCACGGGGGTGGCCAGCCTGGCCGTCCGCGAGGTACTGCGCGGGCCGCGCCGACCCGGCAAGGTGCTGGCCGCCGTGGCGCACGCGATCTACCTGGAATTCGCCGACGTGGTGCCCGAACCGCGGGTTATCGCCGTTTCGCCGCCGGACGCCCTGCGGCTGCCGAACGCGGTCATCACCGGCCCGTTCCAGGCGCGCGAGTCCGATGACTGCTGGGCGGGCGAAGGGCGCGTCCTGGCCTGCGGGCTTGACATCCGGGTCATGCGCTGGTGGGATCCCTCCCCCGTGTTCGGGCCGGTGTCCCGGGCCAGGCTCGATCACGGCTGTAGCGTGCTGGCCCGGCTCTGCGCGGCCGCCGAGCACGCCCCCGGCCTGGCCGACCATGACGGGCCAGTCCGGCTGGCCGCATGCTGCGCCAGCGGCGACCTGGCGGGCGCGGTCGAGGCAGTCGAGCAGCTCGTCGGCCTCGGCCCGGGCCTGGTGCCGAGCGGCGACAGCATGGTCAGCGGCATCCTGCTCGCGCTGCGGCTACTTGGCGGCGCCATCGCCGGCGGCACGCGAGCGGTGTGGCTGGCGAACTGGCTCAGCGCCGCGGCGACATGCGATGCCGCGGCACGGACCACGACCCTGGCCGCCTCGCTGCTGCACTGCGCCGCCGGCGGCCAGGCGGCCGCCGAGGTGTCCGCCGTCCTGCTCGGGATGGCGGGACAGGAACCGCTCGAGCCCGCGGCGGCCAAGCTGCTCGCCGCGGCCCAGGGAGCCGACCTGGCCTGGGGTTTGGTTGCAGGTTGCCGCGCGGCGCTGCTCCTGTCCGTATCCTTAGCTCGTGAGCGTTCCGGTTACCGGGCAGCAATACCAGATCTCCGCGGGGCCGTACCGGGCCACGGTAACCGAGCTCGGCGCGGCGCTGCGAGAGCTGCTGTTCCGTGACCAGCCGCGAATACTTGGCCACGAAGCCGACGAACTGCCGCCCTCTGGCGCGGGCCAGCTGCTCGCGCCCTGGCCCAACCGGATCGACGGCGGGCGGTACGCCTTCGGCGGCGCCGAATATCAGCTTGCCTTGACCGAGCCCGCCCGCGGCAACGCGATCCACGGACTGACCCGCTGGACGGCGTGGAGGACGGTCAGCCACGACGCCAGCTCCGTCGTGCTGCGCAGTCCGGCGCACGGCTACCAGGGGTATCCGTTCTGCCTGGAAATCGAGGCCGGGTACCGCCTGCACCCGGACAGCGGGCTGCATGTCGCCATCACCGCGCACAACCGCGGAAGTAGCGAGGCACCCTACGGCACCGGCTCACACCCGTACCTGACCCTCGGCACCTTGTCGGTGGACAGCTGCGAGCTGACCCTGCCCGCGGCGTCCTGGCTGCCCATGGACGACCGCGGCATCCCCTCAGGCCCGCCGGACTCGGTTGAGGGAACGCAATTTGATTTCCGCCGGTCGCGCCCGGTCGGCGCCACCCGGCTCGATGACGCGCTGACCGGGCTGGACCGGGACGGCGACGGCCGGGCCTGGGTTCACCTGTCAGATGGCGGTTCGGGAGCCCGGTTGAGCCTGTGGGCCGGCGACGGCTACCGCTGGCTGCAGGTGTTCACCGGCGACCCGCTTGGGCCCGACCGGCGGCGCAGGGCACTGGCGGTGGAGCCGATGACCTGCCCGCCGAACGCCTTCGTGACCGGCGACGACCTGCTGGTGCTGCAGCCCGGCCAGACGGTCACGCACGCCTGGGGCATCCAGGCGTCGTTACCGGGCCGGAGTTTCCCGAACTGCCGCGATCCTGGCCAGGTCCGCTGGCGTGTCGATGTCGTCGGGGCGACCGGTGTCGCCGCACTCGATCAGGGTGACGAGCTCGGGCCGGGCGCGCAGGAACGCCCTCGCCCCGGTGTCGCCAGCGGCCATCTCGATCACCTCGGGCCAGTGTTCGCGCGCCAGCAACACGGGATTGCGCGGCTTGCCTTCGTATGCGGCCACCGCAACGCGGGCGCCTTCCCGGTGGGCGGCGATCAGCCGGGCGACCGCCCCGGCCCCGACAAGCGGCTGGTCGGCCAGGGCCACGACCACCGCGCCGAGGCTGTCGCTGTCGCTGTGGCCAAGGGCGAGCAGCGCGGCTCGCAGCGAAGAGCCCATGCCGGAGCGCCACTCTGGATTGTATACAGTAACGGTCCCGTCGAGCTCGACCTGGGCGGCGCCGGTGACGACAAGGATCGGATCCGCGCCTCCGGCCCGCAGGAGGTGCACGCCCCGTTCGGCCAGGGTCCGGCCGTTCAGTTCCACCAGCGCCTTGGGCCGGCCGAACCTGGACCCTTCACCCGCGGCGAGCAGGACGCCCGCGACCGTCGTGTGCACGAAGTCCTAGCGTACGTGCCCGCGCTGATAGCATCCATCAGCATTGGGGGAATGGTGAGCAGATGACTGAACGGGGCCGGGCGGCCAACGGCATCGATACGAGCACGCCCAACGTGGCCAGGATCTACGACTACCTGCTCGGCGGCAAGGACAACTTCGCCGTCGACCGCGCGGCGGCGCAGCAACTGATCGCGAACATGCCTGACACACCGGGGATCGTCAGAGACAACCGGTCGTTCATCGGCCGGGCGGTCCGCTACCTGGCCGGGCAGGCAGGCATCCGGCAGTTCGTCGACCTGGGCGGAGGATTGCCCACGCAGCTCAACGTGCACGAGATGGTGCGGCGGATCGCACCGGACGCACGAGTCGTCTACGTCGACAACGATCCCGTGGTCTTGACGCACGGTCAGGCGTTGCTCGCGCGCGGCAACGGAGTCGCCATGGTCTGCGCCGACCTGCGCGCGCCGGCCGACGTCCTCAAGCAACCGGAGGTTGGGCTGCTGCTCGACCTGGCGCAGCCGCTGGCCATCGTGTGCACCAGCGTCCTCCACTTCGTTCCTGACGAGGACGATCCGCACCGGATCATCGCCGAGTACCGCGACCGCCTGGCGTCCGGCAGTTACCTGGTCATCAGCCACGGCACCTCCGGGACCGACGAGGACCCGAAGGACATCGTGGACAATGCCACCAACATCTACCGCCAGGCGTCGGCTCAGCTGCACCTCCGCTCTCTGGCCGAGATCACGCGCTTCTTCGACGGCTTCGACCTCGTCGACCCCGGGGTTGTCTGGATGAACGAATGGCGGCCCGATCCGGCCGTTCCAGCCGCGGGTCAGCTCACGTCATTCCGAGCCGGACTCGGACGCAAGCCCTGACGGCGCGTCTGCCGTAACGTTCCCGGAACGGTGCGGGCGTAGCGTGGCGCCCGTGGGGGAGGCATGGGCGACGGCGCTGGCCGTCCTGGCACTGATCCTGATGGCCGTGGCGCTGGTGCTGAGCGGCCTTGTCCATCAGCTGTCGATCCTGGGCTCGGGTCCGATCGTCCCGGTCGTCGTGGTCTACGCCGCGGTCGGCTTCATCGTGGCCCGGCGCCAGCCGGGCAATCCGATCGGCTGGCTCCTGATCGGCTTCATCTTGCTTTTCGTGCTGAGCAGCGACGTCGGGTGGTATGCCGTCCTGTATTACCGGCTCGGCCACCACGGGCTTCCGCTGGCCTCGCTTGCCGTGCTGCTGCAGCCGTTGTGGGGACCCGCGCTGCTGATGTTCCCCGTGGTTATCTTGCTGTTCCCGGACGGCAGGCTGGCGTCGCGGCGCTGGCGGTGGATGCTACGGGTCTACGTGCTGGCCGGAGCGCTGGCTTCGGCGGCCCTGTTCTCGCCGGCGATCAGGGCGGTCGCCAGCCATCACGTGCGCCTCGACTCCTTCGGGGATGTAATCAGCTCCAGCAAGTCACAAGGCGGCGGCCTGCTCGGCGTGGCGGAGGCGCTGGGGCTTGGCCTGATCCTGGTGATCTGGCTCTCGTTCATAGCCCACCAGGTGCTTAGCTGGCGGGCCGCCACTGGTGAGCGGCGCCAGCAGCTCAAATGGCTGGCCAGCAGCGCCGGGGTAACTGTGGCAGTGATCGCCGTGTCGTTCGGGATCCCCTCGACGAGCATAGGCGGAGAGGTCCTGGGGATTGGGCTCGCCGCCTTGCCGGTGGGCATCGGGGTAGGAATCCTGAAGCACCGGCTGTACGACGTTGACCGGATCATCAGCCGGACCCTGGCCTACGCGATCGTCACCGGCATGCTGGTCGGCGTGTACGCCGGTCTTGTGCTGCTGACTACCCAGGTGCTGCGGTTCCACAGCTCGGTGGCGGTGGCGGTGTCCACGCTGGCCGCGGCGGCGCTGTTCAGCCCGGTGCGGCGGCGGGTGCAGCACGTGGTGGACCGCCGGTTCAACCGGGCCCGATACGACGCCGACCAGGCCGTGACCGCGTTCGCGGTCCGGCTGAAGGACGCCGTGGACCTGGACTCGATGCGAGACGACCTGGCCGGGGTCGTGCAGCGCACGCTGGAGCCTTCCCACCTCGGGATATGGGTCAGCTGGCGCGATTGAAGCAGGCAAGCCGGGTTAGCTGGCCAGCTGGTGATGGATGCGGCCGTCGGTGGCGGTCAGGGGCTGGCCGGTGCCGCCCCAGCGGAGCTGGATCAGCTCGGCGGCGATCGAAACCGCGGTCTCTTCCGGCGTCCTGGCCCCTAGGTCCAGGCCGATGGGCGACCGCAGCCGGGCCAGCTCGTCGTCGGTCAGCCCCACCTCGCGCAGCCGGGCGAGGCGGTCGTCGTGGGTCCGCCGACTGCCCATCGCCCCGATGTATCCGGCCGGGGTGCGCAGCGCCACCTCGAGCAGCGGTACATCGAACTTCGGGTCATGGGTCAGCACGCAGATGACCGTCCTTGAATCCACGCTGGCTCCGGCGAGGAACCGGTGCGGCCACTCGACCACGACGTCATCCGCGTCGGGGAACCGCGATTTGGTCGCGAAGACCTGCCTGGCGTCGCACACGGTGACGTGATAGCCGAGGAATTTCCCCACCCGCGCGACGGCGGCGGCGAAGTCGATCGCGCCGAAGACCAGCATCCGCGGCGGCGGGGCGAACGAGTTCACGAACACGCTGAGCGCGTCCCCGCGACGCTCGCCGTGCTCGCCATACCGGCGGATCCCGGTCAGCCCCTGGGCCAGCATGCCCCGCACGTCGTCGTCCACCGCGGCGTCCAGCCTCTGGGAGCCGAGCGTTCCTGAGGCGCCCGTGTGCCAGCCGTCGCCCGGCTCCTCCAGGTCCGTGCCGTCCCGACCCCAGATCACCCTCCTCGCGCCGACCTGACCCGGCCCGGCGATCACCGTGGCCACCGCGACCGGCTCGCCCCGCTCGACGGCGGCGGCGATTTCGCCAAGCTCGGGGAACCCGGCTTGGTTCACCCGCTCGACGAAGATGTCGAGGATCCCGCCACAGGTCAGGCCCACCGCGAACGCATCGTCGTCGCTTACGCCGTAGGTCTGAAGTACCGGATTCCCGTTCTGCGACACGTCTGTGGACAGCTCATAAACGGCGCCTTCGACGCATCCGCCCGACACGCTGCCGACGACCTCGCCGTCAGCCGAGACGGCCAGCGCCGCACCGGGGTCACGTGGCGCGCTGTGGAACGTCCGCACCACAGTGGCCAGCCCGAACGTCTCCCCGGCCGCCCACCATTTGGTGACCTTGCTCAGGATGTCGCGCACTGCGTCACCTCGGCCCTACCGTCCCTTACGCTCCTGATCACGGAACCTGTGGTCCCACCGAGACTATTCCCCGCGAGCGCGGATGCTGGCCGCGGCGGCCCGGATCAGGTCGGGGAGGCTGGGATCGGCGGGCGGCTTGTCGGGCCCCAGATCGTCGGCTGACAACCAGGCGTACTTGTCTGTGGTGGCCCGCTCCCACTCGTCGAGGCCGTCCAGGGTCACGTCGGCCGACTCGACCAGCACGGCGTAGAACGTCTGGCCCTGGACGATGTCGTAGCCGTTCCAGGAGAACTCGACCGTGTTGTGCGCGATCGGCTCGCCGAGTGCCTCCGGCTCGATCACGATGCCGGTCTCCTCGCGCAACTCGCGGGCGCCCGCGTCGCGCAGCGACTCTCCCCGCTCGGCACCGCCGCCGATGGTGAACCAGAACGGCCGGTCCGGATGGTGCGGGTCCCAGCCGTGCAGCAGCAGCACGCGGCCCTCGGGGTCGACCGGCAGCACGCGGGCGGTCTGCCTGCGCCAAGGGGACACGGCTACTCCACGATCTTGGAGATGGGGATCTCCAGGATGTCCTGCGCGCCCGCCGCCTTCAAGGCCGGGATCAGGGTGTTGACGCCGCGCTTGGGGACCACCGTCTCCACCGCGTTCATGTCTCCCCGGGCCAAGGTGGTGATCGTGGGCGAGGACAGGGCGGGCAGCATGTCGGTCACCGCGGCGAGGCTGCCGGCGGCGACGTTGAGCTTCAGCAGGACGTTGCCGCGGGCCTGGATGGCACCCCGCAGCAGCAGCGCTATGTCCTCCATGGCCGTCCGCTTGGCCGCGTCCGCGAACGCCGGCGCGGACGCGATCAGCTCGGTGTAGCTGGTCAGCAGCGTCTCCAGGATGCGCAGGCCGTTCTTGCGCAGCGACGAGCCCGTCTCGGTGAGGTCCACGATCGCGTCCACGATGTCGGGCACCTTGGCCTCGGTCGCGCCGTAGGACGGTATCACCATCGCCTTGACCCCCCGGGCGTCGAGGAACCGGCGGGTCAGGGAGGGGAACTCGGTCGAGATCCTGACGCCCTCTGGCAGGTCGGCGGCGGACTGCCAGGGCGCCGAGTCCGGCACCGCGAGCACCACCCGCACCGGCTGGGATGTGGCCTTGGAGTACTGCAACTCGCCAAGCGACACCACCTCGGCCTCGGTCTCGGTGATCCAGTCGCGGCCGGTGATGCCGACGTCGAACAGCCCGCGCTCCAGATACGACGGAATCTCCTGCGGTCGCAGGAACCGGACCTTGTCGATGCGCGGGTCATCGATTGACGCGTGGTAATCCCGGTCCGAGGACCGCCGCACGGTCAGGTCGGCCGCGTCGAACAGGTCGAGGGTGGCGCGCTCAAGCGAGCCTTTCGGCAATACAAGTGACAGCAATGGGGGTCCTTGAAGGAGACTAGACCTGGACGGGGACAGGGTGGGTTTGGCGGATGGAGCGGAGCAGCAGGGCGACCTCAAGCGCCGCCACGACGGCCTCCCATCCCTTGTCCTCGTGGCTTCCTGGCAAACCGGACCGGTCGCGGGCGGCCTCCACTGTGTCACAGGTAAGCACGCCGTTCCCTACCGGGGTCTTGGCGTCGAGTGCCACCCGGGTCAGGCCGGCCGTCACCGAGTCGCAGACGTACTCGAAGTGCGGCGTGCCGCCGCGGATGACCGCCCCGAGGCAGGCCACGGCGTCATAGTGCCCGGCAAGTTCGGCTGCTACCACGGGCAGTTCGACCGCGCCGGGTACCCGCACCACGAGCGGGTCCGGGATGCCGCACGCGAGCGCCGCCGCGGTCCCGCGCGCCACGAGCGAGTCGGTGATCTCCTGGTGCCAGCGGGTGGCCACGATGGCCAGGCTGAGCCCGGACGCGTCCACGGCGGCCGCGCCGGGACGGCCCTCCCCGCTCATGCGGACTCCGCGTCCAGCGAGGCCGATGGGTGGCCGTTCACGCGACCGGGAGGTGTCACCACGGTCCGTTCGGATTCATTGAGATTTTGAATGTGGTGCCCGAGCTTGTCGCGCTTCGTGGTCAGGTACCTGAGGTTGAACGGGTTGACGGCCACCGTGAGCGGGACCCGGGCGGTCACGTCCACGCCGCAATCGGTCAGGCCGCTGACCTTGGCCGGGTTGTTAGTGAGCAGGCGGACCGACCGCACGCCCAGGTCGGCGAGCATCTGCGCGCCCGCCGAGTACTCGCGGGCGTCGACCGGGAGGCCGAGTTCGATATTGGCGTCCACCGTGTCGGCGCCGGCGTCCTGGAGCTCGTAGGCCTGCAGCTTGCTGAGCAGCCCCACGCCGCGGCCCTCGTGCCCGCGCAGGTACAGGACAACCCCGCGGCCCTCGGCCGCGATGGCCGCCATGCCCGCCTCGAGCTGCGCGCCGCAGTCGCAGCGCAGCGAGCCGAATACGTCCCCGGTCAGGCACTCCGAGTGCAGCCGGGTGAGCACGTCCGTGCCGTCGGCGACGTCGCCGAGCACCAGCGCCACGTACTCGGTGCCGTCGATCTCGTGCCGGTATCCGAAGGCCCGCCACAGGCCGAAAGCGTTCGGCAGCCTGGTCCGCGCGCGGCGGGTGAGCAGAGACTCGGTGCGCCGGCGATACTCGATCAACTGCTCAATCGAGATCAGCGCCAGCCCGTGCGCGTCCGCGAAGACGCGCAGTTCGGGCAGCCTGGCCATGGTGCCGTCGTCGTTGGTCACCTCGGCCAGCACGCCCGCAGGCGGCAGCCCGGCCAGCCGGGCCAGGTCCACCGCGGCCTCGGTGTGCCCAGGCCTGCGCAGCACGCCGCCCTCGGCGTAGCGGAGCGGGAACACGTGCCCGGGGCGGACCAGATCCTGGGCCGTGGTCTTCGGGTCGACCAGGCGGGCGATGGTGGTGGCCCGGTCGGCCGCGGAGATGCCCGTCGTCACGCCCTCACTGGCGTCCACGCTGAGCGTGAAGGCGGTGCGCATGTGCTCGGTGTTCTGTGAGGTCATCAGGGGCAGGTGCAGCCGGTCGAGTTCGGCGCCAGGCAGCGGGACGCAGATCACGCCGCTGGTGTAGCGGATCATGAAGGCGAGCAGCTCGGGGGTGGCCATGCTGGCGGCGAGGATGATGTCGCCCTCGTTCTCGCGGTCCGCGTCGTCGACCACGACCACCGGGTGACCTTCCGCGATGTCCTTGATCGCGCGGTCGACGTCATCGAATACCTGGTTCACCGGTGTTCCTTCCCGCTCACGAGCAGCCTCTCCGTGTACTTGGCGATCACGTCGACCTCGAGGTTCACCATGTCGCCTGGCTGCCTGGTGCTCATGGTGGTGCGCTTGAGCGTCTCCGGGATGAGGCACACCTCGAACCACGTGTCGCCGCGGCCCGGGTCGTCCTCCTGTGGCCCGAGCGCCGAGACCGTGAGGCTGATCCCGTCGACGGCGATTGATCCCTTGTGCACCACGTAGCGCGAGATGCCGGCGGGAAGACTGATGCGGACCTGGTCCCAGTGCGCGGCGGGTGACCGGGAGATGATCACGCCGGTGGCGTCCACGTGTCCCTGCACGAGATGGCCGCCGAGGCGGTCGGCGAGGCGGACCGAGCGCTCCAGGTTGACCGGTGCCCCCGGGGTCAGCGCGCCCAGGCTGGAGCGATCCAGGGTCTCCGCCATCACGTCCGCGGTAAAGGTGCCGTCCAGGATGCCGGTGACGGTCAGGCACACGCCATTGACCGCGATCGACTCGCCGGGGGATACGTCATCGGTGGAACCTCGGATGGTCAGCCGCGCCGCGTCGCCGCGCCACTCGATTCCGGCCACCTCGCCGAGTTCGGCCACGATCCCGGTGAACATCCGCGCTTTCCTCCTCGAAGCCCAGCCTGCCGTTCGGCTCCGGGGTTAGCGCGGGTACGCGCCTGCGGTCGCGGCCGGGCATCGCCTGGCCGCGTGCGTGCTGCCTCCCATCCGGACTTTGACCGTCGGTCCCGGAATTTCACCGGGTCAACCGGCCGCTGGTGGCGGACGGGTCGCGGACTTTCACCGCCGGTTCGGAGTTTCACCGACCCCGGAGCACGCCTTGCTCGTATAGCCAGTGTGCCACACGGGGTATTCCCGGGGTATTCCCGCACCTGACCGGGAACGGTCACGGGTTGAACGGGCGGAACTGATACCCGGCGCGGTGCTCGGTGACCAGGCACTGTCCGTACACCGGGCCGAGCTTGCGGCGAAGCCTGCTGACGTGCACATCCACGGTGCGACTGCCGCTGCGGACGTCCCTGCGGTCCGTCCCGTCCGCCGGCCGCCAGACGCGGTCGACGAGCTCCGCGCGGCCGAACACGGTGGCCGGGTGCGAGCTGAGGAAGGCCAGCAGCTCGAACTCCTGGAACGTCAGCGAGATCGCGCGCCCGCCGGCCCAGACCTGGCGCTGCACGTGATCGATGAGCAGCCCGGAGCCGGGACCGGCGGCTAGCTCAAGCTTGCCGGCCGCGGGATCCGGCTCGTCGCTGGCGCTGATCGCGTAGCCGACGATGGCCAGTGAGGTGCGGGTGCCGGGAATCGGCACCACCGCGAGCAGGGTCGCGTCCTCGCCAGGCGGCGGAACGCGCTCGTCCCACGGGTGGCCGGTCTCGGGGCCGTTCTGGATCGCAGGCCGGCTGAGCAGCTGGGTTCCGATCGCGACGTAACCAGAGGACACGCACTCTATAGTCAATCAAAAAGGTCGTTTTTGTCAAGAAGACTTCCGTCGACCTCAGTGGAACTCGTCGCGGCGGCGGTAGTCGGGGAGGAACGCCGGTCCGGGGCTTGTGGCCCACGGGCCCCGCACTCCGGGCTTGGGGGCGCCGCATCCCGGGTGGACGAGCCAGACGAGCCAGACGAGCCAGACCGTTGCACAGGCCGCGTTCTTCACTGAGGGGCTAAGGGCCCACACACCCCAGCCAGGGCGCGCGGTCGTTCGGGCTTGTGGTCCACGGGCCGCGCTCTGCGACCCGCTACGGGGGACTGGGGTGCCGCACGGCTCGGCCGGCGGACGGCGTGCGGCGTGCGGCGGACGGCGTGCGGCGGACGGCGTGCGGGCGCGTTCCGAGCGGGGCGCGGGGGCCACAAGCCCTGCCTATCGGGGCCAGGGCGCCACCAGCCCCGAACGCCGGCGCCGCGCCCCGGCGCGCGCGCCGACGGCCGGGGCTGCCGGGGCAGGAGTGAGTACTGATGCGGTGCTGGCACAGTTTCCGTGCTTCCGTCTCTGGGGCTGGGTGCCGCACGGCCGGGGCGGCCGGCTGTGTGCCCCCGCACGTGGAGCACGGGTCAACCCTGGCGATCGGGCAGCAGCAGGCCCGGACACGTTCCGCGTGATCGTGTGCCGCTACCTCGCCGTGGTTGTGGACGAGGCGGAGTCACACGATCGTCTGGCGCCGTTCCGGTGCCCGTCCTTCAATCCGGACCGCGTCGTTGTGGCAACCATGTCGTCTGGTGCGCGTCGTTGTGGCAACGACGTCGTTGGGACTGGGCCAGTTGCCGGCCGATCAGGGCTCTGCAATCCCACCAGCCTCGGCGATCACACGGCCACCATCGCCTCGATAGTCAACTGACGAACAGGATCAGTGGTTACGCAGTTAGCACGCTCCGCACCACGGGTCCACGTCGCCAGGGGCACACGCACCCTTCGATTTGGAAGGTCCGCTAGGCCTACGGCTGGCGCACCTGGGAAGGATCAGCGTCCTGCTGGAGTTTGACGCCTTCGATGTAGCGGTCAATGGTGGGCCCGGCCAATGCGGCGACGTCGGCGCGGGGCATCGAGGCCAGCGGCTCCATGCGCACGACGTAGCGGGTCCAGGCCAGTCCGAGGAGCTGGGAGGAGACCAGCGCGGCCGTCCGCATCGACGCCTCCTCGCCGCCGCGGGCGCGGTTGGCCCATACCCGTTCGGTCAGGAACTCACGGATCGCTCTAGCGACTTCGGGTGAGGCAGAAACAGCCTGGGTGAGCGTGACGAACGACCGGCCTGGCTCGGCCTGGCCTTCCTCCCACTGGGCCAGGAAGCGCTCGACGATGCGGGCTCCATCGGGCGGTCCGTGCCCCACCGCTGCCTGCTGGACCGCGCGGGGGTCGGCGGGCAGGCCGATGCAGGCGACGAACAACCCGGGCTTGCCGGTGAAGTAGTGGTAGACGAGCGCGGGATCGACCCCGGCCCGGCGAGCCACGGCGCGGATTGAGGTCGCGGCGTATCCGGCCGCGGCAAACTCGGCCCGGCCGGCCTCCAGGATCGCCTCACGGGTCCCGGATGTGCCGGGACGGCGGCCCGCCGGGCTCACCAGCCCGGCCCCGCATCCCGCGTGTCTTCATCTCGGCTGTCTACTTCCCGCATGCCTGCCCATCTATTTCTTCAGGCGTGAATTCCCTCTGCTAGAATTCATCACCTATGAATATTAAAACCGGGGGCCCCGAACTCGCCGTTCCGGCCGCGCGCCGCGCCGGCACCGGACTGCGCTGGACGCTGCTCGGCGCGGTGCTGCTCGTGCTCGTTCAGAGCGCTGTCGGGATGACGGTGAACCTGTACGTGACCGTGCCGTCCCGCCACCCGGGCGCTCGCCCAAGCAACTTCTTCACCGGCTCTTTCCACAGCGTGGCCTGGGCCATCTCAAGCGGTCCTGTCGCCCTGGCCTGCCATGCCGCCCTCGGACTGGCGCTTGTCGTCTTCGCCGTTGCCGCCGTGGTCCATGCCATCAGGGCGCGGCGGCGAGCGGTCACGTACTGGTCGGTGGCAGGCGGGCTGCTCGTCATAGGAGCCGGGTTCAACGGGGCCAGCTTCCTCGACTTCAACCACGACGTGAGCTCGCTGATCATGGCGGTGCTCGCCTTCGCCGCGGCCGGTTGTTACGCCACCGCGCTGTTCCTGTCCGACGGCGGGAAGGGCTTACCATCGACGGATGGCGGTCAAGGCGGTCATCTTTGACTGGGGCGGCACGCTGACGCCGTGGCACTCCATCGACCACGGCGAGCTGTGGCTGACCGTGTGCGCGCGACACTATCCGGCGGCCGATGCGGCCGCGGTGGCCGCGGCCACGTGCGCCGCCGAGCTTGAACTGTGGGCGCTGGCCTCAAGCGCGCACCAGAGCGCGACCCTGGACACCGTGCTCGCGCGGGCCGGGGTGAGCGCCTCGGCCGACCTGCTGGCCAGTTACTACGAGGCCTGGGATCCGCACACGCTCACCGATCCTGATGTGCCGCCGCTGCTGCGGGAACTGCGCGGGCGCGGCATCAAGATCGGCGTGCTGTCCAACACCATGTGGCCACGCGCCGCCCACGAGCGGATCTTCATCCGGGACGAGATCTTCGACCTGATCGACGGGGCGGTCTACACCAGCGAGATCCCGTGGACCAAGCCGCATCCTGAGGCCTTCCGTGCCGCCATGCGGGCCGTCGGCGTCGATGACCCGGCCGAGTGCGTGTTCGTCGGGGACCGGCCCTTCGACGACGTACACGGCGCCAAGAGCGCCGGCATGCGCGCCGTCCTGGTGCCGAACTCCGACGTGCCCTCATTCGACGGCGCGGAGCCCGACGCGGTGATTTCCCGGCTGGCCGAACTCCTCGACCACATCGACCGCTGGTCGGCGTGACGAGCGAAACTTTCCGCGCAGAAAACGTTGGCGATCTCCGGTATCCCGATTCTTAACGGTGGGGAGCGGGTGGGGCCGCAGCCCAGGCGCCGGGAACACACTTGGGAGGGGGGCGTTCCCGGCGCCAGGGCGGTGCATATGAGTGGGGTTGCGGTATTACATAGGGCTATGCGCGACAGCGAGGTGGTCGCAGCCATCGTGGCGGGCGACCCTGAGGGGTTGGCTGAGGCCTACGACAGGTACGCGGCACCGCTGTATACCTACTGCCGCTCCCTGCTGCGCGAGTCGGCCGATGCCGCCGACGCCGTGCAGGACACCTTCGTGATAGCGGCGTCCAGGTTGGCGGGACTGCGTGATCGGGACCGACTCCGGCCGTGGCTCTATGCCGTGGCCCGCAACGAGTGTCACCGGCGCCTGCGCGCCCGCACGGTCCAGGTCACGACGGCGCTCGACGACATGCCGGACGTGACCGACACCTCGGCCGACGTCAGCGGCGAGGCCGAGCGCAACGAGCTGCGGACGCTGCTGCGCTCGGCCATCCGCGGCCTTAACCCGGGCGACCAGGACCTGATCGAGCTGCAGCTGCGGCAGGGACTTGAGGTTGGCGAGATCGCGGCCGTTCTCGGCGTTTCGCGTAACCACGCGCACGCGTTGCTGTCCCGCGCCCGCGATCAGCTGGAGATCTCTCTCGGCGCGCTGATGGTGGCCCGGTCCGGCCGGGAGGACTGCGCCGTGCTCGACGCGATGCTTCAGGACTGGGACGGCCAGCTGAACGTCCTGATGCGTAAGCGGATCAACCGCCACATCGAGCGCTGCCCGGTGTGCGCCGAGCGAAAGAAGCGCGAGCTGGCCCCGGCGCTGCTGCTCGGGCTGGCTCCGCTGGCCGCGCTGACCACCGCCACCGCACCGCCGGGACTTCGCGAACAGGTGATCAGGCTGGCCAGCAGCGACACGCCGGATGCGGTTGCCCACCGCGCCAGCGTGGCCCAGCGGACGGCGCCGTTCGGGCATCAGGGGTTCCCCAAGCCGCTTCACCGGCCGAGATCGGCCCACTTGCGCACCAGGTCGGCGCAGTTCGGCGCGGCCGCCGCCGCGGTGGTGGCGGTCGCCGCCGCCGTGCTGATTGCCGTGGCGCTGACGAGCAGCCCAGCGCATCAGGGCGGTCCCCCGGCGGCAGCGGGACAGGGATCGGGCGTCCCGGGCGTCGGCTCCACCTCAAGCGCGGGCGCGACATCCAGCGCCGCCGGGGGCCTTCCTAGCGGTCCTGGGCATTCCTCCCGGCCCGCCGTGTCGGCCAGCGGCGTCGCCAACGCGTCGTCGCCCGCGGCCGGCGCCCCATCGGCCACGGCCGGCGTCTCGCCCTCGCCCGCCGTCGGTTCGCCCACCTCGCCCGCGCACTCCACCACCGCGCCCCCCACTGCCGCGTCCTCATCAGGCAGGAGCCCGTCGCCCACCTCGCCCGCGCCATCGACACGGACATCCAGCTCCGCTCCCGCGCAGGGCACGCTGGCCGTGTCGACGACGACGATCCTGCTCAGCCCACTGACGGGCAGTTCCATAACGCTGACAGCTTCGGGCGGACCGGTGAGCTGGTCCGTCTCGGAGTCGGCGAGCCTGCTTGGCGATCTGACCGTCACGCCGACCTCGGGCACGCTGGCGGCCGGCCAGAGCACGAGCATCGAGGTAAGCGCCGGCACCCTGGCCTCCCTGGACAGCCAGATCACGATCAACCCTGGTGGTCATGAAGTCACGGTGCTGGTCGGCGTTAACCTCGGCGCTCTTGCCCGGAACCTCAGCGCCGGATACGAGGGGCGGCTAGTGGACTGAGCCTGTGCGCTTGAGGGTCCGGATGACCGGGGCGGTCTGGACCGAGCTCACCCCCGGCAGCGCCGCCAGTTCTCCGGTGAGGTACTCGTACAGGTGCTGCGCGTCGCGGAAGAGGGCGGTGGCCAGCAGGTTGGTCGATCCGGTCGTCGCGGCGACGAACGGGATCTCGGGGTGAGTGGCGAGCGCACGGCCCGTCGCGTCGAGCCGTGACGGCTCGACCGAGAGCCAGAGCATGACCTGCACGTTCACGCCGAACGCACCGTCATCCATATCGACCTCGAACAACAGCAGGCCGGCCCGGCGGAGCTCGTCTATCCGGCGACGCACCGTCGACTCGTGCCAGTGGATCGCGGTAGCGATCGCGGCGTGGCTGGCCCGCCCGTCGCGAGCCAGCTCGGCCAGCAGCGGCTCATCCTCCGCCAGGAGGGGTCCGGGGGGTACGGGGGGGCGGACAGCCCCCCCGTGAGCGGGGGGATTCGGGGGGTCGTCCCCCCGAGTCAACAGAGCCATCTGGTCGGCGGACAAGGCTGCGGTGACTGCCTGCCAGGGCCCCGGCGTGAAGTTGTGCAGGATCGAGTGGGCCGAGATCTGGGTCACGCGGCGGCTGCCCGGCAAACCCCGCAGGAACAGGGCGTCACGCTGCTCCGGGTTACGCGCCTGGACCACGCAGATGATCTCTGTCCCGCCCGAGGCCAGGCGGACCCATCTGGTGTCCGTGCGGCGGGCCAGGGCGTCGGCTAGGGAGTCGGCGCTCCCCGGCGTGGTCTGCAGCCGCAGGAACCACTCGACCCAGCCCAGCCGGGATCCGTTGACCACGCCGAGGACGCGCACCCCCGCGGATTCGCTCAGCCTGCGGTACCGGCGGGCGGCGGTCTGGTCGGAGATCCCGGTCACCTCGCCGATGGCGCGGAAGGACGCCCTCGGCTCGATCGTCAGCATGTGGATAATCTGTAGGTCGATCGGATCCAGCTTCGCGACTTCCACGCGCATTAGCCTAGTCGTTGTCGAGATCCGGCACAGTTGACCAGAACTATGGATAGTTCTTTTTCGTCTGCCGCAGTATGAACAGCGGGCGCTCGGGTAGGGCGCCTCCAGACGGGAGGGGAACCGATGGACAAGAAGTGGTGGACCCTTGTCGCCGTGTGCACGGGGACGTTCATGCTGCTGCTTGACGTCACGATCGTCGTGGTGGCCCAGCCCGCGATCCAGGGCGGGCTGCACGCGTCGTTCAGCGACGTCCAGTGGGTCCTTGACGCGTACGCGCTGACCCTGGCCTCGTTGCTGCTGACCTCGGGCGTGCTCGCCGACCGGTACGGCAGGAAACTGCTGTTCCAGATCGGCCTGGTGATCTTTACGCTGGGCTCGCTGCTGTGCGGCCTGGCCCAGGACCCGCTGATGCTGATCCTGTCCCGCACTGGCCAGGGCATCGGCGGCGCGATCATGTTCGCCACGTCGCTGGCCCTGCTCGGGCACAGTTTCCGTGGCCGGGACCGCGGAGTGGCGTTCGGGGTGTGGGGCGCGATCTCCGGCGTGGCCACCGCGCTTGGCCCGGTACTCGGCGGGCTGATCGTCACTGACTGGAGCTGGCGGGGCATCTTCCTGGTCAACGTGCCCGTCGGCGTCCTCGCGTTCGCCGTTACCGCCTGGCAGGTGGATGAATCGAAGTCGCCGCACCCCACGCCGCCCGACTGGACCGGGTTCGCGCTGCTGACCGCCGGGCTGGTCAGCCTCGTCTACGGCCTGATCAGGGCGGGCGAGAATAGCTGGTCGGACATTGGCGCCATCGCCTTCGTGGCGATCGGGGGCGTGCTGCTGGCCGGGTTCGTCGCGGCGGAGAGCAGGGTCGCGCACCCGATGTTCGACCTGAAGCTGCTGCGGACGCCGACGTTCGCCGGGGGTTCGGCCGCGGCCTTCGCGATGAATGGCTCGCTCTACGCCATGCTGCTCTACCTGGTCATCTACCTACAGGACGTGCTCGGCTACTCCGCGCTCGACGCGGGACTGCGGCTGGCCATCATCAGCGGCGCGACTCTGGTCACCGCGACCGCCGCCGGGCGGCTCAGCGAGCGCGTGCCGGTCAGGTGGCTGATCGGTCCCGGGCTGCTGCTTGTCGGCGCGGGGCTGTTCGTCATGAGCGGGCTGTCCGGAGCCAGTTCCTGGACGCACTTGGTGCCCGGATTCGTCGTGTCCGGCCTGGGTGCCGGCCTGGTCAATCCGCCGCTTGCCTCGACCGCGATCGGCGTGGTGCCGCCGCAGAAGGCCGGCATGGCCTCGGGCGTCAACACCACGTTCCGCCAGATCGGCATCGCGGCGGGCA
>Ga0335075_10006495_pt1 | contig 18055 bp, 29 predicted proteins | sample Lox_Sample_24_FD_206723 | JGI IMG/M metagenome (GOLD analysis project Ga0335075, IMG submission 206723) | Soil microbial communities from Loxahatchee National Wildlife Refuge, Florida, United States - Lox_Sample_2.4 | ecosystem: Environmental > Terrestrial > Soil > Wetlands | place: USA...
TGCTAAAAGCATAAAATGCTCGGGGTTTTCCTAATTCTCAACTAATTGAAACTTTATAAAAACGATTACTGTTTTTGTCTTGTTTTTCTTCAATATCGGTAATGGTAGTTTTGACTTTAAATTCTTGGTTCATAAGTGTAAAAATGTTAAAATATTTCGATTGCTGGGCTTTTTTTATCTTGACAATTAGCACAAACTTTTTGCTTTTCTCACCAGACTAAATAACGTGGTCAACCGAGTCATTTTCGGCAGTTAGCGCAGTAGTTATAGTGGTTCATAAGTAGTTAAATGGGGGTTGTTTTTCCATAATTTGGAATAATCATTGTAAAGAGTTTGGTGATCATTGTGAATATAACTGGCTGTGGTGGTTATATGACTATGTCCCAAAAGTTTTTGGATGGTAGTTAAATTACATCTCCTACTATTTAATAAAGTGGCAAAACTTCTTCGAAAAGTATGCGGGGTGATTCGCTTTTTAATTCCCGCTTGCTTGGTTCGCAAATTAATCATGTTGCGAATGTATTCCGCTTTGAGAGGTTTATTTCGTGAATTTAGGAAAAAATAATCGGGGTTATTTGGCTCAAATTTGATAACTATTTGCGGAGTAACAAAGACATATCGCACTTTATTCCCTTTTCCGAGGATAGTAATCGAATCATGTCTAAAATCTGAATGTTTAAGATTAATTAACTCATTTACTCTTATTCCCGAATAAAACAATAAATCGAGAATTAAACTGTTTCTTTGGTAAATAGTAAAATTCTTTTCAATTCTAGTTTGTTTTAGGAGTTCTAATTCTTCAATGCTGATCGTATCAAAAAACTTTTTCTGATGAGTAGGAATAATCTTAGTTATTTTTTCCCAGTCAATCCTTAATTTTAGTCAACCGGTATAACTTTTAAAGATTTCGGTTTGTAAAGTTAAATAAGAGGGTTGATAACCGATTAAGTTTTTTTCAAATAGCCTTTGAATGGATTTCGTATCGATTAACTTATCTCCGTATTTTCTAATTACTCGTTCATAAAGAGAGATAGTGGTCGGGGATAAGTTCTTATTTTTTAATCAATTAAGATATTTAGTTAAGTTCTCCATAGTTTTATTCTTGCTCTTCCTGTTTATCTAAATCAGCCATTAATTCCTTACTGTGATAATCAGTTAAAATTTCTTGTCATTTTTTTCCGCAATTATCTCCACATTGATCACTATTTCCTTGCTGAGTTTCTAACAATTGGTAAATGGTTTGACAATGGGGGCAAGTCAGTTGCAGTTCTTTTTTGATTTCTCTGGATTTTTGCTGGTTCATAATAGTTAAAACATTTCCGCTTTTTCTTCTCGCTTGGGTTTCGGTTGACACTTGGCACAAAGTTTATGAAAAACTTGCTCAAGGTCTTTGATCTTTTGACATTGTTGGCAATGTCGAGTTAAGTAACAATAAAAAAAAGTAAATAAAGTTAAGTTTTCCATTACTAAAATGGTTAAAAATAAAATTTCTAAGTTAGTCATAGTCTTTTAATTTTCAGTCGTGTAAAATTCAACGACTGCCTTTTCTCATTTTTTCACCGAAAAAAACATACTCTTTTTCATCATAATTAATTTGTTCAATGTCGGTAAAGATTTGCTTACTTACTAAATTCGGATAAGCAAAAATGATATGCTTTTCTGCTTCATTGATTACTTGTAATTTGAAGTAAGTATTCCCGCAAAACTGGTTCTTTTTGTAAACTTTCTTTTTTTGGCACTGGATTATTTTGCCAAATATTTTTTGTAAAGGCGGACTAGAATTAGCCGAAAAATTCTCCCCCTTATTTTGCTTATTCATCATCTTATTAGACATGATTAGAGTCTGATTCTTCCCCGTCCTCTTTCCACTCGTCCAATAAAGTTAAAATACCTTTTTCTAAAATAATTGGATCACCAAATTCATCTTTCTTCCCGGGAACTACTTTGTCGTTTAAGAGGGCTAGTGATTTTTCTAGTTTGCTGGCTAAACCGGAATAATGATCATAATCTCAATCGTTTTCATCTTGACTATCAATAACCGTGTCTCGAGCTTTTTGGATCGCTTTATTTAATTGCTCTAGTTTGCTAGCAATTTTATTTCTTAAACTTTCCTTATTCATGGTTAGTCCTTACTGATTGGTTATCTAAAAACTGAATTGAGGAAGTTAATGAGCAAGTTTTGCATTTACGAGTTGGTTGCTGAGAAAACTTAATTATTCCGGATCCATCGCCACACTCGGCACATTTATTTCCAACCTTATTTTCTCCATTGGGAGTTATTTCTTTTTTTTCTAGCATTTTCGTCTTTTTTATATAGACAAAAATGAAACAGAGAAAAAAGAAATTAATACAGAGTATTAAAAAAAGTTCTGTAAATATGTATATATAATATTATGAACGACCAAGAAAAAAAAAGTATAAGAAAGTTTCTTTACCGAGCATTCACGGGAAGAATTACTTTAGTAGATTTAGAAAAGGTCTGAGAAAAAGTGGAAGATTATAAAGTTGAGGATTGAAAGAAGTTAAAAAATGTTTTGAAAGATGTTATTAAAGAGTGATGGGATAGTGAAATTCAGCCTTTTGTTTTTGTTATTGCCGGTAATGACTTGAAGGAAGATGTAAGAAATCTTGTTCACGCAACGATAGATTTTAAATTTGTTATTTTTAATGAGAACGTATTTTATCAATTTGTGCAATTAAAGAAACAAAGTGATTTAAGCACTGAGCAAAAAGTTACAAAAGCATTTTTGTCGTTAATTCCAGGAGTCAAAAAAATAATTGATCAAAGACCACAAGTTACTAATTACCATCAAACGGAAACAACTTTAGTAGACAAGTATAATAAGTTAATTTCAATAATTTATAAAAAGCCAAAAAATAAGGAGGAAGAGATTGCGCAAATAAAAAGCGTTGGTGGTTTACTCGAAAACATTAGCACTGATGAAACGATAGTTTTGAAAAAGAAGTTAAAACCAGTTTTACTAAGCGCTTTTGCCAAAATTTCAAGTAGTAAAAAGTTACAGAATATTAACTTAATTGCTTATGAAAAACCATTTAAGTTAGTGCTGGACTTGATTGATACTATTTTTGAGGAAAAGGTGGTCAGAGATGTTTTTGTTCTTTTAAAAAAAATTTTTGAATCAGCCGGTGGTGATTATAGTAGCAAATTTTTACTAGAGAAAATGAAAGAAGTCGGAATACCTGAATTAAAAAGAGTGTTAAGTGGTCTTACTAGCCATCTTAATAAACTAGTAGTTGGAGCCTCAGACGAACAAATTTCTCCTACTGAGGCCGAAGAAATTTTAAACAGAACGGCAACAAATATTCAACAAATATTACCAAACAATCCTCCTCCTAGATCTCCTGATAATCCTAATTATATTGAAGGCTTGGTGTCTGCTTTTACAGATTCTTTAAACGATAGCAGAGTTTTTTTAGGGGAACAATTTAGAAGTGAATTCTCTACTGTCAAAAGTAAAGTAGAAAAACCATGGTATAAAGAACCATGAAAAGTTGTCCCATTAGGAGTGGCGGGATTATTAGTGATTGGTTTTAGTGGTTGACTATTCTTCCGCAAAAGAAGCAACCGTGCTAAATACGATTAATTAAAATAATTTATGGATACTCTTTCCCAAATATGTAAACGATACTTTCGTACTGACCTGCCGGTACTCCAGGTTGGCGATAAGGTAGAAATTACTCTTAAACAGTTCAATCTAAATGAACAAAAAAATAAAAAAGACTCAGTTTCGCCAAGATCACGTTTGACTCACTTCAAAGGAACCGTAATTGCCCAAAAGAATCAAGGACAAATCAGTCATACTTTTTCGGTGTTAAAAGACAGCAAAGGAAGTGATAAATTAGCCATTAGCAGCGTCTTTTCTTATCATTCACCTTTTATTTTGAGTATTAAGAAAGCTGGCAAAATTCTTGGTAAAGTCCGCCGAGCTAAATTATATTATTTAGAAAGGGAACTAGCCAAAAAGAAAGATAATGAGTAGAATTCTCTTTCATTAAACATAAGGTAAGGGGGGAAGAGGAAAATTGTGATAACTAAAGAAGAAATAATTAATAAGCCTAGTGAATGAATTCTTACTCGTCGTGGCCATTTCATTAGAATTAAAGATAGCCAAAAAGTAGTTGATCCCAACTTAGCAAGAATTCGCCAGCATTTGCAAGTTCCTTACCAAGGAAAAACTCGTTTTCAAGGAAAATCTCCGGAACAAATTGCTAAAGAGAGGTATGATAAAGTTTTAGAGGAAGTTAATTTTGATTACCAAAAATTTCATGATTGGTTATATGACATTAAAAATCAAGCCAAGGTTGAAATAGTTAAGTTAACAGGTTTAGAATACGAAGAGGCGGTAAAAAAAATATTTGAACATATTGAAAATTCCAAGAGAAAGTGGAGATGGAGAAGAGAAAAAGAGATATTTTTAGTTAATGAAGAAACAGGACAAGTTATCTACTCTGATTTCCCTAGTCATAATTTATTTTTTTGAGACTTAATGTTTCGAGAAGGACGAGAAGAGGTACTTATCCCTTTATCCAAGGAAATTGAATCAAAAGAAAAACACACCGCGACTCTCATTTTTCTCCACGGAACTGGCGGAGCCGGCTCCTTAAACCACATGACTAATCAATTTCCGAGCTTGAAAGTCATTCATCCTTACTCCCCAATTTTAAAGTATGATATGTGACATGGTTCAAATCCAGCACCAGGTGGGCAGCAAGAACAAGGCTGAATTAATGTTACGGGTGATGTCCATGAACTAATGGAGTCGGATGTCTGTCCTGGTAATCCTCCCCGAACAAATTACGAGGAAGTAACTAAATCAGTCCACCTAGATTATCCGCAACTAAGGCGAGCAACCAGTTACATCGATGAAATTATTGAGCAAGAAATCGCCCGTGGCATTCCTGCCGAGAAAATTGCTATTGCTGGTTATTCACAAGGTGCTTTACTAACTTTAGCAGTCGCTTTGACTACTAAGTATAAGTTAGGTGGTTTTATTTCTTTAAGTGGTATTTTGCCCTGTCACGATAAATTACTAGTGACCACTAAAAACCTAAATAAAACTACCCCAATCCTGATTATCAATAATTCAGGAGATAAATGAGTTCCTTTCTGAGCCGGACGAAAAAGTTACCAAATTTTACAAGATTGAGGTTACAACTTAGAATTCAAAACTTATCCTAACTTAGGACACACCTGAAAAGATGAAAAACTAGTCGAATTCTTAAAAAAAAACATTTTAGTTAGAGAAAATCCTTCTCAAAAGGATTCCAGTAATTTAGATAAATGAAATAATATTAAGAAAACACTAATAGTTATGTCTTGAGTGGTCGGTGGGGTAATTTTGCTTGCCTTTATTTGGCTATTAAATAGGAGAAAGTCCAAAAAGTTCGTCGTTAAAAATACTTAAAATTATAAATAATAGCGCGGGGTAGAGTAGTGGTCTAACTCGTCGGGCTCATAATCCGGAGATCGGAGGTTCAAATCCTTCCCCCGCTACCAAATTTACAAGGTGAAAAAACCTTGCTAAAATAAAAATAGCATGTTAGTTCTAATTGCTAACTTTATTTTAGAAAAGTACTTACATCAGAGATTGATTAACTCTGACTCTTTTAAATTTTTTTCTTATCAAAGTTAGATGGAGTTATTTACAACGCCATAATTTCTAAGAATAGAAAAGAATAACCAAAGAGTAAATAATCACCTTTCTTTTTCTTTCTTATTCTCTTTTTTTAATTTTGCTTTTTTTGTTGGATTTTTTACTTTTCTTTTTTTCTCTGGTTCTTTATTTTTTTGGTTGATTGCTTGGTGGTTGACAAGAGAAAGAAGGGATAGGAAAATATCTACGAATAAATGAAGTTAGCAAGGGAAAAGCGAGACAAAGAGTCAACCATTTTAGTTCTGATCAAGAATTCAATTAGTAGTAAGTTCAAGTTGGTAAAGAGTGTGTTGAAACAACCCCAGTTCTAATTATTTACTAATAATAAAGTTGAAAAAGGTTGATCAAGGCTGAAAGTTAAGCCCTACTTGAGCAAAAATGGCAGCGGAACACCGTTAGGTGTGAAGCGTAGAAATTAGTTGAAAAATTCAAAGGGTAGCGAAACTTGCTTTAGCAAGTGGAGCATATAAACAACATGAGGGTGGAGAAAATATTCTTACGAATATATATAACCCGCCCATTAAAAAAAATTCCAAAAAGAAAAAAAAATCATGCTTGGCGAAATAATAATCCTCCTTTTAATTTTTGGTTCAGGAGTAATCATTACCTTAACCACTTTATTTAAACTTTTTCGGGTTAAGTGTCCCCAGTGTCAGAAAAAGAAACCTCTCTCAGAAATTATTACTTTAAATGGATGAGAACTGAAAGGTCAGCATTGTCAACAATGCACTGAAAAAGAAGAACAATTAGAAATTTTTTAACAAAGAACTACAGCTTAACTGCTCAATTTGTCAAACCGTTTACCAATTATTAGAAACTCAATTAGAAAATATGAAATTCAAATATAACTTTTTAGAAAGAAGACTTTGAAAAATAGAAGATAATTATCTTTATGAAATCTCCGAAGACAATTACTTTCATACTCCCCAAGGAGTTTATGGCACTGATGGTTTTCGTTTGGGCGAAAAGAAATGAATAACTTTTACTTTTTCTCATTCGAACCTCAAAGTTCACTATCAAAAAGGTTCGATTACTTACCAAAAAACACTGGATCTGCCTAACGCTGGAGAAATAACCTTTGCCTTTACTGAGAATGACCAAAAAGAAGTCAACTAATATGAAAGAACTAGAAAAAAACATTGATCAGTTACTAAATAAACCCCTATCAGAATATACCGATGAAGAATTAGCCAACGAAATAACTCGGAGAATAAATAATTTCTCTTTGAACCTTATTTATTTACTAACCCCCATGTGTGTAATTGGTAAAGAATACTATCAATGATATCAAGAAGAAAAGACCAAGCGAGAAAAAGCTAAAGATCATGAATAATCTCTCTTATTTACCCTTATTGGAGCAATACATTGCCAAAAATGGTGCTTCTCCTCGATTCAAGGTTCCTTTTTTATCACGCCAGAATAAATTCAATGTTGAACTCCAAAACTGAAAAGAATATCAAGATGTGCGAAAAGGAATAATCACCATTAGACAATCCGGGATAAGAGTTAAAAGTCCGGATTATTTTCCTTGCTTAACTCGTATTCCTAATATTCCGATAATTTATGATCATGATCAACAAAAATATCGTTACTTAAACAAGGAGGAATTGTTAAGTTTGCAAAGTTTTCCGACTAACTATCAATTTCCCGTTAACTACTCATTAACTAAAATTGCTGCTTTATTAGGAAATAGTATTAATTTGAATTGTTTAGAAAATTTTTTAAAGAATAAGTTTTTAACTAATCTTTCTTTTGTCGATCTTTTTTGCGGAATAGGCGGTTTTCATTTAGTGATGAAAAGAAAAGATGTATTTTATCCTCGAAATAACTGCTTATTAGCTGTCGATAAAAATAAAAACTGTCAAGAAACTTATCAACTTAATTTTCCGGATACTCCTTTTTTACTGGGAGATATCAACGATAAAGTCATTCAAAAAGAAATTTGTGCAAAAGACTTTGATCTCCTCTGTGCGGGATTTCCTTGCCAACCTTACTCCAAAGCTGGAAAGAATTCCGGAGAAAGCCCTGAATTAAGCAGTTTATTAAGGATTATTAGTAAGAAAAAGCCTAAATATTTACTCTTGGAGAATGTGCCTAATTTTTTAACTAATGCGGGAAGTAGTAAGTTTTTATTGTCTTTATTAAAAAATTATCACTGCCAAATCTCTATTCTAAATCCCCAAGACTTAGGAATTAAACAAAACCGACCTCGTTTATTTCTGTGAGGAGAAAAGAAATTAACTAATCATGAATAAATCAAAATTTGCTAATTACTATCACGCCAACAATATCAAAGTCTTAATTTCTCTCAAAGACTATTTAGAAAGTTCCCCCGCGAGAATGAAACTGTGGTATCGTTTTACTGCCGTGCTAACTCAAATCAACGAGGGAGTATCTGACATCATGGAAATTATGCGGTTACGGGAAGTGATGGAAGACTTAATCACTGACTACTGAACTACCGCCAAAAAACAAATCCGCTTAACCAACCAGTGAAATAAATTAACTCCTAAGCAGCAAGAAGCCAAAAGAAAGCAGTGAGCCAAGGAATTAGCGCAAGAAGAAAATGAACTCTTAACTCAATTAAGAAAATCAGAACAAAAAAGATTAGGTAAAAACAACTCTTTGACTGCTGAACCCGAAACCGAAAGCAAAGAAGTTAAAAGCACCTGTGCTAACTGTTACGAATACCAGAAAGTCAATGCTGAAACTGGATATTGTCGAAAATGTACCAAAGAAGACGAATAAAGAATAGCCAAATCATGAACCAGCCATGTGAATATCAATTAACTCCCTGTCAAAAATTAGCCACTATTAATCACTATTTACCGAACAGTAACCTTACTAAAAGTTGCTGAACTTGTGCAAATTGTTGAGAGCTGATGGTTAAGCATCGGGCCAATTAATTATGTCTAAAAAAAGAAAATTACATCAATTGATTGCCACGATCGAACATGCCTGACTAGGAATTAGTAAAAGCAAACCATGAAAAGGACAACCTTTTTATTATTTGGAGGTTACTCAGCCTAATCTCTTAGTGGAAAGAAAGGAGGCGATCTATGTTTTTCCTAATTTAGTAAGTCAAGAAATCTGACAGACTTTAGAAAAGGAAAATTATCGCGATCAGCAATACTTGCTGATTTGTGAAAAAAGAACCCGAGGTTGGCGATTAAAAGAATGAAAAGAATTAAGCCAAAGTAAAAATGAAAACAAAGAATAGAAAAGTAAGTGGTTATCATGGTTTCCCCAAACCCAAGAAAGTTAAGTGTTTTCAGTGCGATAAGGTGTTTTATGTTAAGTTTGTAATTGCCCGTTTAGATTATAGTCGCAAGAATAATTGAGGTTTCTGAACTGAGCAAGAAGAAAACCAAAATCAAGAATGATGTAATCCTTGCTTACGGAAAATTTATCAAGATAAGTTTACTTACTGAAAAGCCGTGACAAGCACTAAAAAAAGAAATTTATTTCGGGTTTACTTACATAAAGGAAATATTTAAGTCTTTTGATTAATTAATTACTTGTTAAAAGAAAATTAAATAAAAGAAAAGTTTTATTGTAAAAGTTGTAAAAGAAAAGTTTTATTGTCAAAAACCTTTCACTAAAGATTTTTTGCTTAGGAAAATCTCCTTTATGAAAATAAAAAAATAAAAGGCACTTTTTTCATCTTTTAAAATTCTCTTTTTGGGAAAATTGCCCTTGACGGCAACGCTTTTTTGCGGAGAATTCTCCACCTCACTTTTTTCTTAGTTGGTAAAAGAAAAATATAGATGAATAAGCAATTAGTAAATGATCAAAAAAAGCCAAACTAAAAAAGATGAATCAAGTTAGTCAACGCACCTTGACCGAAGCCTATAAAATAGTCGAACAAGATCTGCTCCAGAACTTAGCCAGGATGAAAGTTAACCAGTCTTTGAATTTACCCAAGATTGGTTTCTTTAAGAAACAAGCCAAGATCAAAGTTAGCACCCTTCCCAATGAAAGTTATGGTAAGACTTTTGCTTACTATCAAATTAGTTTCCGGATGAGTGACATTTTAAAAAAAGCCTTAGGTAAATAAACTTCCACCTAACTATTCTAGTTAAGAAAAGTAATCATTATCGAGTTACTTGCTCGGGTGAAATAACCCCGACCATTTTTTACAGCGATTTAATTACTAATCTTGGCCAGAAAAAGGAGAATGAGTTCAATTTCTGAAAGAAGCTTTGAAATCAATCAACATGTTAGAAACCTTATTAAAAAAAGAAAATTTGTTAATTGTTGCCGCAATAGTTTGTGTGGTAATTTATTTCAACCAAAAAACCGTGAAAGAAAATCAATTCTTACAAGAAAACTTGAAATGATTGCCCATTGCCGGTGGTTTAGCCTTCGGTCTCAATACCTTAGTGCAAGTGATTAAATAAAAAAATGAATCAAAATAATTGAAACGAAAGCGAAATTAAAGAGGAAACTTTAGACACTCTAAATAGTGAAACCAAGCAAACTCAGCCAACTAACCCTGAACCAAACCAAGGAGGCTGAATGGATACTGTCGCCCGTGGTTTAGCCGCGGCTCCGATTTTACTGGAACAATTTACTGGTAAAAAATTACCCCTCGTGGGCGGTACTTTAGGGGAGATCCAACAAACTCTGAGTCAATTAGCTTTTAGTTGGCAACAAAATTTTGACAAACTGAATGAGGGGTTAGGAAAAGTAATTAACAATCAATTAAAAATCTTTAACCGGATTAATAGTTTAGAAAGTAATGCCAGTCGCCGACTGCTTAATTTAGATCAAAGAATCCAAAATTTAGGTGGGATTAAACTAACTTACGAAAAGGAAAGAAAGCAAGTAGAGTGTAATAATAACTCGGCCTTAGAGCAAGCGAAGTTTAACAACTTTGATCGTTCCTCAGAAAACGAGCAATATTAAGATGACTTTACTTGGTAATGCCTTGGGGATTGACCTCAACCTCTTAAAAAAAGAAATTAGTAAATTCCAATCCACGCAACTTGAAACTAATGCTCTGTTAAGAGAAAATAATCAATTGCTGACCCACATTCTAACCCAATTAGGCGGTAAGCCGATTGAGCAGTTAGCCTTATTTTAAAACCAAACCAAAATATTATGCGACCAAAAATAACAACTGATAAAAAACCCGAAAATAGTGAAAGAAGTTCTTTTATTACCGTTCATAAAAAAGACCTGACCGAAGGATTTTATTATTTAATGCTCGGTTTAGGAATTATTACTCTGTTAGGAGGAGCCGGTTGAACTTTTATTAAACAAATTCGCAAAGAATAATACCTGATTATCTTAAAGAACCATATGAACCCTAAAGAAACTAACACTTGAAAAGACTGAGTCGATTGAGCTCCCACTTATTGAATTTTAGGAGGCTGTTTAGCCTATGGAATTTACAAAACCGGAATTCTGCAAACCGTACTCGACAAGTTTACCAAAAAAGACGATCAACCCGTTAATTCTTCCCAAACTCAAGAAGAAACTAACTAACCCTTAACTAAGTAAGATGCCCCTAAATAATTGATTACCGGACTGAAAAGGAGCTTTGAACTCTTTTTATGAGGAAAAAATCAAAGAAACTTTAGAGCAAAAGAGTCAGGAATACAAAGAACTCTTGACCAAGCACTTAGAAAGTTGACAAAGCACCCAACAAGCCTTACTGGTCACGGCCGGAGGAATCTTTACCTTACTCTTAATCGCTTACTTTTGACCTAAATAACAAAAACATGATGCAAGAACCCAAAACTATGCTTTATCGCATGAAACATCTCACGATTGGCTTAATTGCCTTCCCAGTGTTGTTTTATGTGTGAAAAGCTTGAAAGAAAAACAACCATTAAAAAAACGGCTAGTTCACAGTTTATTTACCTCTTCTTTCTGAGAAACTTTTTCATTTATTTGTATTACTAATAAATAAACTAAACTAGCCGATTAAACCTTAAAGAAAGAAGAATTTAACCTGAAAATCTAAGCTGAAAAGCCCTCTATTTATAACACCCCCAAGAAAAAATTATGTTACAAAAAATTAAAGACAACTGACAACCCTTATTAATCGGTATCGCCATTGGCGGAACCTTAGTTTACTTTTACCACAGTTATTCCAGTAATAAGTAAAAATGCCCAAGAAATTCACTACCGAAAAGCAGTTTTGAACGGCTTTAAGTGAGCAAAGTCAAGCCTTGATTGTGAAAGATTTAGCTCATCTCTTACCTCAGCAAATCGACACTGATCCCGATTATCAAGAAATTTTAAAGAATTATCAAGCCAGTTATTACGCTGAACAAACTTTATCCGAATCAGAACCAATGATTAAACTACTTACTCGCGATTACTTAGTTGCTATTCAGGAAAGAATTAAGCAATATTTAGCCCATTATTATGAAGAAAATTAAGCCAACTAACCCCAAGAAACTTACTAAGCAAGTTAAAAAACTTAACCTACCCAAAATTGTTTCTAGTAAAACTAGAGAAAAAGCCCACCAACCAAAAAACACTACTGCTTATTACCACTGCTTAGCTGATAACTGAAAGAGTGGTAAAATTACCGATTGCTGTGCCAAATGTAAAAGGAATGCCGGAGCCTTAAATAGTTTACGAACGGCCGAAATCAAAAAGTTAAGTGAAGCTTACCAGCAAGTGGGAGTTAGTCTAACTAACTTACTGAAACCGCTCAAATAATGCTTACTTGCTGTGAATTAGCCCTTTATATTGTCTTTGGTGCTTTTGGAGTAATCTTAGCTCTCTTAGCCATGTTTTTTGGTTATAATCTAAAGTTAGAGCAAAGAACCGTTAAGTTAGAAAAGAAAAACGGCCATGAACAAGCTCAAATTGATGAACTAAAGCAAGCAATTCAAAAACTTAAAGATCATGCTTAACTCTCCTCTTTTTACTCAACTAGACTGATTAACTGATACAGCTTTTCATGCTGGCTTATTAGGAATTAATTATGCTCTTTTTGGCAAAGAAAAACTGCTTCGGAATTACCTGCTCAGTTTACTAGGGTTAAGTTTAGTTTTGAGTTATTGATTAAAGCACGAACCAAAAGAAAATGTTTAACTGATATAATCAAAATGCTGCCAAGAATACTATCACTCGTTATTTAAGCACTAAATACACTTTGGAAGAATTAAACCAACTAACTCATTTAGAATTACCCGAACAATTTGAAAGTGTGGACTATGCCAATGAATTAGCCCTTATTCTAAAAGACAGTCCGTGAAAGATTAAGGAAGTTAAATACAAAACTAGTTCTTTAAAAAGTTTAAAAGGAGTCTTTACTAAGGAATATTGGTTTGGCAAGAAAAATGCTTATGCTACTACGATGGAGAGCGAAGAAGAAACCAGTTCTATTAAAGATTTAAGTGAGAGTGTTTATTTTGATGCCGAAAATCAGAGTGAAACTAATTCAGTGTTCAGTCAGGAAAGTGATGGAGAAAATAATTGAAAAGATCTTCACTTTACTTTTACTCCTGAACTACAAAATAATTGAGAAAACCAAGGTTTTACTTACCACCAAACTAAGGAATGAATCGATATTGGTTTAGATCCCTTAGATTGAAATTTTTGTGCGTGATTAGTTAGAAAAGGTTCTTGATTGGTTGAAAAAGATTCTACTCCCCTCGCCTTATTAAATAATGGTGATTTAAACCAGTTAAGAAATGCTTATCAAGCCTACTTAACTAATCCTCAACCAAATAACTGATGACCAAGAAATCAAGACTGAGTGCTACTAGGTGGTTTAGTACTCTTGGGAGTAATTATTTTAACTAAGGACTAAAAATGGAAGATCTAATCATTATCACCTTAATTCTGATCAGTGGTGCTTACTTCTTAACTCACCGAGCAAAAGAAGAAACTGAACTAACCAAACCACTCACTACTAGCCTTAGCACGCAAACTGAACCTTTAGCTAACGAAGATGAGCAAGATGCGGAAAAAGTTTTAGACACCTTACTGAAAGAAATTAAACAATTCAACCACTCCCTTAAATAACTATGTCATTAAAAGAAAAATTAGACCAATTAAAACAAGCCTTGACTGATCTCAAAGGAAAGATTACCACTAAATTGCAACAAAAAGACCAGACTATCACTCAACTCACTCAAACTAAACAGGAAACCATTACTAAATTAGAAACGGCTCTCAAAGAACAGAAAGAAGATGAACAAGTTTTAGAACAATTATTAAAAGAATTTCAAGATTTAGCAAGTAGTTTATAAGATTTATGAACCTGAGAGAACAAATTTTGCAAGAGTGAACTAATTTGAAAACTAAACTTAGTGAAAGAAAAATGGTAGTTTATCAACCTTGAACTGGTCCCCAAACTCATTCTGAAAAAGATTACGTTAAAGAGTTAAGTATGAAAGATTTTCTTAAATTAAGAAGTCATGGCAAACTAAAGGAGTATGAAAGTTTAGCAAAGAAGTTAGATTTAGTTAAATTCCTAATTGCTGAAAACCATTTAGAAAAGTTAAAGAAAATGATGCAAAGGGGAGAAATTTAAAAGAATAAAAGATATGGTAAGAAATAGAGCAAGAAGAACTACAACAAATACTTCTAATACTAGCAATTGTACTTTTGTGAGTGCTAAAGACATGAAAGATAGTTTTTTTGCTCACACTAGCACTCGTCAAGCTCAAAAGGTAAGTGGTGATGCCGGTTACTGAACTGGTGGTCGTTGTGAATGGGGAGGATCACATAGTTTAGATGAAGATTGTGAAGAATTAGCAAAATTCTTTAATGGTATTGCTAATATTAGTGAAGACATTAACAAAATAAGACTTTCAGCTAACGAAGAGATATTTAAGGCTAATCAGCAAGCATTAATTGCTAAAATTCAAGATCTTATTAGTAAATGTCAAATTACTTCTTCTACTTCAATTGGTAATATTTGCTGTATTTGAAATGACTTCTTTGGTAGTTTTTTAAAAATGTTTTTAGATGACTTTGCTGGTAAATTAACTAGACAGTTAAAGGAAGTAGAAAAGCTGGAACCCAAACATCAAAAAGAACTCTTAGATTTAGAAAGTCAAGCCCGTGCTGCTGAAAGTACTTATAAAGAAAACTTACAAAAAGCCAATGATGAAACTGATCCAGTTAAGAAAGGAGAATTTATTGTCTTAGCCAATAATGCTGCCAAAGATGCTGAAAAGATTAAGCAGAAAATAAAAAGAAATCCGCTAATGGAGGTTAGTAATTTTAATTACTTAGATGATCTAAAAAAGCTTGCTAAAGGTAATGTTCCTGCTAATGCCAGTTCCGGTAGAAGAACAACTAATTCAAACTCTAATACTAATTCTAATAATCCTAAAAGCAATGATAATTTTTTTACTAAGTATTACAAAGAAATATTCATTGCTGTTCTCGGAGGATTAATGCTTTACTTTTTTTATAATCAAGACGATAATATTTCACAGCCGAAGAATAAAGACTAATGAAAAAGCAAACTAAAAACTTACTTCTTTTAGCAATTGGTGGTGGATTAGCCTATTACTTCTTTATTTATCTTCCCGAAGAAGAAAAAAAGCAAAAGAAACAAAGTAGTCAACAGTCAGCATCAACAGAGGCAGAAGAAAGATCGCTAGAAGAAATTCAACAAGAGTTAGAGGACGATGCTTGAGAAAAAGGAAGAATATGAGAATTGCCCGAAAAAAGTTGAGCCGATAGAATGGTTAAGAACAAAAGAAGTTCTTTATTAGGAGAATATCAAAAATTTGCTTCTCTTTTTCCGGAAGGTGATAAAAATGAAAAGTTTTATTTTTCTCGGGCTGCTCCTTATACTATTCATTTTCCTCCATCTCTCGAGGAATATTACGAGAAAGGCAAGGAGTTAGGATTGAGTTGTAATTTGTTAGAAAATGAAGAAGAATTAGTGTTATCAGAAGATATTGAAGATTGAATTAAACGAGTAGAGCCTGATCCTGTACGCGGAGAAAAAAATCAAGAAAACAAAGATAATAGTGCTTTATTCTATGGTGCCCCTGGTACTGGTAAGACAGCAACAATGAAAAATCTTTGCGTTAGAGCAGATAAATATCCTTTAGTAGAAATCAAAGGCTCCAATTTAACTCCAACCCAAGCGGATCAGAATGCTGAAATCTTACCCTTGCAGAAATTTGCTTACACCATTAGTGAATTAGAACACAGTTTAGAGAGAGAATATGGTCTAGAAAGAGAGGAAAATGGAGAAATGCGTTATATTCTCTTTGTGGATGAAGCCAACCAAATAAGTAATAACTCTTTAATTTTTCAGCCTAATGAATTAAAGTTTTTGAAAGATTGTTTGGAAGGTGTTAATCAGAATGAGCGAAGCAATAATCTTTGGGTATTTGCGACAAACCATTTACATCAAATTGAAGAAGCGGTTTATCGTGAGGGTCGATTAAGTAATCCGCTAGACTTTAGTTGAAATTGAGAAATATTTTTAAAACATGCTAAATTAGAGGGTATTTATGATGAATTGCCAAAAAGATGACAAGATGCAGATTTTTTAAGTCCAGAAGATGATGAACAAGTAGCAAAATTCAATATCAAAGTTTTTCAAAAAGATTTTTTAGGTAATGACAGACAGAAGCCTAATAAGAAAAAATTCTGAAATTTATTTATCACCAATAACCCTAATGCGATATTGAAGACCGAAATTATGAAATTAGATGATAAAGGTAAAGAAACTAATGTGGTAGAAAGAATAGATGAGCAAGAAATAGAAATAGGTGAATTTTTGGAGTTCTTTTGACATATCAAGAAAAAATACCTATCAAGTTATAAAGGAACTTTCGAGAATGTTAGTAAACTTACTGTTGAAACAGTTTTAGACACTCGTTTAATTGAATTAGCTGAATCAGTAAACGAACTAACCACAGAATTTGAGAAAAGTAGGACTGAGGGATACGAAACAATAATGACAAAATTTAGGGAAATAGTTAGTTCTTTAGCAAATAGATAAAAACATATGACAAAAAAACAAGAAATTGAAACAAGCATAAATCAACTCCGAGAAACTATTAATAATCAAAAGAAAAAAATAGTGAATTATCAAGAAGTTTTATTGAATTTAAACAAACAAATAGAAGAAATTAAAGATATGAAAAATAATCAAAAATTAACTAATTTAGAAAACAAAGCCAAAACCGCACAACTTATAATTAACAACCGGAAGCAAGAAATAGATCAATATGAAACCGCCTTATCGGCTTTAATAGAAGCTAATAAAAATGATGCTGTCAACAGCGAAATAAATACTAAATAACCATGGGAATTTGAAAAGGAATCTGTGCTTGTGTCGGATGTGTAGCTGCCATTGGAGTATGTGTCGCTAGTGCTGGAACCGCTACTCCTTTTATTGCTACTAGTGTTGCCCCATGATTAATTGGTGGAGCAGGGGTTGGTGGTTTTTTCTTAGGAGATAAGATAGATCAGGAAAATGAAGAAAAAGAAAAGAGATTAATGGAAGATAAACGCTACAAAGATCTTTTTGATGCAACTAATAAACAGTTTAAAGACAATCAGAATAATCAAAACTTACTCACTAATTTGGTAGGTAAATTAAATGGAACAGTGCCTCGTCAATCGCACGAAACGGATGAATATTTAAAAGAACAAATCGCCATTGTCCAAAACAACTTAAAAAACGGTGAAGAAAGATATAACCAATTACTGGCTGATTTAGATAAAGCTCGCAAAGAAATATTAGGAGGATTTAACTTTATGAAACTCCTTGGCCTTGACAAAATGAAAACCATGGATAAGATAATGCTAGCAGGAGGTATAATCTTGATTATTTATTTGTTAAAAAGTTAAAAATTCTTTAATGAGAGACTGAAAAAAAGCAACAAGAGATTACTATAGTATATGTCGCGAATGTGGTGAAAAAATTGAAGCGAATGAAGAAAGATATATTTCTGATTCAAGCACTATAACTGTTAAATATTACCATCTTGATTGCGGAGAAGAAATTCAAAAAGAAATAGATGCGGAAGTTAAAACCGAACTTCAACAATTAATTAGTGAATTAGCAAAGTTAAAACAAAAGGAAGTTAATCTGCTTACTATTGATGATTACCAAAAAGTTAAATTCTGACATAGTCAAAGAGAAAATTTTGCTAAAAGAAATTTAGAGAATGTTTGAAACACAGTTAATATTAAACTAGCGAAAAATTCTTTAGAAGAACTAGAAAATAACTTTCCTCAAAGAATAAAATTAAAAGGTAATTGACCAAAAAGCGAACACTGTTCTCATAAAAATATTTACTGAAAGTCAAATGAAACCGCTTACTGTTTAAACTGTGGCGAAGATGAAAATAAGGAATTTGTTAATAGTCTCTGCTTATTTCACCAAAAAAACATTAGTGATTGAGCTGAAAAACACAAACTTAGCATTT
>Ga0335075_10006496_pt1 | contig 18054 bp, 18 predicted proteins | sample Lox_Sample_24_FD_206723 | JGI IMG/M metagenome (GOLD analysis project Ga0335075, IMG submission 206723) | Soil microbial communities from Loxahatchee National Wildlife Refuge, Florida, United States - Lox_Sample_2.4 | ecosystem: Environmental > Terrestrial > Soil > Wetlands | place: USA...
CCGCAGCGCGCGGATCCCGAGTTGCCGCTGGCGCTGTGCCTCGGCTTCGGACATGCCGACGAACCGGACCGCGCGCATGATGGGCGTGCTGGTCAGCCCGGGGCAGATGGCCGTCACCCCGATGCTGTGGGAAGCCAGCTCGGCCCGCAGGTACTCGCTCAGCGCCAGCACGGCGGCCTTGGTCGCCGAGTAGGCGGGCTGGTATGGCGCGGGCCAGAACGCGGCGGCCGATGCGACGTTCACGATGTGGCCGCCCTCACCCCGGTCAACCATCTGCGCCCCGAACAGCCGGCACCCGCGGATCACGCCGAGCAGGTTGACCTCGATGACCTGCCGCCAGTCCTCGTCCGAGTGAGCGAGGAACGGCCCGTTGATCACGATCCCGGCGTTGTTGACCACCACATCGGGGACACCGATCTCAGCGTGTGTCCAGGCGGCGAAGCGCTCCATCTCCGGTGCGGAGGCCACGTCCACCTGCCGGGCGTGCGCGTCGCCGCCGCGGTGCCTGATCAGCTCGCACACCGACGTTGCCGTGGACAGGTTCCGGTCCGCGGCGATCACCCGCGCGCCGTTCGCGGCGAACCCGAGCGCGGTCGCCCGGCCGATGCCGCTTCCGGCACCCGTCACCACGACAAGATCGTTCTGGAAGGGCTTCTCCGCGTTCGCCATGTGGCGACCGTATCCGGCGCCCCGGACGGGCGCCGTCACCGGTCCTGGGCGCTGGCGCGGCTACGATCGCGAGCGTGGCGAAGACCAGGTTCCCGGGCGATGAGTTGCGCCCGGCCCGGCCGTCCTCATACCTGAGCAAGGAGGAGTGATGAACCCCGAGACGCTCACGGTGCCGGGCGCGTCGCTGTACTACGAGGTGCGGGGTTCGGGCTCGGTGCTGCTCATGATTCCCGGCGGGCCGATGGACGCCACCGGGTTCGCCGCGCTCGCGGACCGCATGGCGGACCGGTACACGGTCGTCACGTACGACTGCCGGGGCAACTCGAGAAGCCCCATGGAGGGATCGTGGGACGACCTGACGGTCGGGCTGTTCGCCGACGACGCGAACCGCCTGCTGGACGCGGTGAGCGCCGGGCCGGCCTACGTGCTCGGGTCCAGCGGTGGCGCGACGTACGGCCTGGATCTGGTCGCGCGTTACCCGGGCCGGGTGCGCACCCTGGTCGCGCACGAGCCGCCCGTGTCTGAGCTGCTCCCGGACGCCGCGCGCTATCACGCGCTCAACGAGGAGGTCGGCGAGACGTATCGCGGCCAGGGTGTGGCCGCGGCCATGCAGACATTCACGGCGGGTGTCGGCTTCGGCGACGGCGGGCCCGGCCCGCAGCGCGCGGACACCCAGGAGGCCGGCGCGGCCATGGCGAGGCAAGCGGGCAACCTGGACCTGTTCGCCGGGCGGCTGGTCCCGATCATCGGCAACTACTCGCCGGACGTCGAAGCGCTGCGGAAGAGCCCGGCCCGGATCGTGGTCGGCGTGGGAGACGAGTCCACTCCCGGGCAAATGCCCTACCAGGCGGCGCACGAACTGGCCAGGAGGCTCGGCGGCGAGCCGGTCCGGTTCCCCGGCGGCCACGGCGGGTTCGCCAGCCATCCCGACGGGTTCGCCGCAATTCTTGATGAGATGCTTGCGGCGGGCGGCTAGCACCGCGGCCGGCACGGCATCAGCCTGGTTTCTGCCAGCGGATGGAGTACCGCCAGTACAGGTGGCGCTGGTAGCGCATGCCCGGGAGGAGCAAGCCGGCGAGGCCGCGGATCTGCGCGTAGGTCTCGGCCGGGGGCCAGACGATGGGCGGCCGGTAAACGGCTGCGGGCGGGCCCGCCGGCGGCCGGCGGCGCCGGGCAAGCCGGATCCGGTTGCTGACGCCGGCGGGGAGCTCGAGCGCGAGGCCAACGGGCGACCACCCGTTACGCGCGAGCCCGATGACGACGAGCGCCCCGCCCGGCTGAAGCAGTTCCGCCATGCGGCGCAGCGCCGCCGCGGAGTCCATGTGGTGCAGCGATGCCACCGCCGTGACCAGGCCGAAGCTGCCGGGCTGCAACGGGAGGCGGAGGAAGTCGCCGTGCAGGTACTCGATGCCCGCCGAACCGGCAAGAGCACGGGCGACCGCGATGCTCTGCTCGTCGCGGTCGACACCGGTCACGTGCGGAACGACGCGGCTGAGCTCCCGGGTCAGCCGCCCGGTGCCGCAGCCGACGTCGAGCGCCCGGTCACACCGGTCCGGGATGGCCCCGGAGATCACGCGATGGTAGTGGACGTTGTGGTTCCACTGATCGGCCATGCGCCGGCGGCACCCCCTAGCGGGCCAGGGCGCCCATCGGGTCCCAGGCCGGCAGCACGATCGGCGGGGTGTCCAGCGCAGCGCGCAGTTCCTCGGGCAGCGCGTCCCGGCGGGCGGCGATCTCGAAGACGTACTCGCCGAACCACGAGTCGTTCATCGTGTAGAAGCCGTTCTTGCCCTTGTCCGGTCCCCAGCTGTTCTCAACCCGCCACCTGCGGGTCACGCCGTCCAGAACGTCGACCCCGGTGAACAGCATGGCGTGGGTCATCAGCGTCTCGTGATAGATGAGACGGTCGGCCTTGCCGAGCGTGAAGGCCGTGTCGTAGACCGAGGACAGGTCGTACAGCTGCGCGTCCCAGACGCCGTACTCGTTGCTCATCATCTTGCCGACGTCGCAGCCGAACCAGACCGGCTCGCCGTCGCGCAGCGTGCGTGAGGCGATGTCCTTCATCAGCGCGATGTCGACGTTGAGGTAGATGACCGGCGGCGCCCCGAGCACGTTGCCGAGGTACTGCACCGTGAAGGTCCGGCCGGCCGGGCTCGTCGGCCGCGGGTCGTGCACGAGGCACACATAGTCGTTGATGGGCAGGTCCACGTACCTGGCCGCGAACTCCTGGGGCGTGAGCGCGCCGTCGCGGTGGAACTCCTTGTCCTTGTCGATCCACTGCCAGTCGATCTGGTCCGGCGGCGTGCCCAGATGGATGCACAGCACCCGGTAGACCACGTCGAGGACGTCGGACTTTACGGCCCTGGCCGCGTCAACACCCTGGGCGGACGCCTCGCGCACCGACTTGGCGCCCTGCCGCAGCACGTTCCGGAGCACCGAGTTCATCCGGCCGGTCGACGCGGAGCTGTGCGTCTCTGGCATGAATCCCTTCGGCACCAGGCCATGCTTGTTGACGAGGGCGACGAACATGTTCCACTGGCCCCCGTCACTGGCCACTTCTTCCAGCAAGAACGCCACGGTACGGTCATCTGCGTCCCGGTCGGCGGTCTCGATGATCGCTTCCAGGAAGTAGTTCGCCCGCTCGATCTTGTCCCAGAACATGACGTAGTTCTGCGAGAACTCGAAGTCCTTCAGCCCCATCTTCTTCATGGCGCCGACGCGCAGCAGGTTGAGCCCGGCGAACAGCCAGCACCGCCCGCTGCGCTCCTGGTTGGTCACCGCCCAGTCGTCAAGCAGCGTGGAGAGCGAGTGGTCCGTGCTGTTGATGAGCTCGCGGCTGATCGCCACGTCATCGACGGACACCCTGGTCACCGCGTTCTGGGCGAGCCGGTACGCCGGGTTGGCGGCGAAGCCCTTGCGGAGCAGTTCCAGGTCCTGCGTGCTCAAGGTCCCGTCGTTGCTCCGCATGATCGCGCCTCCTCCGCTGCAGGTTCCCTGTCGTTTAACCTACCAGCGGGCGATCACTCCCCCATATGGGCGCGGTCCGGGAAAACCGCCTGGGACGCCAGCCGGCCGTCGCGCACCAGCGCTCGGGCGCCTCTGGGCTCGGCGGCCATTGCTCTGACGCCCTGCGGGCAGGTCGTCCCCGGCGGTTGCCGAGTTCTGACCCGAAAACACGGTCAGCCTGGTGAAATGTCTTTAGCGGAAACCGCCAACCGCCTGGTTGGGAGCGGGATCGACGGCAGCGAGCGACGAGGGGAAGACGGTGCCTGAGACGCCCCCAGGCGACCCGGAGGCACTTTGAGCCGAGACACCGAACCGGCCCTGCCCTACTCAGGGATGTCGGGCCAGATCGCGCACTTCCGGCTGAATGGGTACCTCGGCCGGGGCGCCCGGGCAGTTGTCTACCTTGCCCAGGACGCGCGGACGCAGCAGAACGTGGCGCTCAAGGTCATGGCGCCGGAACTGGCCAGCGACACAGCCTTCCGTTCACGTTTTCTCCGGGAATCGCGGATCGTGGCCGGGGTCACCCATCCCAACATCCTTCCGGTCTACGAGGCCGATGAGGCGGAGGGTGCCCTGTACGTCGCTATGCGTTACGTCCAGGGTGGCGATGCCCGCTCGCTGCTCAACCGGAGCGGGCCGCTCCCAGCGGCATCAGCCTGGGACATCATCGCGGCGGTGGCGGCGGCTCTGGACACCGCGCACACGCACGGGCTGGTCCACGGCGACGTCAGGCCGGCCAATATCCTGCTCGACGCACCGAGCACGGACAACGGCGCGCCGCCGCCCGGCGGCGGCGACTTCGGCCAGGTGTACCTGTCCGACTTCGGGATGAGCCGGAGTTCCGCGTCAGGGGAGGTCATCGCCGCAGGCCAGGCCGAACCGCTGGATTACGCCGCGCCGGAGCAGATCGAAAAGCAGGAAACCGACGGCAGGGCTGATCTTTACTCGCTCGCCTGCGCCGGGTTCGAGCTGCTGTGCGGCAGCCCGCCGTTCGGGCAGGACCAGGGCCTCACCTTGATGTACGCCCAGCTCTACGCGCCGCCGCCGTTGGTATCCGCGCGGCGGCCCGACGTGCCCGCCGCGGTCGACTCGGTGCTAGCGACAGCGCTGGCGAAGAACCCGGCGGACCGCTTCCCCAGCTGCGGCCAGTTCGCGGACGCGCTGCGCGCTGCGCTGGGGATCGGCCCCGGCGACATGGCGGGTCTGGCACCGCCGCAGGTGCACGGCGGCCCTGCCGCGCCGGTCCCGGGTCCCTGGCCTGACTATCCCCCGCCCGGCCCCGCCTACCCGCCGGGCGAGCCCGCGTACCCGCCAGGCGGCGCCTACCCGCCAGACGCGCCCGCGTACCCACCAGGCGAAGCGGCGTACCCGCCAGGCGAGGCGGCGTACCCGCCAGGCGGCGCCGTCTACCCGCCAGGCGGGCCCACGTACCCGCCAGCCAGCGGCGTTGGCGACCCCGGGCAGCAGCCGCCGCCGTCGCCCGATGCGACGCTCGCGTCGGCACCGACGCTCTACGGGCCCTGGCAGACACCCACGCACCCACAGCGCCCGGCCCCGCCGCCAAGGCCTGGCGTGGACCTGATGAGCAAGCTGCGCGGCGCTTACCCGCGGCCGGGGCGGCTGCCCAGCGGCAGGAGACTGGTCCTCGCCGCCGCCGCGGTGGCCATCGTGATCGTGGGCATCGTGGTGGGTCTCTCCCTTTCCGGGAAATCCTCGCCGAGCACGCCAGCCTCGTCGCACTCTGCGGCAACGTCGCCGCCATCCACGTCCAGCCTGGCATCCAAGCAGGCTGCAGCCGTGAGCAGCCTGCTAGGCACGAGCGCCGCGACCCGCAGGTCGCTGGAGGGCGCGGTCAGCGAGGTCCGGAACTGCTCGAGACTGGGCAGCGCGACGAGCCACATCCGGACCGTTGTCAGCCAGCGGAGCAGCGAGTACCACCATGCGGCGGCGCTGTCTCTCGCCGACGTGGCAGGCGGCGCGGCGGCCAAGTCCGACCTGCTCACCGCGTTGCGCGCCTCGCTGGATGCGGACCGGGACTACCTGATCTGGGCGCGGCAGCAGCGGCGCTCCGGCTGCACGCCAGCCGCGCGGTCGGGCGCCTACGCCACGGCGATCGGCGCAGACGGGCAGGCTGGCGTGGCGAAGGACACGTTCGTGCGGGCATGGAACCCGATCGCGGCCAAGTACGGCCTGCCCCAAGAGTCCCCGGGCGACATCTAGACCGGAGCGTCTGCTAGACCGGAGCGTCTGCCGTCGGTCTGGCGCTACGCCGGCGAGAGGAAAGCCTGGAGCGCCGCGATCAGCATCCCCGGATCGGCGGCTCCGCCGAGCTCGCGCGCCGAGTGCATGGCCAGCGCGGGGTTGCCTACGTCTGCGGTCGGAATGGCCAGGCCCGCGGCAACGTAAGGACCGATCGTCGACCCGCTGCGCATGCCGCTGCGGTTGACGAAGTACTGCACCGGCACGGCCGCCTGCTCGGCCGCGAGCAGGAACGCGGCGTGCGTCCTCGCCTCGGTCGCGTACAGCACGTTCGCGCTGACCTTCACGACCGGGCCGCCGTTGAGCGCGATCTGGTGCTGTGGCTCGTGCTTGTCGGGGTAGTTGGGGTGGGTGGCGTGGGTCATGTCCGCCGAGATGTGCATCGACGCGGCGAGCGCGCGCAGGAACTCCTCGCGGTTGCCGCCGCGGGCGAGCACCGACCGCTCCAGCTGCCGGCCGAGCCAGGCGCCGCGCGCCCCGGTCGCCGACACACTCCCGATCTCCTCGTTGTCGAACAGGACGAGCGCGCTGACGTGCTGCGGCGCCGGCCGGTCCGCGATCGCGGCCAGCGCGGTCACGCTCGCGTGCGCGCATCCCAGGTCGTCTAGCCGCGCGGAGCTGACGAACTCCTCGTCCAGCCCCGCCAGCGCTCCCCCGGTCAGGTCGTACGTGACCAGATCGTGGCTGAGCACGTCGCCGGCCTCGACGCCCAGCTCCTTGCCAAGAAATTCCCTGAACGCCTCGCTGTCCACCGGTCCAAGCGACCACATCGGGACCAGGTGCTCCTGAGCATCCAGCTTCAGCCCGTTGCCTGCCCGCATGTCCTGGTCGAGGTGGATGGCCAGCTGCGGTATCCGAAGCAGCGGACGGTGCACCCGGAGCAGCCGCGTCGCCGTGCCGTCCGCGGTACGGATGACCACGCGGCCCGCCAGGCCAAGGTCGCGGTCCAGCCAGGAGTTCAGGAGCGGGCCGCCGTACACCTCGACGCCGAGCTGGCGGATGCCGACGCTGCCGGTGTCCGGCCGCGGCTTGACCCGCAGCGTCGGGCTATCGGTGTGCGCACCGAGCAGCCGGAACGGCGTGTGCGGCGCGGCCCCGTCCGGAACTGCCCAGGCGAACAGCGACCCGCCCTCCAGGGTGACATACCGGCCGGGACCGGCCGGCCACTCCGCGTCCGGCGCGACCTCGCTGAAGCCCGCCGCGGTCAGCCGGCGCAGCGCCTCGGCAGCGGCGTGGTACGGCGACGGCGAGGCGTCGACGAAGTCGATCAGGTCCAGGGCAGTGTCGCGGGCGTTGGTCACCGGTCCATCATGTCCCACGCCGCCGGGAAAGCGGCACAACGGGCCGGCGCCAAGCGGGCGCGGTCAGCGCGGCGAGGCGGCGCAGCCTGTCACCTCGCCGCGAGCGTGCGCGCTGGCCTGCGGCCACGTGCGGCGGCCGGAGGGCCGGATCGCGATCGCGGGCAGCTCGCTCACCGCCCCGTTCAGCGTGGCGAAGTTCGGGATCACGCGGTCGATACCGGTGAGGCTGAACAGGCGGAGCAGCGGCGCGGCCCGGACGACCAGCCGGATCTCACCGCCCTCGGCGCTTGCCCGCCGGTGCGCGAGCACGAGCACCTGCAGCCCGACCGTGTCGCAGAACGCTGTCCCGCTCATGTCGACGACGATCGTCGCGTGCCCGTAGGCGGCGGCCGACTGCAGCGCCTCGCGCAGCAGCCCGGCGTTGGTGATGTCGATCTCGGCGGGCACCCGGACCACTGGCATGCCCGAGATGGTCGTGACCGGAAACCTCGCGGGCCCTGGCATCCTGGCACCTCCCGGATCGGCCGGCTTCGCGGTGCCGGGGCTGGACGGGTCGGTGGCGGCTGATCGGGAAGGGCCGAGCCCGGCCAGCACCGGCTGGCCAAGCTGCTACCCGGCGAACGTCACGGCAAACGGCCGGGCATCGTCACGACTGGTCAGCCCGCGGCGGCCGGTCAGCCGGACGCGTCTGGTTCCAGCACGAACACCGGGATCTGGCGCGAGGTCTTCTGCTGGTACTCCGCGTAGGGCGGGTAGGCGGCGACCGCTCGCTCCCACCACTCCGCCCGCTCATCGCCGGTGACTTCCCTGGCGGTCATGTCCTGCTTGACCGCGCCGTCCTGAAGCTCGACCCGCGGGTCGTCGCGAAGGTTGTAGTACCACTGCGGATGGGTGGGAGCGCCGCCGCGCGACGCCACAGCGGCGTAGCGGCCGTCGTGCTCTACCCGCATCAGCGGCGTCTTGCGCAGCTTGCCGGTACGCGTCCCGCGGTTGGTGACGATCACTACCGGAAGCCCGGTGTCGCGCAGCGTCGTTCCCTGGGTGCCGCCCGAGCTCTCGTACAGCTCGACCTGGTCGCGTACCCAGCCCTGCGTGCTCGGCTCGTAGTCCCCTTCGATAGCCATGGCACTAGTCAACACCGTTGCGGGCTCCGCCCCGCACACCCCCGGCACCCGCGGCACCCGCGCCCGCCCGGCAGCACAGCACGGTGGTGGTGCCCGCGCTGGTGCTGTTGCAACAGCGAGGTGCCCACGACCGTGTTGCCGGCGCGCACGACACCGGGTTTCACGCCTGGTTTGTACCATTTTGCGTAGTCCGGAGGATTGGTTTCGGGCCGCGCGCGGATTTCGGACCGCTTATGGCGCCTTTCGGGTCGTGCCTTAACGCCGCGTGGTCCCGCCATGTGGCCCGCCTCCGGCCTGGCCGTGGCGGGCAGGAGATCGTTTAGGCTGCGGCTGTGCACCGCGACGAGATCGCCGCCGACGACCCGCAAGCGTGGGACGTCCGGGAACTGCTGCGCCGGCACCTCGAGTTCGCGAACGAGACCACTCCGCCCGAGGACATCCATGCGCTGGACGCGCACGGCCTGACGGACCCGGCGGTCACGTTCTTCAGCTACCGCCGCGACGGCGAGCTGCTCGCCATCGGGGCGCTGAAGCAGCTCGACGGGCAGCACGCCGAGGTGAAGTCGATGCACACCGCGGCCGCGGCGCGGGGCCTCGGCATCGGCCGGGCGATGCTGCACCACCTCGTCGGCGTGGCGCGTGACCGCGGCTGCAGGCGGCTGAGCCTGGAGACCGGATCGGGCGCCGCGTTCGCCCCGGCCCGGTCCCTGTACGCGCGGGCCGGGTTCACCCCGTGCGGGCCGTTCGGCGACTACCCGCCGGGCCGGGGCAACACGTTCATGACAATGGCGCTTTAGCGCGCCGGGATCAGCGCCGCGATCTGCTCTTCCAGCGTCTGGGCAGCGCCCAGGCGGTTGTCGATGGTCAGGTGCGGGGCGGCCGGCTCCGCACCGAGCTGCATGCTCGCCGCGAACGACGCGAAGTCCGCCATTTTCGCGGTGTCCCGCTCCGACTCCCTGGCGGCAAGGCGATCGCGCAGCGTCGCGGCGTCCGAGCGGACCCAGACCAGGCGCACCGTCCCGCCGCCGAGGTCGGCGACCCAGGACTGCCAGCGGCGAGCGTCATGGATCTGCTGGGTGAACGGGGCCGACAGCAGCACCGGGCAGCCGCGCCCGCGGATCTCCCGGGCCGTGGCGGTCATCCCGCGGTACTCGTGGACCTTGATGTGCTCGTCGTACCACGGGCCCTCGCGCTCGCCGAGCGGGCGCCCTGCGGCGAGCAGGGTGGCGGCCACGAACGACCCGTACATCGTGTCCTTGTCGAGCAGCGCGGGCACCGGATCCAGCGCCGCGAGCAGAAGTCCGGCCACCGTGCTCTTGCCCGACCCGGGCGGCCCGGCGACCACCCAGGCGGGCGCCGGCGCGGCGTGGCCTTGGTGCATGCTGGCGATCGTAGCCACAGCGGCAGAAGGTGAGGCAGCCATGGATCCGCTTCCCCCAGACATGGCCAACCACTGGCGGCACCGGCCGGGCCAGCCGCCTGGGCGGCTGCGGTACCACTGGCACATGCTGTTCCACGGCCAGCCCGAGGTCCGCGGTCTGGCCGCGACGGCGCGCGGCAAGCTCGCTGGCCTGCCCGGCCTGGACATGGTCCCCGAGGAATGGCTGCACCTGACCACGTTCGTCGTGGGATTCGCCGACGAGGTTCCGCAGGCCAGCGTGGACGCCATGGTCGCGCTGGCGCGGCAGGCGCTCGCGGACGTCGCGCCGGTCCCGGTAACCCTCGGCCGGGTGGCCTACTACCCGGAGGCGGTGGTGCTCGCGGTGGAACCAGCCGGGGCCCTGCGGCCGGTGCTGGACGCGGTCGCCGCGGCCACCCGCTCGGCCGGGATTGACGGCCGCGTCGCCACCGAGCCGTGGATGCCGCACGTCTCGGTGGCCTACAGCCACGGCACCGGGCCGGCCGCACCGGTCGTCGCGGCGCTCGGGCAGCGGCTGCCAACGACCGAGATCGCGATCGGGTCGGTGAGCCTGGTGGCGCAGACGCAGGTCGGCCATTCCTGGCAGTGGCAGCCGGTCGCGGAGGTTCACCTCGGCGGCTGACTCACCGGCGGCGGATCGTGGCCAGCCAGGCCTGCACGACGGAGCCGAACCCGAATCCCGGGTTGACCTCGAACTCCTCACCGGCGATTGCCGTGACGTCCCAGCCGGTCGCGAATGCGGCGCGGAGTTCGTCCTGGCGTACCCGTCGCGGGCCGGCGTCGCCGGGCTGGTGCTCGCTGAAGCACATCAGGTAACAAGTGCCGCCCGGCTCCAGCACCGACGCCAGGCTGGCGACATACCGGGCGCGGTCGTCGTCGCCGAAGACGTGGAAGACGCCGCTGTCGATCACCGTGTCGAAGGCCAGGCCAAGCTGGCCGAGGCTCAGCGCATCGGCGACCTCGAAGCGGGCCTTGATGCCGCGCGCGGCTGACTTCTCCCGCGCCCGGCCGATGGCCAGCGGCGAGATGTCGACGCCCACGGCGTCCGCCCCGCTGGAGGCGGCCAGCAAGGTGTGCTCCCCGGTGCCACAGCCCGCGTCGAGCACGCGGCCGCGCAGCAGGCCCGCGCCGGCCAGCCGGACGAACACCGGCTGCGGGTGGCCGATGTCCCACGGCGGGGGGCTGCCCTCCGCGTACGACATGTCCCAGCTCGGATGCGGCGTTGTCATGGCATCTCCCCGCGAAGATCGAGTTACGATCGCTGTCTGTCGCGTTTGCCCAATGATGGCAGCGTTGCCAGCACACGGGAGGGAGCCGGGCCGATGCAGCCGATCCCGGAGGACTGGACCAGGGGGGTCGCGGTCGTCGCACACCCTGACGATCTCGAATACGGCGCAGCCGCCGCGGTAGCCCGGTGGACCGGGCAGGGAAAGCAGATCACCTACCTGCTCGCCACCAAGGGCGAGGCGGGTATCGCCGGCCTGCCGCCCGGCGAGGTCGCGGCGCTCCGGGTGAAGGAGGAGCAGCGCAGCGCCGCGATCGTGGGCGTGACCGAGGTCGTGTTCCTCGACCACCCGGATGGCCTGGTCGAGTACGGGCTGCCGCTGCGGCGCGACCTGGCCGCCGCGTTCCGCAGGCTGCAGCCCGAGGTGGTCATCACCACGAGCTTCGACCTCACGTGGGGCGAGGAGGGCCCGGTTAACCACTCCGACCACCGCGCGGTCGGGCTCGCGGCGCTGGACGCCTGCCGGGACGCCGCCAACGAGTGGGTGTTCCCCGACGCCGGGCCGAGGTGCAGCAGCATCCGTGACGCCTATGTGGCTGCCACCGGAACGCCGACCCACTTCGCCGACGTGACCGGCACCATCGACGAGGGCATCGCCTCGCTGCGCGAGCACCGCGCCTACCTCGACGGGCTCGGCGGCGACTTCGACCCGGATGAGTTCCTGCGGAACATGGCCGGCTACATCGGCCTGGGCGCGGGCTGCGATTACGCGGTCGGTTTCCGCCGCTACCCCATGGGCTAGGCACCGGGCTGGCGCTGGCCCGCCGGGGCGTAGGGTCGGGTGCATGGTGACCGCTGGACGCAAAGTGCTGCTGCTCGCTGCCGACGACTTCGAGGACATGGAACTGCTGTATCCGCTGTACCGGCTCGGCGAGGAGGAGATCGCCGTCACCGTCGCGGGCCTGGACGACCATCCGGTGACCGGGAAGAAGGGGCACGGCCCGGTGCCCGTCAACACGACCGTGGACCAGGTCGCCGCTGATGATTTTGACGCCCTGGTCATTCCCGGCGGGTACGCCCCGGACAAGCTGCGGCGCTCGGAGGCGGTGCTCCGCCTGGTCCGGGACTTCAACGACACGGGCAAGCCAGTCGCCTTCATCTGCCACGCCGGCTGGGTGCCGATCTCGGCGAAGATCCTCAAGGGCCGCCGGGCCACCAGCGTGGGCGCGATTCGCGACGACATGGTGAACGCCGGGGCTGACTGGGTCGACGAGGCCACCGTGGTCGACGGCAACCTGATCTCGGCCCGGACGCCTGCGGACCTCGGGCCATGGATGAAGGCCTTGCTCGCGGCGCTTGAAAAGGCCGGGGCCTAGGTCAGCGCTTACGGACGACGGTGACGCCGTCGCGCAGCGGCAGCATCACCGACTCGACCCGGTCATCACCGGCGACCGCGTCGTTCAGCCGGCGCATGGTCAGGTAGGGCTCCCGCTGAAAGGCAGCGTCGACCACGCGCCCGCGCAGGAGCACGTTGTCGAGGAGCAGCACCCCTCCTGAGCGCAGCCGGGCGACCACCTCCTGGTAGTAGAGCGGGTAGCTCACCTTGTCGGCGTCGATGAACGCGAGGTCGAGAGCCGGCTTCGCAGGGAGACTGCGGAGCGTCTCGATCGCCGGAGCGATCCGCAGCTCGATCCGGTGCGCCAAGCCGGCCCGCTGCCAGTAGCGGCGGGCGATCGAGGTCCACCGCTCACTGACGTCGCAGGCGAGCAGGTGGCCGTCCGCGGGCATCCCCCTGGCGATGCAGATCGACGAATAGCCGGTGAACGTTCCGACCTCGACGGCCCGCCGGGCGCCGACGAGGCGGGTCAGCATGGTCAGGAACTGACCCTCGTCGTGAGAGACCTGCATCTCCGCCTCGTCGGGGAAGGCCGCCGCGGTCTCCTCGGCAAGCTCACGCAGCAGTTCATCGGGAGACGTGGAGTGAGCGAGCAGGTAGTCGCTGACGGCTGAATCGATGATCTCCACGGGTATGCGCTCCATCGGCAGGATAACTAAGTGTCCACTTTTCTCGACGTTTGATCACCAGGCTAGCCCTCGCCGGCTTGCCTAAGCAACGAAATTCCCAGACGCTTAACACATGGATGTTCACCAGTCGCCCGAAGACGCTCCGCCCGAGCAGCTGACGCTACGGTCCCCAGCGCAGTTCAAGGCGCTCGGGCACCCCCTGCGGCACCGGGTGTTCAACATGCTGCGGCAGCGGCCGGCCACGCTCGCCCAGCTGACGTCGGCGCTGGGCTCCACGAAGGGGACTGTGGGTTATCACGTGCAGGTCATGCTGGAGGCCGGGGTGGTGCGGCTGGCCAGCACCCGCCACGTGCGGGGCGGGACCGAGCGGTACTACGAGCCCGTCAGCGGGGCCGTGCGGCACGACCCGGACGCCGAGGCGAGGACAACGTTCCTGGTGGAGGCGGCGCTCGCGGAGATGCTGCCGCACCGCCCCGGTGACGAAGATTTCGCGCTGCTGCGTCACATCCGGCTCACTCCCGCCGCCGCCCAGGAGCTGGCCAGGCAGATGGAGCGGTTCGCGACCAACGAACTGGTGGCGAACGGCGACGACGGCGACCCGCACGGCCTGCTGGTCTGTCTCTACCGGGCCGACATCCCGACTCTCCCCCCGGCAGACCCCGCCTGAGTATCAGCCCCGGGCGCAGCGCACCGGCAGCGCCGGGTCGCGGGGCCCTAAAGCGGCTCAGTGGCTGGTGATGGCCAGGCGCGCGGCACCGTACTCGGCACGGACCTCGACGGTGCCGCCGATGGGGAACGTCACGGCCGGGGTGGTATGGCCGAAGTCGACGTTGCCGATCACCGGGAGGCCGGCCAGCTCTGGCTTGGACGCGACGATCTGGGCCAGCAGGTCGCGCGTCATGCCCGTCTCCCTCTGGAACCTGCCGATCACCAGGCCGGTCACGCCGCCGAACCCTGGCTGCTGCAGCAGGGACACGAGGTCCCGGTCGAAGTCCCAGGGCTTCACGTGGTCGTCGTCCTCGGCGAACACCACCGTGCCACCGAGGGATGGCAGGTACGGCGTCCCCTGCAGCAGGTTGAGCGTGCACAGGTTGCCGCCCACGATCGTCCCCGCTGCCTCGCCCTCCTGCAGCACCCACCAGTCCGTCCCGCCCTCCAGATGGCGGTCTTCCTGGTCGAGGTACCACAGGTCGTCGCTCCACGCCGGGGCGGGCGCCAGCTCGATCGGCCCGTCCCGCATGACGCACGCCACGAAGCCGACCTCGGTGTAGCCGAAGTGGTGCTTCATCCCGAAGCTCGAGTAGTGCGGCCCCGAGTAGCCGACCAGGCCGGTCCGCGCGTAGATCGCGTTCGACAGCGCCGTGATATCGGAGAAGCCGCAGAGCACCTTCGGATGGGCGGCGACCAGCGAGTAGTCAAGGCCCGCCAGCAGCTGGTTGGAGTTGAACCCGCCGATCACCGAGAAAATGCCGTCGACCTCCGGGTCGGTGAACGCCGCGTGCAGGTCGGCAAGGCGCGCCGCCACCGGGGACGAGAGGAAGTCGTCGCATTCCTCGGCGTGCTCGCCGAACGAGACCTGCAGCCCCAGCGTCGCGAGCTTCTTGTCAGCCTCGGCACGCGACTCAGCGGAAATGATCGCCAGCGATCTCGACGGCGCGATCACCCGCACCGACGAGCCAGGACGCAGTTTCGGCGGCACGAGCGGCATCGGCCCATATTGCCCGACCGGCGCCAGCCCGGCCAACGAGTTTCCGTGCCGGCCGGCCCTCAGATCACCTGTGCCGCGATCTTGTCTGCCGTTGCACGGACGGTCGGCCCGAGCCGCCTCACAAGTTCGCTCATCGTGGCGGGCGACCACGGAATCGCGACGTTGACGGCCGCGACGACCTCTCCGGAGCGCGAGCGTATGGGCGCGGCGATCGATCGCAGCGCGCTTTCGAGTTCCTCGTCGTTGGTGGCGATGTGCGTGCGGCGTACGTGTTCGAGCTCCCTGAGCAGCCGCCCCTTGTCGGTCAGGGTGCGCGGCCCGTGCTGGACCAGCTCGATGCGGTCCAGCAGCCGGTCGAGATCGGGGCGCGGCAGGTACGCCAGCAGCGCCTTGCCGGTCGCACTGCAGTAGGACGGCAGCCGGGAGCCGACGTGCAGGCTGAACTCGAGGTGATGGTAGCGGCCCGGACGTCCCCGGACCCGGTCGATCAAGATCACGTCGGCGTCGTCGCGGATCGCCAGGTTCGAGGTGTGCCCGGTGGCGTCGGTGAGCTGCCGCAGGTACGGTGCCGCGATCTCGCGCAGTTCCAGCGAGCCCAGGACCGAGAACCCCAGGTCAAGGACCCGGGCCCCGAGACGGTACCGGCGCGTGGAGGCCTCCTGCTCGAGGTACCGCAGCGAGGCGAGCGTGGCGACGTAACGGTGCGTTGTGCTGCGCGTGAGGCCCAGCTCGCGGGCCAGCTCGCTGATCCCGAGCGCCGGGCGGTCGGGCCGGAATGCCGCGAGGACCGCCAGGCCCCGCTCCAGCGACTGGGAGAACCCCGGGCAATTGGCTGCGTGCCCCATATCCCGAATATTAGAACGTCATCTTGACATCCGGACAGACTCAAAAGACGCTCGGTCTAGCCTTCGCGGCGCAGCAGGAGGTAGAGATGAGCTGGCGAGCACGACGGCGTGGACAGCCCCGGCGAAGAACGCTACTGCTGATCGCAAGCCCGTTAGCCGCGCTGGCGATAGCCGCTGGAGTGCCCGCGGCGCCCGCCGCGGCCGGCACTCATGGGAAAGACGCACGGGCGTCTGCCGAGCCGTGCGCGGCGCTGGCCGGGCTGTCTCTGCCTGATCTGCCTGGGTCTGACACCGCCACCGTGGCCGCGAACGAGGTTTCCGGTAGCGGCTGCCAGGTGGCGATCGAGATCACCGACACCTCGGATCCGCGCGGCGGCCAGCCGGGCGACATCGGCATCGACCTGACCTTGCCCGACAGCTGGAACGGCAGCTACATGGCCGAAGGAAACGGTGTCTACTGCAGCCCGGCGAGCTTCGTGACCCTCGCCAGCGACCAGTGGCTCGCCGCCGGGTACGCGATCTCGCAGGACGACTGCGGGCATACCGGTTATACGAACCCGCTCATTTCGCCGTGGGTCACAAACGCGAGCCCGCCGCCAACGCTGAACTGGAACAGGATCGACGACTTCGGCTATCTCGCCCAGCACCTGACGGCGGTCGAGTCCAAGTTCGTGATCGACCAGTACTACGGCGCTGGCGCCCATTATTCGTTCTGGAACGGCTGCTCCACGGGCGGGCGCCAAGGCCTCATGGAGGCGCAGCGCTATCCGACGGACTTCAACGGCATCCTCGCCGGCGCGCCGGCGCTGAACTGGCCCCAGTTCATGGTCGCGCAGATGTGGCCGCAACTGGTCATGGAGTGGAACCAGGACTACCTGCCGACCTGCATCGAGGACCTGGTCAACACCGCGCTGCAGACGCACTGCCCCGACCAGGACGGCCAGGTCGACGGCGTGTTCGACCCGCGCACCTGCGACGTGCTCGGCGTGCTGGACAGCCTGATCGGCACCGTCACGCCGTGCGGCACGTTCACCAAGACCGACGCCCTCGTGGTGCAGGAGATCTGGCAGGGACCACGGGAATCCGGATCGCAGAGCAACCTGCTTACCGGCCTGCCGGTCTGGTTCGGGATGGAACCCGGCGCCAACCTGGCCGGGGAGTACGTCCCTCCCCCGACCCTGGGGCCCGGCGGAGGGCTGGGGCTGGCGACCACGTATCAGCTGCCCGACGGGCAGTGGGCCGGCGCGCCGTTCATCCCGAGCGACGACTGGTTCCAGCGGTGGATTACCCAGGACCCGAGCTTCGTGTACACGGACCTGACCTATGAGCAGTTCTTCCAGGACTTCCTGAAGTCGGGGCGGATGTTCGACGACGCGCTCGCGACCGACAACCCGAACCTGCAGGCGTTCAGGGCTCATGGCGGGAAGCTGATCATGTGGCAGGGGCTGGCCGACCAGCTGATCTTCACCGGTGACAGCATCAACTACTACAACCATGCGATCGCGGCCAACGGCGGAATCGCCAGCACCGAGTCGTTCTTCCGCTACTTCCTCGCCCCGGGCGTCATGCACTGCGGGACTCCGGGACCCGGCAGCGTCGCCCCGACCAACCCGATGCAGCAGGTCATCAACTGGGTCGAGAACGGCCAGGCACCCGCCGTGCTTGACGCGAGCGGCTCGATCAACGGCCAGTCCGTGACCCGGCCGCTGTGCCCGTATCCCGACCCGGACGCGATCTACACCGGCGGGGACCCCAACGTCGCCTCCAGCTACGCCTGCAGCAGCCGGCCGGACTTCACCAACCCGTTCCTGCTGAACGGCCAGCGCGGCAGATCGCAGTGACCACGGCCTTCCGGTAGCCGGGGGCAGCCCCAGGCGGACCGGTCATCGCGGTCGTCAGCGCGCTCGCCCCGGCTGCGCTCCGGGCATCCCGCAGAAACGGGCGCAGCGGGCTGACACCGGGAAGCGGGTGCACTTCAGCGTTCCTGCGCACAGGTCTCCCTGGCGTTGCGCCAAGCGCCCGCCAAGCCGCGGCCAAGCGGCGGCGCGCACACTTCCACCGGGAGGCCCTCGCGGCCGCTCGATGACCGGATGCAACTCAGCTTCCCGAGGTTGCTGAAGTCCAGCGCCGACGACCAGCGTGCCCAGGTAGCGGCGCGGGCGATCTGGTGGCTGCGGTGGTCCAGACGCTGACTGCAGCAGGGTGACGGCGCACGACCTCAGGACTTCACGCCCCGGCCGTCTGGGCGGCCTGACATACGGAAGGAGCGCATATGAATCTGTGGAGACGTAAGCTGCGGCTCGCGGTGGTTGCCGTGGCTGCAGTGGCCGCCCTCATGGGGGCGGGCTGCTCATCCAGCAGCAGCCCGCCGGGCGGCAGTTCGTCCGGTGCGCGGGTGAGGGGCGGGACGGCGACGATCGCCTTGGCGGCTGGGGTCACCTACGACTGGGTCTTCCCGTTCTACTCGATCAC
>Ga0335075_10006497_pt1 | contig 18051 bp, 11 predicted proteins | sample Lox_Sample_24_FD_206723 | JGI IMG/M metagenome (GOLD analysis project Ga0335075, IMG submission 206723) | Soil microbial communities from Loxahatchee National Wildlife Refuge, Florida, United States - Lox_Sample_2.4 | ecosystem: Environmental > Terrestrial > Soil > Wetlands | place: USA...
ATAAATCGCGACCGAGCAACACCTTGCGGTAATACTGCCTATCCTATGTCTGCGTAAGCCGTGGGGGCCGAGACTTGTGGCGGAGCCTCATGATTGCTCTTGTGAATCCAGTGCGGCAGCCAACCGACGCCGGCGCCGACCGCGCCGGCCGTTAGTAGCAGCGCCGCGAACTGCACCTTGCTCATGGTCATGGCCATGCGAACTCCTTTCGCTCGGACCCGCGCCGGCGTCATACCGGCGAGAAGAGAGGGGCATTGTCTCCGAGCGAGGAAACCGCCGCAAGATCAAGCGCTCAGGTCGGCTCCGGCGGAAGAATCCTGCGCTCTGGTCGGCGATCCCGACTATGCCCGCAACGCGAAGGCTTCCGTGTAGCATCACTTGACATCCTCGTCTTCGTCAAGAATGCCATCACCAAACCGCCGCTCTGTAGGTTCCGATCTCGAACTGGCAATCCTCTCAGTTAAGCCACCATCCCCGCCTCCTCGTCCTTCTGAAGAATCCGCGCCGAGAACGGGTATTCGGCTGATTCTCTACAGTGTCCCTTGAGGGCTGGTGCTTCAGCGTACCCATCCGTCCCTGGTGGGCTGGAACCCGGGAAGGAGATCCAGGCTCCCCAGCGTATAATGACCGCATCAAGGCCACCTGCGGGGGCGGATGCGGATGCTCAAGACACGCAACACGAACCGGAAGAGGATCATCCAGGCTATGCTGGCCGAGGCGGCGGGGACGCCGATCGTGCTAGAGGAACTGCGCTGGTGCGTAATGCGCAAGGAACTGGCGGAGGAGAAGGAGCCGGTGACGGCGATGAGCGAGGCGTATCAGAAGAGTTTCAACCGGACGCTGCGGACATTTCTGCTGGATCTGGCGCCGGGACTGAGCATCCACCGGATCGCGTCAGGATGGACCGCAGGGCTGCTTGCCCGCGTCGCAGTCTACCGGTTGGACCAGGTCGCGCTGCTCGATACGTTCCTGGCCTGCCCGTCATGCTCGCTGCACTGTTGGACAAACTCGAGGACGGCCGACGTCTGGGATGAAGTGAGCGACGGCGAGGTCGAGGTGAAGAACGAGCAGTTGTTCCCAGCAGATGTCCAGGCCGTGGAGACGGAAGCGTCGGAGCCATTTGCGGACCTGACGGGCGGTGATGCCGAGAAGATTGGCGATTTCTTGTTGGCTGTGGCCGTCGTTGACCCAGAGGAGAGCGGAGAGGCGGTTGGCGATTCGCTTGTCTTGGGTGTAGCGACGGCGAGTAATGATTTCGGTGCGGAGGGAAGCTTCCAGGATGAGAGTCATGACGAACCTCCAGAGCAACGGCCCAAAAAGAGCCAGGAGCGATCCCAAGTCATCAAGGAGGTTGTAGGAATTCCCAGTCCGCCGAGACTATATCGCGAAAAGTCCCTGAGTTGGTTGAGGACAGGCGGTTGCGCGCAGAACTAATGAAGGAGTTGGTAGTCGTCGCTCACGAGTTCCGTGCCGCAGGGGCGGCGGTGAAGCCAAAGATGCCAACCGAACCGATCTGGGGCGACTTCTTGAAGCAGGATGCCCTTGCGATGAGCGTCTGGTCGTCGCAACGAGTCTCTTACGTCGCGTTCTACAACGCATACGAGGCATTCCTGGTGGACTGCGCAAAGCTCGCCCTGGGAGTCGGCCATCTGCGACCTACCGACAAAGACTTCAAACAAGCGCTTCGCTCCGGGTTCGGTAAGGACATCTCGACGCCGTGCTGGTCGCACCACGAGATCAACAACGCCCGCCTCGTGCGGCACGCCCTGAGCCACGCCGATGGCCGCGAAACGACGGACCTGAAGAGGCAGCGGCACGGGGTCAAGGTGCTGGATGGTAAGCTCCAGATCGTCCCGCACGACAACCACAACCTGCTTCGGCTGCTGCGAACCGGCGTCGAGGCTCTGGTGGATGCTACCGCGGCTGATCCGAGGTTCGCTTGACCGTCAATGTGACTTGCCTCGTCGGACAGCCAGTGGGCCAACGAGGAGTGACGGTGGGGCAAGCAGGAGGAATCATGAGCATGTGGAAAGGCGAACCTGTGGACGGTCCTGCTTTTTACGAGCTTCTTTGCGCTGACGATACGTTCTGCGCTCAGCTGGGGCGTGCAGTCCTTGCCGCCGGGCGTCTCGAAAGCGCTCTTAAGCGGCACATAACTGAGAACGAAAAAAACTTTGACTTGACCCGCGCCACGCTTGGAAAGCTTGTCACTGTTGCAGGCCAGCGCAATTTTCTTTCAAGGATGATACCTGCACTGGAGATGCTGCGAGACCAGAGGAATTACCTGACGCACAACGTGCATGCTCTTCTTTCAGGTTTGATTGAGGAGACAATTCTCGAAGGATCAAACCTGCTCGATTCGGACGTGCATACCTACACCGAGCGCGCGTGGCAACTTTCTGAGAACCTCAACGACTTAGCGGAGATTGTGGAAGCGGAACTCATGAAGCTGAGCGATGCAGAAGACCGGCCAATCGGTTGATGATCGGATAACCGACCGGAGTATCGAATCGCAAGCCGGCAAATCGGACAGCCGTGGGCGAATCAGAAATGGCCCACAGAAGACGCCATTCTACGTCATGTATTGCGGAGCGGGCGACTCACAGCCCGTCGTGTCAACCGCCGTGGCGGGAGCGTTCGGGATCCGAGCAACCGGGCTCCCGGTCTTCATTTCAACCGAGGCGCTCCCGGTCTTTATCTCAACCGAGTGTAAACCAGCCGCACCGGACACCGCAACTCCAACGTGGTCCGGCGGGCGCGACCGGCGCACTCGAACTTGTAGCAAACCACGTGATCAATTTTCTCGGCTGCGATGTCGGCCAGCAAGCGTTGTGACTGCTTCGTCGCGAGGTGGATGGTCAGCAATGCCATCACAACACTGGGACGATCTTATTTCTTCTGTTACGCGGCTTGTCGTGTCACAATGGGCAGGTCGCTCCGCCCTTGCTGTCGAAGTTGTGTATGTCGGCGGCCTTGGGGTCGACCTCGCCGGACGCCGCCGAGCCGCCGTCGAACCACGCCTGGACGCTGTCCCACAGGGCGGCCTTGCTGTGCGCGGTGATGCGGTGAATCAACACCGCATTAGCGTTCGGTTTCCCAGGGAACAAGGTGGGAGCGACGAAGCCGTTCGCTTCGTCGGGCCGGCCGGAGTACGTGACCGCCAACCTGTCTCGCGAACGGCAATCGACCTACAACAGGCCGTTTATGGATTGGTGTCCTGCGGCCGGCGCCGAGCTTTTCGGAAGGCGAGAGCGAGAAGGATCCCGACAGCCATGCCAACCGAGGTCAGGATCCACGGCAATCCGGATGATGCGGTCGGGGCAGGCTCGGAAGACGGCGATTCCGAGGATTCCGTCGTGACCGACGATTCCGGCGCGGATGGGGGCGCCTGGGGAGCCGGTGGCTCTCCCGTGGACGACTTCGTAGGCGTGCTCGTTGCTGTCTGGACGGACGGAGCTGCCGGTGCGGTCGGAGACGGAGCCGAGGCTTCCCGGCGAGGTGCCGGTTGGATCTCCGGCAGCTGGCCGGGATCTCCGCTGAGGATCCAGGCGGCCCACAGCGAGGGGTGAGGTCGCCGCGACCCAGCGCCGCCGCTTTCGACAAGATCGAGGCCGCGCAGAGGACCGGAAGCGCCCTCGTCGTGAAGCAAGGTGAGCTGCGCCTGGCGCAGGGCCTCGGCGGCCCCCATTTTTTTTCGCCAGAGATTGTCATAGAAGCATTTCATCAGGGCCGCCGTCGCCCGGTCGTTGACTTTCCACAGGCTGGCGACGACGCTGCGCGCGCCGGCCACATGGAAGGCGCGTTGCAGACCCAGCACGCCCTCGCCGCCGGCCACATCGCCCAGTCCCGTCTGGCAAGCGCTGAGCACAACCAGCTCGGTGCCGCGAAGGTCCAGCGATCCGACCTCCGACGCGGTCAAAATCGCGCCGCCGCCCTGCTCGGAGAGACGGTTGGCGCCCGCGAACACGACTCCCGACAGCGAGCCGGGATGAGCTATTGTCTTGCCGGTGACTTCCGAAGGCGGTGCCGCGCTGACCGGCGTGGCCGTGCTGGCGGCCAGTGCCGAGCTTGTCTGGGCCGGCGCGAAGAACCCGTGTGTCGCCAGATGCAGATAGGCCGTCCCTGGCGCTTGCGCGCGGAAATGCTCCCCCGTGGCTTCGCCGCCGCGCAGCGGCCGTATCGAGCTTCCATCATGGGTCTTCGTGAACACCTCGCCTATGGCATCGATTTCACGAGCTGTTCCAGGAAGCGCCGAGAAATGCGGCGCTTGGCTGGGCTTTGCCGCCGGGTCCGGCTCGCCGAAATCCACGTCGCCCAGGAGCAGCAGCGAGGGTACGGCCGGCCGCCTGGGGGCCTGCCCGCTCAACAATTCGGGAAGCGCCTGCGGCACCGGCACCTGTGCCAGCGGTGTTTCTTCCAGCAGATAGGCGTCCGGCTTCTGTCCCGGCAGAGCGGCGAACGGGATGCGTGCCAGGGCGCCGTCGGGAGAGAGCAGCACCGCTCGCGCGCCGCGCACCGCTTGCTCCAGCGGCTTCCAGACCAGCCGGCGCAGCTCCACCGCGCTGGCGCGGTCATCCTTCCGCGCCTCCAGTGCTCTCCGCCAGCGCTCGACGGCCGCGGTGATCGGCTGGGCCGGTCCCAGAGGGACCATGACGACATCCGCCTGGCCGTGGCGCAGCACGAAGGCCAGAACGCGGCGCTCGGACTGGCTCCGCGTCTCGCCCTTTTTCGGAGGCGTTAGGTGGTTGTACTCCAGCAGATCGACCAGCGCGGCTCCCGGCGGCAGCGACGCTCCCAGCTGGCTCGGCGTCATGCGGGTCAGTGTCTGTCGCGACCGGAAGTCGCCGCTGAGTCGAGCCAGCTCTTGCTCGATCTCCCTCTTGCGCTTGGTAAGCTCCGAAACCTTGTAGGACAGGGAATCGTTCGCGCTTGATTCCGCAAGGACAAGCGCGCCCAGCTCGCGGGCGACGTGCTCCAGCTCCCGATACAGACGATCCGCTTGCGGAGCAGAGGCCGTGCTGCCGCGCTGCCGCCGCTGCCGGACGAAGACGCTGCCTTTCCAGCTCAGCACCGGCTGATAACAGCGCTCGGCCGGCAAGCTGGCTCGCACGGCCAACGACAGATAATAGTCCACGAAGCCGCGCAGCGCCTGCATGCGCTGCACTTGCTGCCGCTCCGCCTGGATGGCGAAGGCCAGCTCCAGGTTGTCGCGCGCGCCCTCCAGCGCCTTCTGCATGAGGGATTCCGCCTCCTTGCGATCGCCGCGCATCTCGGACAGCAGCGCGAGGTTGGCCAGGCTGACGACGGTGTTCGGGTGCCGCTCGCCCAGCCGATTCTTGCGGAGATCGTACGCCTCTTTCCAAAGCTGGTCGGCGCGCTCCAGCTGTCCGCGCTCGAAGTAGAATTGTCCCTGATTGTTCAGGGCGTTGGCCAAACGCTCGTCGGCACCGGCGTGCCTGCGCAATTCGACCGCACGATGGTAGAGCAGCTCGGCCTGCTCGGTTTCGCCCGTTTCCTTGGCGATCAGGGCCAGGTTGTCCAGAATGGTGCCGTAGGCCGCGGATTGGTCGCCGTCGCGGAAGGTTTGCTTGACGATGCCCGCCGCTTCGCGCAGCAGCAAGCCGGCACGGCCAAACTCCCGGCGTTTCATGAAGATCAAGGCCCGATTGTTCCGCGTGGCGGCGTCCTCGGGCAGAACGACCTGCTGCCCGGGCAGAGTCGCCTCTGGTTGATCCCGCAGCGCGGTCGCCAGGTTAAGCTGCCCCAGCAACAGCTCATAACGTGGGCTGAGCTGGATTGTGCCGTATTTTGGGTCCCGCTTCAGCTCGGCCTCCCGCTGACGCGACACATCTTGAGCCTCGCGCAGGCACTCATCGGCCCGGTCGAGATCGCCGACGGCCTGATACAGAACGGAGAGGTAGTTCAGGGTATTCTGATAGGCGGGGTGCAGGCGGTCCAGGTTGCCCATGATCTGACGGGCCGTTCGCAGAGGCGCTTCCGCGGCGGCGGGATCGCCGACCGTGTACAGCAGCAGACCCAGCTCGTTCAATCCCTCGACGTATTCCAGGTGCTTGTCCCCGAGAACGGTCTTGCGGATCGCCAGCGCTCTGCGGAACGAATCGGCGGCGGCGCGGAAATCGCCGCGCTGTTTTTGCAGCTCGCCGATCCGCGACAGCGACTGAGCGGTCTCCCGGCTGTTCTCTCCCAGAAGCCGGAGGCGGGCCTGGAAAATCGCCTCGACGCGCTGTCTCTTCTCCGTCTCTCCCCCCGTGTAATAACGGCCTTTCTCGGTATCCTCCACGTCGAGCTGCTTGCGCTGGTCGGGGACGATCTGGGCGAGCCGCTCGCTGAGCGCCAGCCGCAGGCGCGCGTTGACGACCTCCCAGTGCTCGCCGCCGTGGCGGCGGAGCAGGATGTCGATGCGTTTCTGCCAGGCCTGTCGAGCAGCGGTGAAGTCCTCGCGCTCCTCGCCCTGCCGAGCCAGCGAGGCATAAGACCCGACGGCCTGCTCGATCCGTGCGGCATAGGCCGGGTTGCGCATGCCCAGGGCCTTGCCGGTGATCTCGGCGGCGCGGAGGTAGAGGGCAGCGGCTGTCGCCGAGTCTTTCTTGCGTTCGTGCAGCTTCGCCAGTCCGGCCAGGCAATTGGCATAATACAGGTGGTCCTGACCCAACAAGGTCCCAACGGTATCGCGCACTTGCTCCGCTTTCGGAATGAGGAACGGCACGCGTTTGTCTTCTTTTCCCAGGGCGACATCGACCCGGCTCATCGCGGAAGCCAGGTCTTTCCGCACATCCCAGCGGGCGTAATAAGCGTCCCAGAACAGCCGGCGCTGCGCGGGAGACATGCCGCGGATCAGCTCGATCTGACGCGCCTGGAAACGCGCCTCGACGGTCTGCCAGTGGTCGGCGCCGTGCAAGCGCGTCTTGATCGCCACGACCGCGTCGGCGTAACGGCGAGCGGTGTCGAAGTCCGACCATTTCAAATACAGCTCGGCGAGCAGCGCCATCGAGGCGAGGGTCTCGTCGTGGCTGTCGCCGCGCACCTCGCGCTCGATGGCGAGCATCTTCTGGACGGCGGCGATGGCCTCGCTCAGCTTTTGGGATTTGCGATAGGCGTCGTTGTAATTATCGCGTTGATGGAGCTTTTCGATCTGGGCGGACGTCAGCCGCTGATGGGCCGGCTCGATGGCCAGCAGGGCGGCGACGGCGGCGCTGAGGGCGCTCATCGATTGCAGCGTATCGGGATGGTCGTCGCCGAGGAGCTTTCGCCGCGTCTGCAAGGCCTGCCTCAGCTCCCGGCGAGCCGGCTTGTAATCCTCGGCGGCCAATAGCACCTGTCCGACGGCGTGTTGTGCCTCGGCCGTTGCTGGGTGAGCGTCGCCCAGCAGCCGGCGGCGTGTCTCCAGCGCCTGGCGAGCCGGCCCCAGCCCTTGACGGCGCGCCGCCAGGGTTTCCTCGGGATAGTCCAGGTAGACTCGGGCCTTGCTCTGCTCTCGCGCCTTGACCAGCGCCGGTCCCGTCTCGGCCAGCTGCCGGCGCTGCTCGGCGGTCAAGCCGGCCAGGACATCGACGTGCTCCAGGGCGCGCTGCGCCTGCGTCGTGTGCCAGTCGGCCGCGCCGAAATGCTCCTTGTTCAGCTCGAGCAGCTGCCGGCGCAGCTTGCGGGCGGCGGCGAAGTCGGCGCGCGCCGCGGCGTCCTCGGCCTGTTTCTCCAGCAGCTTGAACAGCGTGTTCCGCGTGCTGCTGTAGGAATAGGAATCCTTGTCCTTGTGCCGTTTGTAGATGTCCAGGAGACGGCGATAAAGAGGCACTGCCTCGCTCGGTTTCCCGGCCGACACCAGCAGATCCGCCGTCTGACGCAGAATGTCCAGCAGGTCGGGGTGCTCGGCGGGCAGCACCTGCTGTCGTTTCTCCAGCGCGGCATGGACGTTCTCCAACGCCTTGTCATACTCCTTTCGCCAGCCCAGCCGGGACGCCTCGCGCGCCTGCTCTCCCGCCTCGCGCAGCAGTCGCCGTTTGTCGGGATCCAGTAGCGTCAGCAATTCCAGATACGCCCATGTCTTCTCGGCCTGTTTGATCTCCCAGCTGCCTTTGGGTAGCCGTTTGCGCTGGATGTCCAGCAGCTCTTGCATGGCCTGGCGGGCCGCGCGGAGATCGTCGCGTGCCACGGCGTCTTTCGACTGCTGCTGGAGGATAACGACCAGCTGATTCAGCGCCTCGTTCGTCTGGGAATTGTTCGCGCCAAGGGTCTGCATGCGGATGGCGGCGCACTGACGCAGCAGTGTCACCGCTCGGGGAAGATCGGCCGTGGTGTGGCACAGCAGGGCCAGGTTCCACAGCCGCAGGGCGTGGTCGGGGTGCTGCTCGCCGACAACTTGCCGGCTTAGCTCCAGGGCCTGCCGGTAGAAATCCTCGGCCTCGCGGTAGTGCTTGAGATACTTATGCGCCAGTCCCATCCAGTTTAGATCGAGGATGCAGCGGCGCGATCGTTCGCCCAGGAGCGCGCGGTGTATTGCGAGCGCTTGCTGAGCGGATGCCAGGGTCTCCCCATATTTCCCCGTCGAATACAGCTTGGATGCCTTGTCCGCCAGGCGGTCCGCTTCGGCCAGACGCTGGCGGCCAGCGGCATCGAGGCTCGCCAGGACAGTGACCTCGGAGAGATCCAGACGTGCGTCGATGGTCCACCAGTGCCGCTCGCCGTAGAGATTGCGGTACACGGCCAGCACCTCGCGCCGCGCCTTGAGGGCGGCCGGAAAATCCTCACGCCGCTCCTGTAGCGCGGCGAGGGACATCAAGACGGCGGCTGTGTCGCTGTGATAGTGGCCGAACAGCTGGCGCTGGATGGGCAACAGCTTTTCCAGGACGGCGACGGCCTCGTTCACCTTGTTTTTCGAGCGGAGCTGGCGCGTCTCGTCCCAGAGGCGGTTGCGCTGCTTGAGCAGCTCCTGATACTGCTCGGGCTTGAGCGCCGCGGCGATGACGCTGTCGAGCGCCTTGACGATTTGCACTGTATCGGCGTGCTCCGCCCCCTGGACTTTTCTGCGGATGGCCAACGACTGCTCGAAGTAGGAGCGGGCCGCCGCGAGATCCTTGCGCGAGCGGAACAGATAGCCGAGGTTGCTCAGAACGATGGCCACGTCGAGATGCTCGTCGCCCTGCGCCTTGCGGTGGATGGCCAGCGCCTGCTCGTAGTATTTCTGCGCCGCGCCCAGGTCGCTCTGGTTGTCGAGGCAGATCGCCAGCCCATTGAGGGCGAAGGCGGTGTCCGGGTGGTTGTCGCCCAGGGTGTTCTTGCGGATGGCGGCGGCCTGCCGGTAAGAGGCGGCGGCGGTCTTGTAGTTCTTTTGCAGTCGCAGGACATAACCCTGCACCATCAGGGCCGCCGCGACCTTGGGATGTTCCTCGCCCAGCAGTGTCTTGCGGATCTCCAGCGCCTTGCCGGCCGGCTCAAGGGCCTCCTGAAGCTTGTTCTGCCGATACAGGCTCACGGCGCGTGTGAGCAAGGCGCGGGCCTCGCGAAGATGGTCGCGGTCTTCCGCCGACAGTCGGGCGAGGCGGTCCACATCGTCGCGGTCGCGGCGCGCATCGAGGGTTTGCCAATGCTCGGCACCGCGCAACGTCGTCTGGATCTTCACCGCCTCGTCCGCGGCGGCGCGCGCCTTGTCGAAGCTGCCCGTTTCGCCGTACAGCCGCGTTAGCCAGGTCAGCGATCCGGCCGTGTCCTCGTGGTTGTCGCCCAGCACTTGCCGCTCGATGGCCAGCATTTTTTCGGCCGCGGCGACGGCCTCGGCGAGCTTTCCGGCGCGCTCGGCCTTGACGACTTCCTCCTGGCAGCGGTCGCGCTCCTTCAACCGCTCTTTCTGCTCGGCCGTCAAGGGCGGTCCCGCCAGGGCCAGCGCGGAGACGGCTGCCCACAGCACCACCATGACCATCAAACCACCGCACAACGTCGGACGGAGAAAGACAGCCATCGGAAGCTCCTCCTACAAATGGATCTTCACCACCTTACGGAGAAAGCGGACGAAAGAAGTGTAGCATTTTAATCCCGTGGAATCAGGGAGCTTCCGGCGCCTGATCGCTCGAATTCCGCGCGCCGGTGTTGCGGCGATTCAGCAGCAGGACGAGGAGGACGCCCGCGAGCACGCCGCCGCCAACATAGAGGGCCGACTGCCACGAGAACCCTCTGGCGGCGTCCTGCTTCGGCGCTGGTGGGGCGACGTCCCGGCTAACGCCGGGGGAGGCGAGATCGGGAGCTGTCGTCGGGGGCGTCGGTTGTTTCGGTGCATTGGGTCTTGATTGTGGGTCCGCCGCGGAGGCCAACGTCTTCCACGAGAGGAGGCGCATGGCGTAATCGTTGGCCATTTCCCGCGTCAGACCGCGCCGCTGCCCTTCGCCATAGACAGCGTTTTGGAACAACAATCCCAGAGGCGAATTCAGACCGCGGTTTTTATCGCCCACGGCCTTGAGGCGAGCGCTCTGAAGATTAGGTTGTGCCAGAAAGGAGAAATCCATCCCTTGCTCGTCGGGGCGGACCTTGACGCCGATCGCTACCACGTGTTCCAATCCCATTGTCCGGACATTGACAGTCCATGGTCCTACGATGATCGTTCTGTTGGGACGCAAGCGCTCGTCGCCGATCGTCTTCTCTTCCGGGAAGACAAGGGTGATGCCATAGTCACTGTCCACGACCAGGAGATTCACGTCCGCGGTGTAACGGCCGCAATTGCTGATGCGGAAGCCGATCCTGTCTCCCTTCTTCAGCTCGCGGCCGTTGTCGCTCCACTCGACGACATCGAAGACCCTTGGCTGCTCGGGGCGGTAACGAAGCAGCTCGACTTTGATGTCAACGCCGTTTTTCGGATCGACGTGTTCCGCGGCGGCGGTCGCGGCCAGGGCCAGCAGATTGCGGGTGCGGACAACCGTATTCAAGCTGTCTTCCAACCACTCTCCCAAATGCTCATCCAGGGGGACCGGACCAAAGGACTTGGTTGGCGGCGTGTCTCGGCCATTCGTCGCGGCCGCCGCCGATACCAACATTACCTGGCCGCCGGACGCACGGACAAGCCAGTCGGCCTGGGCAGGGTTTGCGACCAGATGGATCAACGATTGCGGTTTCGCATCCAGTTTTCCCAGCTCCTCCCGGACCCGTTGCCACTTCGGAGGCGGTGCGGTCCCGCCTCGTTGGCTCGATTCGTCGAGTGCGACGCGCAGCCGTTGACTCTCGTAAGCAGAAAAAACCACGTCGCAGCGTCCGCCAATCGGCAGCTGCTTCGGGGCGGGCAGCCCGGCGTAGGCGCAAGGCTCGACCTGGGCATTGAGAGTTCTCACCCGAATGACTCGCGCATGTCCCATTGGCATCGTGCCGCCTGCCTCGCCGGCGAGCGGATAGACCGCCAGGATGCTCCCCACGGTCAGACCGTGGATCGCACCGGCATTGACCATCCGATCCGCATCCTCCTCGCCCTTTTTCACCAGGATGCGGGAGCGACCCGGCCATTCGCGCTGCCCGAGAAACTCGCGATCCTGGTCCTTCCCCTCGACGAGCGGCGTGGGGGAGTCGCGGTTCATGCCGACGTAGCGGGACTGGATGCGCTGAACCAGCTCCCGATAGGTCAGCGGCTCGGCCGACTGGCGGACGACCTGAACCAGCGTGTAGGTCAACAGACCGTAAGGTTTGGCATCCTCGCTTCCGCGCGGGAGCTTCAGCTCGACAGTCGGCTCCGTGGACTGCGAAGCGTAAATGACCGCGAGGTCCGGCGCGAAGCGCGGCAAAGCGAAGGGCGTGGGTTTCTTGTCGGCGCCGCGCGTGGCTTCGCCGCGCTGCTGGGCCTTCCGCGCCGCCTCTTTCAGGGCCGCCTCCGGGACCAGCTTCTCGGCCGGAACTTCCCGGAACGTCTCGTCTACAGCACGAGACAAGCCGCCGGCATGGCAGCAATCCACAATCAGCAGCAGCGACGCCCCCTTGGCCCGGATAGCCTTCAGCCAGCCGCGCAGCTCGACATCCACGATGGCGTTGGCAACCTCCTTCTTGCCGTCGTCCCACGAGCCGATGTCGGCCGGCAGAAAGGTTTCGCTGAGTCCGTCCGGCTCGTAGCTCTCCGGATCGTCCGGATCTTGCTGCGGCTGCTGGCTGCCGTGGCCGGACAGCTGGATGACCACCTGATCGCCCTTGCCGGCCACTTTCGCCAGATGCTCAAAGGCGCGGCGAATGCGCTCCTTGGTCGGCCGGTCGTCGTCGCCGGCTTCTTCGGAGAGAATAACGATGTCTTTTGCCGCGAAGCCGAATCGTTCCACAAGCAGATCGCGCATCAGCAGCACGTCGTTGGCGGGACCGCGCAGCTGATAGGCCAGCTTCAGGTTGGGATAGCGCGTGCAGCCGACCAGCAAGGCGTACTTGCCGGGCCTGGCGGGCGGAGCGTCGCCGGCCTCGACACCGACAGCGAAGCCCGCTCCGACGATCAAGCTGAGAATGATTCGGTGGGAGGCGGACATGGGCAGCTCTCCTTCCTACGGAATCCAGCCTCGCGAATGTTGCAGGCGAGCGGGGTTGCGTAAAAGGGACTAACAAAATGTGGCGGCACGTTTTCAACGTGCCGAATGGCCCGACACGTTGAAAACGTGTCGCCACATTTTGTTAGTGCCTCGAAGCGCCCCGAGTGCTTCTCTCGGGGCGCTTACGCAACCCCGCTCGCCAGACGGTCCGAGGAGTTACCAGTTGGCCAGCACCATGTACGAAGTGGCCCTGCTGCCAACATTCGGGATCCTGATCGTGACCGGCCGTTCTTCCGTCGGGTACCAACGGACAAGGTTGACCTTGCCGCCGTCCGTGTCCTTGCCAATCACGGTGTTGGTCCGCTCATCAATAACGCCGAGTCCGGTGTAGCCTTCGCCATCGCTGACCACGGCCAGGACCGCGGGCTGGTTGCCATTGAAGCGAACATTGCTCAGCGTCAGGATCTGGCCGCCGAACAGAACGCCGCTCTTGATCACCTTGAAGGTGACGCCCCGGACCGTCACCTCGGATTTGCCCACGCCCTGGGCATAGATGATGCCGCGCGAGGAAAGCTTCTCCAGGCGTTTTTCCAGGAAGGCGGTCAGCTCCTTGTCGTCCTTGGCGTAGGCGCGGGCCGCATCTACCCAGTCGCCCAGCTGAAGGGTTGGCGATTTCTTGTCGCTCTTGCCGGCCGTCCCCTGGGTCTTGGTTTTGACCGCCTTGGAGGAGCGATCGCTCTCTTTGAGATTGGCCAGCAGCTCGATGGCCGCCAGCATCAGGATCGGCGATTTGCGGGCGTGGGCTTCCATGGCCAGCTGGTTCGCCAGGATCGCCTGATCGAAGCCGGGCGTTTTCTCGCGCTTGTTCTTGATTAACGGCTCGTCCTTCGCGGCATCGGCGGCGCGGTCTTGCGGCGACACCGCCGCGGCAGCCAGACAGGCGCCCAGGGAAGCCAGAAAAGTACGTTTGCTCTCGTTCATAAGGGCCTTTCCTCGCTGAGAAGCTAGGCGGGATCGCGCTTTCCGTCTCCCACGGACGGCCATCGCACCTTTCCCGCACCAACAAACTTACTCGATCCCAGACGTACACTGTTCTCCGTGCCGGAAAGCTTGCTTTACTTGACCAGGCTGCGGAAGATGCGAATGAACCGCTCTCGCATGCCCTTGTCCGCGATCAATTCCGGATCGATCAGGCGGCGGTCCTTGCCGTCCTCGCGGACCCACTTGTCCTTGTCCCGACGCAGAGCGTAGTCCACGGTCTTGCCTTTGCCGCCGAACAGGATGAGGTCGAATTGGCCGTCGTTGTCGGTGTCGTAGAAAGCGCGCATTCGCGACCCGAGGTGCAGGGCGAATTGATAATGCCAGCCGCGCCGGCCCTCCGGCATGCTGAGGTCCGCCGCCTTGAGCCGGGGATCGCTCTCTTCCTTGAGATCGAGCAACAGCCCGGTTATCTCTCGGGTCCGCGCCGCTCCGAAAAGGGCGGTGTCGATCTTGCCGTCCTCGTCGAGGTCGCGGAGCGCGCAGTAAACACCGGCCGGCCAGGAATCGGGCACGACCAGGCGCGGCGTCTTCGGCCGTTCGGCGACAAAGGCGGCCGCTTCGTCGAGGTGAACGTGATAGGAGAATTTGGCGGTGCCGCGGTTTCCCTCCTTGGGCATGGCGAAAGTGACGGCGATCAGCTCGCCCTTGCTGTTGACCAGGGGGCCGCCCGAATCGCCGGAATTGATGCCGCAGGTAGACAGCACCACCTTGCGCTGCCGCGCCTTGGCCAGCAGCTTGGCCAGCTGCTCGCGCTCGTCGGCCGTGGCGCCCAAGGCGGCGGCGGCGAGATCGGTCATCTCGCGCGGCCAGTCGCCGACGCCGGCAACCTCGCCGCCGCGAACCGTCCACAGCAGGCCCGACGCCGGATGGCCGACGGACACGCAATCGCTGCCGGGACCAGGCGCCTTTTTGGCCAGCGCCAGGAAAGGCAGCTTCTTGAAGCCGGCCGGCATCCGCGTCAGCTTGATGAGGGCCAGGTCCTTCTCTTCGCTGGATTTGTAGACCAGGCCGGGAACGCCTTCGGGCAGCAGCCGCATGAAATCGCCGTCCAGCCGGCCGAGATGGATGGTGACCTTTCGCGCCCCCGTTTCGGGATCGATTTCGGCGTCGGCGATAACGTGATGGTTGGTGAGGATCCATCCCGCCGGATCGATGATGGCCCCGGTGCCGTGGCCCTTGTCCGTGCGGACGATGACGACGGCCGGAGCGACGCGCGGATAAACCTCCGCGGCCGGTCCTCGCGACTTCTCGTCATTGACGAGGGGCTTCCATTCTCCCGCGCCGATTCCCAGGATGGCCCGCGCGATCTGATCCGGGCTGGCGCCGATGGCGGCGTCCTTGGGCAAACGCAGCTTTCGCAGCGCGGCCGGCTCACTGCCTTCCGGCCCGGCCGCCTCGCTCTCGAACAGGCAAGCGCCGCCGATCACCAGCGCGCCCAAACCGATCGCCAGGAGTTTCTTTCCGCTCATCGATCTGCTCCTTTCCGAGGTGTTGATGATCGCTCTGCCGCGGCGACTGCTCCGGCCATACCCTCGCCACGGTATCTCACACTATCTGATACGAAGCGACCCTCCGAAACATGACAGCCCAGGTTTGAGACAGTTTTTTTGTCGAAGTCGTCTAGCGCCAGTCGCCGGAGAGGACGAAGGCGGCCCAGTAATAGGGAGGCAAACGCCTCGCCGCCACATCTCCCGGTTCGTCGCGGACCAGATCCAATCCACGCCGCAGCTGCGGCTGACGCTGTCCTTCACGCAACAGCCACAATTGCGCCTCCCGAAGCGCCGCCAGCCGGCCCATCTTCTTGCGCCACAGGTTGTCGTAGAAGCGCTCCATCAGAACACGGGTGGCCTCGTCGGGCACCGACCACAAGCTCGCCGCCACGCTGTGCGCTCCCGCCACCTGAAAGGCACGCTGCAAGCCCAGCAAGCCCTCGCCGCTGGCCTTGACGCCTAAACCCGTCTCGCACGCCGACAGCACCGCCAGCTCGACGCCGCGCAGGTCCAGCTCGGCCACCTCCAGGGCCGTCAGCACGCCGTCGTCCTCATCCTCGCCGTCGCCCTTGTTGGCTCCCGCCAGCACTACCCCCGCCAGCAGACCCTGCGGGAAACCCAAGAAGCCCCGCTGCTCCGCCAGGGACATCCTGCTTTCCAGGCGTCGTTTGTCTCGTCCCAATGCCGCATTCACTTTTTGGGGCGCGAAGTAGCCGTGCGTGGCCAGGTGCAGCCAGGTGTAGCGCGGCGCGGCCTCCCGCACCGCCCCCTCCGTCGCCGTGCCCGCATCCAACAGCTTCGTCGTTCCTGTTGGGAAGCAGCGTTGATACAAGGTGTGGATGGCGGCCGCCTCCTTTTTCGTCCCCGGCAGGCGCTTCCAGGAAGCACCGCCGCCGCGCTGCAACACCGTCGCCAGGCCGCGGCTGGCGATCTCGACATCCGCCTTGCCCGCCGCGGCCTCATAATCCACGTCGCCGACCAGCAGCAGCGACGCCGCACGCTCATCGGCTGTTTTCGCGGCGGCGAGCAGCTCGGGCAGAAACTGCGGCACGGCCAGGACGGCGATGTTTCGCTCTTCGAGCAGGTATTTGTCGGGCGTTGCTCCGGGCAGCGCGCCCCACGGCAGACGGGTCACGACGCCATCAGGAGAGATCAGGACGGTAGCCGCGTCCTTGAGGTATGGCTCCAGCGGCTGCCATAATTGTTCGCGCAACAAGGCGGCGGGGTCGTTGGGACTGAAGGCCGGCCGCGTGCGGCGGCGAATGCTCGCACGCCATCGTTCGACATCTTCGGCCAACGTCGCTACGGCTCCGAGATCGATCGACGCCACCGGCCGGTCTTTGCGGACCACGAACGCCGTCAAACGCCGTTCCCAGGCGCGGCGTCCCTTGGCTTGCGGCGTGAAATGCGAGTATTCCAGCAGATCGACCAGGGCGAGACCTTCCGGCAGAGCGCGGCGCAGGTCGTCAGGTGTGCGCCGGCGTTGCTCCAGCTGTTTGCAGAAGGCGGCGCTGGCGGAGGCAAGCTCTTTCTGAAGGCGTTCCACCTCGGCGTTGGCATTCTCCAGGCGTTGGCGATACGTTTCAAGTTGCTTTGGTCTGGGCGTGGTGTTGACGAGGGCGGCGAGGCGTCGGGTGGCGGCTTGCAGGTCGGCGTAGAGTTGGGCGGTTTCGGGGCCGCTGTTGCCCAGCTCGCGTCGCAGTCGTCGCATTTGCTGCTGCCGCAGGGACACGCTCCCTTTCCAGACCAGCACCTCGGCATAGACTTCGGCGGCGGGTGCCTTGGCCGCCGACGCGGCGGACAGAAAGTTATCCAGATAAAAGCGCAGGGTCGCATTATTGCGTAGTTGTTGGCGTTCGGACTGGACGTTGGCGGTAAGGTCGAGGTGCGCGCGAATGATGTGCCAGGCCTCGCGGGCCAGTTTCAGTCCTTCCGCTCTTTCATCCTGCACCAGGTACAGCATGGCCAGATTGTTGAGGCTTTGGGCGTAGTGGGGGTGCTTGTCGCTCAGCGTCTGCTTATAGATGTCCCGCGCCTGGCGGTAGAGCGGCTCGGCCTTGGCGTAGTCGTTCATGTCCCAGTACAGCATGGCCAGGTTGTTGAGGCCGGTGGCGTAGACGGGATGCTCCTCGTCGAACACCTGTTTGAAGATGTCCAGTGCCTGGCGGTAGAGCGGCTCGGCCCTGGTATAGGTGCCCATCCTCTGGTACAGAAAGGCCAGATTGTTAAGGCTGCCGGCATAGTCGGGGTGCTTCTCCCCCAGCGAATCCTTGCGAAGAGCCAAAGCCCGTTCGGCCAGGGGGATGGCTTGGCGGATCCCACCCTTCCTCTCAAGAGCAATGATTTGTCGATTGAGCCGCTCCGCTTCCGCCAGTTGCTGACGCTGCTTCCCATTCAGCTTAGCCCGCACCTCCAGGTCAGCCAAAGCCAGGCGGGCATCCGTGACGCGCCAATCGTCCTTGCCGAAACGCGCCGTCTGGATGTCACGCACCTCCCGCCACCTCTTCCCAGCGGCCGTGAAATCCTCCCGTTCCTCTTGGAGTCGGGCCAGGGACTGGACCAGCATCACCACATCCGCATGAGTCTTTCCAACTAGCTGTCGCTCGATGGCCAGCGTTTTCTCGGCGGCGGCGACGGCCTCGGCCAGCTTGCCGGCAGCCCGCAACTTCCACGTCTCCGCCCACAGCCGATCGCGTTCCTTCACTTTCGCTTGCCGTTCCGCCGCCGACATCTTCTCCTTGGGCGGCTCGGCTGCATCCAGCGGAAGCAACACACACAAACCAACGACCGCAAGCAGCCATCGCAGGCGTCGGCACGGTTCCTGGACGCTGTCGGGCGCAGACATGGCTTGCTCCTCGGATTGCTCACGGCACTCGGGCAAAGAAAAGTCAGCGCGGATCGCAAGGCGATTGCGCCGCGAGGGGTCCATCGGGCTTCAAAGGACTTCGCCATCCTAAAGCGAACCTTAACGTTTCGCAAGCATTTTCCGCCGCCTCAGCGCCAGTCGCCGGAGAGGACGAAGGCGG
>Ga0335075_10006498_pt1 | contig 18049 bp, 18 predicted proteins | sample Lox_Sample_24_FD_206723 | JGI IMG/M metagenome (GOLD analysis project Ga0335075, IMG submission 206723) | Soil microbial communities from Loxahatchee National Wildlife Refuge, Florida, United States - Lox_Sample_2.4 | ecosystem: Environmental > Terrestrial > Soil > Wetlands | place: USA...
GCCTGACGAGCGCGCGCTCGACTGCCTGCGGGGCTGGCGCGAGCGCGGCGCCGCGGCGACGGCCTGACGAGCGCGCGCTCGACTGCCTGCGGGGCTGGCGCGAGCGCGGCGCCGCGGCGACGGCCTGACGAGCGCGCGCTCGACTGCCTGCGGGGCTGGCGCGAGCGCGGCGCCGCGGCGACGGCCTGACGAGCGCGCGCTCGACTGCCTGCGGGGCTGGCGCGAGCGCGGCGCCGCGGCGACGGCCTGGGCTCACGCGTTCACGCGAGCCCGGCGGCGAACTCGAGCGTCTGCTCGGCCAAGCGCGCGCGGGCGTCCTCGTCGTCCATGCGCGTGTCGGTTCGCAGCGTGGGCAGGCGTCCGACGTCTTCGTCGGCGACGATCCCGTCGAGCAGCTCGCCGTAGAAGTCGGCGACGCCGTCGGCGGTGCAGTCGAGCGCAGCGAAGGCCATGAACGCGGCGGTCGGGCCCTTGAGCACGTGGCCGTCGACGATCGGGCTGACGGCCACGATCGGCGCGTCGGCGTCGCGCAGCGCGTCGTGGATGCCGGGCACGGCGAGGATCGGCGCGATCGAGGCGAGCGGGTTGGACGGCCCGATGATGATCGTGCCCGCGCGCGCGATCGCCGCGAGCGCCTGTTCGCTCGGTCGCGCCTGCTCGGCGCCGCGGAACTCGAGCCCCTCGATGATGCCCGCGGCCCGCTCGCGGATCATGAACTCCTGGAAGCCGCACCACCCCGCCGAGCCGGTGCGCACCCACGTGCGCACCGGCTCGTCGCTCATCGGCAGCACCTGGGCGCGGACGCCGACGGCGGCGTTCAGGCGCGCGAGCGCAGCAGTCGGCGAGACGTCCTGCGCGAGCATCCGCGCGCGCTGCACGCACCACGCGAGGTCGCGGTCGCCGAGGTTGAACCACACCTCCACGCCGAGCTCGCGCAGCGCGTCCATGACCACGAAGCTGTCGCCCCGCAGGCCCCAGCCGCGCTCGTCGATCGTGCCGGCGAGCGAGAATGACACGAGGTCGGGGTCGGGTGAGACGTACGCGCCGTAGATCTCGATGTCATCGCCGGTGTTGGCGATCGCCGCCAGGCGCTCTTGGCCTGCCACCGCGGCGATTCCGCGCGCGAGCTTCGCGCCGCCGGTGCCGCCCGTGAGGAGCACTATGTCGGGCTCGCGCGTGCGATTGATCGCTGCTTCATTCATCCGATCTACTCCCAGAGCTGCTTGGGCAGGCCGGTCAGGCGGATGCCCGCGTGGATCTTGTAGCGCGAGTTGACGGAGATGAGCAGCGCGGTCAGCGACTCGGTCGTACGCGACATCTCCAGGGCGCCGCAGTCCACGCAGCGCAAGCCCTCGATCCTCTCGATCACGCCCGCGGCGCGGCGCTTGTGTGCGCGCGAGTTGCCGCACACGAGCACGTCCTGCGCGAGCGGGTGTTCGAGGTTGCTGAGCGACGCGGCGCTGACGGTGTGCAGCGCGGAGACGACCGCCACGCCCGCGGGCACCATCTCGAGCGCCTGCTGTGCGGCCGAGCCCTGCCACACGCCGAGCATGCGCGTGGCCTTGCCGCTGACGGCTGCCGCGAGCGGCACTGTCGCGTCGATCAGCAGCTGCCCGGGGATCAGCGCTTTCTTGAGGTTGGTGAGCGTCTCGGATTGGTTGCGGAACGGCACGCTCAGGAACACGGTCTCCGCGGCGCGCGCCGCGCCGCCGTTGTCGTGCGCGGAGAACGCGCCGTCGGGCACGATCTCACGGGCGCGCTCGACTGTCTGCGCGGCGCGTTCGGGGTCCCGCGAGCCGATCGCGACCGGCACGCCGGTGCGCGCGAGGCGCAGAGCCAAGCCGAAGCCCAGCGCCCCCGAGGCGCCGATGATCGCGACCGGGTCGGGGCTGGGCGAGGCCACGGCGGCCGAGTATAGGCTTGGACGATGATGCTCGAACGAGGCCAGCTGCCGTGGATGAGCAGCCACAGGCGGTGAGCGTCAGGGAGGTCGGTCCGCGCGACGGCTTCCAGAACGAGCCCGAGGTGATCCCGACCGGGCGCAAGGTCGAGCTGATCGACGCGCTCGCCCGTACCGGCTTGGCGCGTCTGGAGGTCACGAGCTTCGTGCGCGCGGATGTGATCCCGCAGCTGGCCGACGCAGCCGCGGTCCTCGCAGCGATCGACGTGCCGGCGCACGTGAGCGTGTCGGTGCTGATCCCGAACGAGCGCGGGCTCGACGCCGCGCTGCAGCTGCGCGAGCGGGTGGGCGGCGCGCGCCCCGCGTTCGATGAGATCAACGTGTTCATGTCCGCGTCAGAGACGCACAACCGTAAGAACGTCAACCGCTCGATCGCGCAGTCGCTCGCCGGCTTGGAGGTAGTGCTCGGACGGGCGCGTGCGGCGGGCGTGCGCTGCGAGGGCGTGATCTCGACGTCCTTCGGCTGTCCCTACGAGGGACCCGTCGCGCCCGCGCGCGTGTTGGGGATCGCCCGCGCGCTGCGCGACGCGGGCGCGCAGGAGATCGGCTTCGGCGACACCACCGGCATGGCCAACCCGCGCCAGGTGCGCGAGTTCTTCCCGGCAGCGCGCGATGCGCTAGGCGATGAGATGCAGCTGACCGCGCACTTCCACAACACGCGCGGGCAGGGCCTGGCGAACGTGCTCGCCGCGCTCGACTCGGGCGTCGCGAGCTTCGAGTCGAGCTTCGGCGAGCTCGGCGGCTGTCCGGTGCCGGCGGGCGCGACCGGCAACATCGCCAGCGAGGACCTCGTCTCGATGCTGCACGAGATGGGGATTCACACGGGCGTCGACCTGCCCGCGCTGCTGGCGTGCGCGCGGCGCGTGCAGGAGATCCTCGGGCGCCCGCTGGGCAGCCACACGCTGGTGGCGGGGCCCGTCGAGTGGCGGAGCTGACTACCCCGGCGGACCCGAGTCGCTCGCGACCGCGCGCAAGCGCCGCGACGGAGGAGCGTCACCAGCAGGCGCAGGTGAGCGTCTGCGGAGTGCGCACTCTCCACTCGTGCCCGTTCGGCGAGTGCTCGAAGACGACGCGGACCGGGCCATTGTGCTGGACCCAGAGTGGACAGTTGAGCACCGACGGATCGGGCGCGTTGGCGAATGTCGTCCACAGGTCGATGTTGGGATGCGCTGCGATGCGGCGCATCCAGCCGGCGAAGTCCGGACACGGATGGTGAGGGGCGTGAGCGCGGTTGGTGGTGAAGACGTGAGCGCGATCCGCCTTTACCCGAGCAGCCGCATCGATCATGCGATCGGGAAACTCGCCTGAGCGTCCGCCGTGATGTGACCACTTGATGAGCGAGCAACACGAGAGCACGTGGCGCGTCGCCATGGGCACGGGCGTAAGGGGTGTGTCGGCGCTGGCCAGAATCCCTGATGACCAGTTTCTGTCTGTGCGCAGTGCGAATACGGAGCTGAGCTCGTTCGACGGGCCCACGCGATCCACGTAGGACAGCGAGCCGACCTCCGTGAACGTGAGCAGCTCCATCATCGCGACCGGTAGCCGCCGGGCGTGCTCCTCGACGCGCGTGGGAAGCGGGGCGAGTTGGCATATCTGGCAGCCTTTGCCGTACCAGCTCGCGGGGTCGGGCGCCAGCGGCGTGGTGAACGTCACGTTGTGCCTGCGCAACGCGTTGATCAGCTCGTCGACTCCGCTGGCGATGATCGCCTGCTTACCGACGTTGGTCGTCGCGCCGACGACCGCGTTGCTACTGCCAGCCAGCGCCGCCCACATGAGCTCGCGGTCGATCCCCGCCGCCTCCCCGCGCCCCAGCATCCTGCGCAGGGCCTCCACGATCGCGGCCAGGTTCTTCAGCCGAGCGCGCTCGAGGTCGGAGCGCGCCGCGTCGATCGCCTCCGGTGACGGAGCGTTCGATTGCGCCGCGGCATCACCGAGGCCGATCTCGTCTCGCTCGAGCAGCTCCTGAAGCTCGGTGAGCAGGTTCTCGGGCGCGATGTCGGTGTCCTGCACGCGCGAGGCCAGGCTGTCTGCGAGTTCGTCGAGGATGCGCAGCTCCTCGACGAGCGGATGCTCGGCCAAGCGCTCCGCGAGCATCCGTGCCCTGTCGGACATGGCCCGGATCGGGTTGAGGATCGGCGGTAGGAAGGCGTGCCCAACGCGGCCACCGAGATGGTCCACGACCTTGGCAGCGCCACGGATGTGGTCGGCGTCGTAGTGCGACACGCACAGCAGATCAAGCCACGGCTCCTCGTCGTCGGCGGCGGGGAGCTGGCCCTCCAGCTCCCCGAGCACCTTGGCGCTCGGGCTTCCGCCACCGTCGAAGAGGACCGACCAGCCGCCGCAGACCACAAGCAGACAGTCCCCTTGGCCGACGTTGAGGAAATGCGCGGCGAGGAAGTCGCCGGCGCTCGGCAGCGTCGCGAGGCCGTCCCGCATGGCCTCCGAGGCAGCCTTCACGGATCTCTGCTGGGCAACGGGCGAGTGTCCGCGCCTTCCCCCAAACGTCTCATTGAATCCATTTGTTGGAACCATTGCCCCCAACTGTCGGCTGCGCACCGCGTGGACTGAAGGACTGCACGCGTCCTCACATGCCCGGGCCGCACTACCTGCGAGCGCGGCCGGCACGGCAGCGGCGGGGCTCAGCCGACGGGCTCAGGCACCGCGTCCGCTGCCGCCCTCGCCTGCTCGCGGGCGGCAGCCGCGCAGTACTCCTGGACCGCGACCTCCAGCTCGAGCGTCTGCGCGATCGTCGGGCGCGCGGAGGCGTCGATCACGCGCTTGACGCGCCCGACTGCCACGGGCGAGTTGGCGAGCAGTTCCTCGACGAGCCCCGCCGTCGCCCGCTCCAGCTCCTCGGGCGCGACCACGCGGTTGACTAGGCCGACGCGCTCGGCCTCCGCCGCGTCGATCGTGCGCCCGGTCATGATCAGCTCCTTGGCCCGCCCCAGGCCCACCACCGCGGGCAGGCGCGTGGAGCCGCCGACGTCGGGGATGATCCCGAACTTCACCTCCGGCAGGCCCAGCTGCGCGTCCGTGGACGCGACGCGCAGGTCGCAGCCGAGCGCCACCTCCAGCGCGCCGCCCACGCACGTGCGGTGGATCTGGCAGACGACCGGCTTGGCCATCTCTTCGCACAGGTTGGGGCAGTCGAGGAACGTCTGGCGAAAGTGGCGCAGGTTGCCGGGCGTGCCGGTGGAGGCGGCCAGCTCGACGAGATCGACGCCGGCGGAGAAAACGGGTCCCTCGCCGCGCAGCACCACGCACTGCACCGCCTGATCGGCAGCGGCCTCGCGCAGCGCCCGGCCGAGCGCGCGCAGCAGCTCCTGGCTCATCGCGTTGCGCTTCTCCGGGCGGTTCAGCACCACGTGCCTGACCGCCCCGCGGTCTTCGGTGTACACGATGCTCATCGCGCGGCCCTCCTGTCTAGTGAGCGTCCCGTCGGGCGTCCTCCGGTCGGATCAGCCGCGTACGGGGCGATTGCCCACAAAGCCTACGGAAGGAGCCGACTGCTAGCATGATTGCACCGATGATGCAAAGGCTGATGATCCAGGCCGAGCCCGAGCTCGTGCAGCGCGCGAAGCGCCGCGCGCGCGAACGCGGCGTGTCGGTCGCGCAGGTCGTGCGGGAGGCCTTGGAGCGTGAGCTGGGGGTGGAGGACGAACCGCTGGCACCGCCGCTGGACTGCATCGGCATGTTCTCCTCCGGCACCGGTGATCTGTCGCGTCGCGCGAGCGAAGACGAGTACGAGCCCGAGCCATTTCGCTGATCATCGACACAGGGCCCCTTTTGGCGACGTTTGATCGCGATGACTCCGATCACGAGCCCTGTGCGGAGCTGTTGGCGCGGGTACGCGGCGTTCGTGTCGTGCCTGCGCCGGTATTGGTGGAGTTCGACTACTTCGCTGCTCGCAAGCTGGGCCGACGCGCCACGATCACGCTGACGGATGAAATACGCCACGGTAAATATCGGATCGAAGACCTCACCGATGCCGACTACCAGAGAGTGGCGGACTTGCTGCGCGCCTACGACGACCTCCGCGTGGGCTTCGTCGACGCCGCCGTGCTCGCCGTCGTCGAGCGCCTGCGCGAGCCCAAGCTCGCCACGCTCGACCACCGCCACTTCTCCGTCATGCGCCCGCGGCACGTCGACGCGCTCGAGCTGCTGCCGGCCTGACGGCCGCGACCCGATCCTGGCGCCCACGAGCCGCTGCCGGCCTGACGGCCGCGACCCGATCCTGGCGCCCAGGAGCCGCTGCCCGGGTGAGGCTCGCAGCCCCAGGTCCTCGCGCCGCGAGCTACGCGAACCGCGAACGCACGCTCGGCGGAGCCGCCAGGCGGAGCCCTCTTTAGCTCAAATCCAAGACCGTCGTCGGCGCCTGGATCGCCTCGTCGTGGCCCTCGCGCGGGATGATCGCCGTGCCCACCGCGAAGAACTCGATCGTGTGGCTGCCCCAGCCGTGGCTCTTCTCCTCGAGCGACACGCCCACGATGCCCTCAGCGCCGATTTCCTGCGCCTCCGACTGCATCCGCTCCATCGCCAGCTCGCGCGCGTCGTACAGCGCCTGGGTGAAGTTCGACAGCTCTACGTTGCGACCCGTCTGCGCCATCGACTGGAACATGCCGCGGTGGGCCACGTGGTACACGCAGCTGCCCATCACCATCCCCACCGGGCGGTGGCCGGTGCGCAGCAGCGTCCAGAAGTCCTGGCCTGACAAATCGCTCGTGAACGGCCTGCCGTTCGGCGCGCGGTGCACCGCGCCTTCACGGTGCTTTACCGCGGTGCCGATCGCGATGAACTCAGCCATGTCCTGGCCCCACTCGTAGCGCCCGATGTCCAGGCGCACGCCCACCACGCCGTCCGCGCCCAGCTGGTCGGCCTCCTCCTCCATGCGCGTCATCGCCAGCTGGCGCGCCCCGTACATCGCCTCGGAGAGCACCGTCATCTCCTGGCTTTTCTTCCAGCCGGCCATCTGCAGGCCGATGTGGTAGATCGAGCTGCCCACCACCAGGCCCACGGGGTCGAAGCCCGCCTCCTTTACCAGCAGGAACTCGTTCACGGACAAGTCGGACGTGAACAGGCCTTGACGGTTCTGCTGCAGGCGGGCGCGGCCCGCCTCGGGCACGCCCTCCAGGGAGGACGGGTCGTATGCGGTCTCGCGCTCGTTCATGTCGTGCTCCTTCTCAGGTGGACAGGTCCACTACTTGTTTGGGGCTCGGGATCGTGTGGTCCGCGCGCTGGCGGATCGCCGTGCCGACGGCGGTGAACGTCACCATCAGCCCCCTCAGCTCGCGCATGCCCACGCCGCCGCCGAGCGTGTGCGCTCGCGCGGTGTGCCCGATCTTCACGCCGACGACGCCGGCGGCGCCCAGCGCCGCCGCCTGGGCGGTGATCCGCTGCATCACCGTCTCGCGCGCGTTGTACATCGCCTGCGTGAACTCGCGCAGCTCGAAGTTCTGGGCGCCCATCGTCAACGATCCGCCGCCCATCATCCCCGCGCCCGCCATCCCGCCGAAGACGTAGCTGGTGAAGAACACCGAGCTCCACGCGACGATCCCCAGCGGCTCGAAGCCGCCCTGCACGAGCATCGCGTACTCCGCGACCGACAGCTCGGTCAGCACCGGGTGCTTGGCACGTGCCCCCTCGCGGCTCACCGCCGTGCCGAACACGACGTTCTCGAGCGCCAACGTGCCCGTTTCCAGCTGGCTCTCGCCCGCGCGCGTCTGCACGCCCACGACCGCGTCCGCGCCAACGTGACGCGCCTCCTCGCCGAGTCGCACGAGCGCCCTGCCACGGACCTCGTTCAGCGCCCGCGAAAGCGTGTCCAGCTCGAACATAACCGCGCCGCCGCCGTAGCCCATCGGGCCCCACGAGCCCTGGTAGCCCATCTGGTAGATCGAGCTGCCCATCACCTGGGAGAGCGGCTTCAACCCGAGCTTGTGGCACAGGGCAAAGTCGCCCACCGACAAATCAGACGTGAACGAGCCTCCGTGCTCGCGCAGCTCGCTCAGGCGCCGCTCGGCCATCAGCGGGATGCCGCCCGCTTCGATGCGCTCCAGCGATTGCTGCGCCTCGGCCTGCGCGGTCGCGCTCTCGCGCGGTTCCCGGCTCACTGCAACAGGCCTTCGAGCGCCGCGCGCGCGTGGGCGCTGCGCTCGGCCTCGGCGCGCAGGTCCGCCGTCAGCGCCGCGATCCATTCATCCGGGCTCAGCGACTCGCGCTTGATCGAGATGCCGCCCACCTGGCGCTCACGGAAACCCTCCACGCGCCCGCCCTCGATGCCCAGCAGGTATGCGGCCGTGCCGAGCTCCACCCGCACGGCGCGCACCCGCTTCTCGCCGCGGCCGAGCAGGCCGCCGCCGCGTCGCTCCACCCGAGCCTGCCCCGGCAGCGCCTGCTCGAGCTTGCTCGCCAGCACCTCGACCGACACGCGCAGGTCGCCGCCGTCTCCGCGCAGTCCCGCCGCAGCCAGGTCGAAGACATCCTGCTCGCTCACACAGTGCAGCGTACCGGGCGAGCGCCCGCGTGAGGGCCGGGCGAGGTCGGACGCTCGTATAGGCTGCGCCCGCGATGGCGCAACGGATCGAGAGTGTCGGCGTGCTCGGCGCCGGCCTTATGGGACACGGGATCGCGCAGGTGGCCGCCGAGGCCGGCTATCGCGTCGTGCTGCGCGAGCTCGACGACGCACGGCTCGCGCACGGCCTCGGCAAGATCGAAAAGCAGCTCGCGCGCGCCGTCGAGAAGGGTCGCGCCTCGCAAGCCGACGCCGACGCCGTGCGCGCCCGGATCCTCGGCACGACCTACTACCACGAGCTCGCAGGCTGCGATCTCGTGATCGAGGCGATCACCGAGAGCCTGCCGCTGAAGCTCGAGATGTGGCGCGAGCTCGACGAGATCGTCAAGCCGGACGCGCTGTTCGCGACCAACACCTCGTCGCTCGCCGTCATCGACCAGGCGGCTGCCACCGCGCGCCCCGAACAGTTCGTCGGGCTGCACTACTTCAATCCCGCCCAGGTCATGAAGCTCGTCGAGGTCGTCCGCTGCGTGACCACCAGCGAGGCTGCGTTCGCCGCGGCCCTCGAGTTCGCGCGCTCCGAGGGCAAGCTCGCGATCCCGACCAAGGACCACGCCGGCTTCATCGTCAACCGCCTGCTCGTCCCGTACATGCTCGACGCGATCCGCGCCCACGAAGAGGGCGTCGGCTCGATCGGCGAGATCGACGAGGCGATGAAGGCCGGCGCCGGGCACCCCATGGGGCCGCTCACGCTCGCCGACTTCGTCGGCCTCGACACGCTCGGGTCGATCTGCGACGTGCTCTTCGACGAGTTCCGCGAGCGGCGCTTCGCGCGCCCGCCCACGCTGCGCAAGATGCTCAGCGCCGGCTGGTTCGGGCGCAAGTCCGGGGTCGGCTTCTATGACTACTCCGGTCAGGAGCCCGTCGAGAACCCCGGGCTGTAGCGCGCGCGGCCGGCTGGCGGCCGGCGCGTCGGTGGACTACATTCAAGGCATGAGCGATCCGTCGCAGCTGCGCGTCGCAGACGCCGACCGCGAGCAGCTCGTCGAGGAGCTGCGCGACCACGCGCTCGCCGGGCGCCTCAGCTCCGAGGAGCTCGAGGAGCGCGTCGGCGCCGCCTACCGCGCCACCACGCGCGCGGACGTCGACGCGCTGCGCGCCGACCTGCCGGTCAGCTCGAAATCGGTCGCGCTCGCGCTGCGCAAACGCAAGGGCAAGCTGCGCCGGCGCCTCGCGCAGGAGACCGGCGGCGGACTCGGGCTCTCGGCGCTGTGCGTCGGCGTGTGGCTGGCCGTCGGCGCCCACGCTCCCTTCTGGCCGGGCTGGGTGATCGGCGTGACCCTCCTGCCCGTGATCCGCGACTCCTGGCAGCTGTTCGGACCGGCCAGCGACCTCGAGGTCGTCGAAGCGCGCGTGCAGGCCCGCCACGAACGGCGCCTCGCGCGCGGGCGCCACCGCCACCGGCACACCTACCGCGGGCTGCCCTGGTGAGCGTCGCTTCGTGAGCGCACTCGAGGACGCGAGCGCGCGCGCGCTCGCCGGGGGTCCCGAGCGCCATCGCCAGAAGGCGCACGAGCAGGGCAAGCTCGCGGTCCGCGAGCGCGTCGCGCTGCTGCTCGATGCCCCGCAAGCGGGCGCACCCCGCGGCGGGGAGCACGCGGGCGAGGGCTCGTTCGCCGAGGAGGCGCTGCTCGCCAACTGGCAGCAGGACGGGCTCGGCGCCGACGGGGTCGTCACCGGCGTCGGGGAGATCGAAGGGCGGGCGGTCGCGCTGATGGCCAACGACCCGACCGTCAAGGCCGGCTCGTGGGGGCCGAAGACCGTCGAGAAGATCCTGCGCATCCAAGAACGCGCGCTCTCGCTGCGGGTGCCGATCGTCTACCTCGTCGACTCCGCCGGCGCGCGCATCACCGAGCAGGTGCACATGTTCCCCGGCCGGCGCGGCGCCGGGCGGATCTTCCACAACCAGGTCAAGCTCTCCGGCGTCGTGCCGCAGGTGTGCGTGCTGTTCGGCCCGAGCGCCGCCGGCGGCGCCTACATCCCCGCCTTCTGCGACATCGTGATCATGCGCGAGGGCAACGCCTCGATGTACCTCGGCTCGCCGCGCATGGCCGAGATGGTCATCGGCGAGCACGTCACGCTCGAGCAGATGGGTGGCGCACGCATGCACACCGGCGTCTCCGGATGCGCGCACCAGCTCGTCGACAGCGACGCCCAGGGCATCCACTGCGCACGCCGCTATCTCTCATATCTGCCAAGCAACTGGACGCTGCCGGCGCCCACGAGCGCGCCCGCGCCCCCGCGCGAGCAGCCCGACCGGCCGCCGATCGGCCAGCTGATCCCCGCCGACGAGAACAAGCCGTTCGACGTCAAGCTGCTGATCGACGCGCTCGTCGACCACGACTCGCTGCTTGAGATCCAGCCGCGCTGGGCGAAGGAGCTCGTCGTCGGCTTCGCGCGCCTGGACGGCCGCGCGATCGGGATCCTCGCCAACCAGCCCAAGCACAAGGGCGGCGTGCTGTTCAGCGACTCCGCCGACAAGGCCGCGCGCTTCATCTGGACGTGCAACGCGTTTGGCGTGCCGCTGCTGTTCCTCGCCGACGTCCCCGGCTTCATGATCGGCGCGCAGGTCGAGCGACAGGGCATCATCCGTCACGGCGCCAAGATGATCAGCGCCGTCAGCGAGGCCACCGTCCCCAAGATCTCCGTGATCGTGCGCAAGGCCTACGGCGCCGGCCTGTACGCCATGGCCGGGCCCGCCTTCGAGCCCGATTGCTGCATCGCCCTGCCCGGCGCCTCGATCGCCGTCATGGGCCCGCAGGCCGCCGTCAACGCCGTCTACTACAACCAGCTGCAGGCGATCGAGGACGAGCAGGAGCGCGCGCGGCGCACCGAGGAGCTGCGTCAGGAGTACGCGCGCGACATCGACATCCTGCACCTCGCCTCCGAGCTCGTCGTCGACGCCGTCGTCGCGCCCGAGCAGCTGCGTCGCGAGCTCGTGCGCCGCTTCGCCCACGCCGCCAGCAAGGAGCGTTCGTGGCCGGCCAAGCGCAACGCTGTCACACCGGTGTGACGCGGCGACGGCGCCCGTCGAGAGGTGCATTGCTTTTTTGAGACCGCGATAGCTATGGTATTGGCTCTGTGTGCCGCGGAGGGCTCTAAGGTGCACACCCACGGGCCCCCGCACGCGTTCGCGGCTTTCCAATACATTGCCCGCGATGGACGCCGCCGCATCGTCCCCCGCATCGTCCCCCGCATCGTCTCCGGACGCGGACGGCGAGCTTGCCTACGCCGGGATCGCCCGCCAGGCGCAGCTGATCGCCTCCGGCGAGGTCTCCTCGAGCGAGCTCGTCGAGCTCTACCTCGAGCGCGTCGCCGGGCTCGATCCGCGGCTGAACGCGTTCCGCGTCGTGCTCGGCGAACGCGTGCGCCTGGAAGCCGCGCAGGCGGACGCGCGCCGCGGGGCGGGCGGGGACGCGGGGACGCGCCCGCTGCTGGGCGTGCCGATCGCCGTCAAGGACAACATCGACCTCGCCGGCGAGATCACCTGCGAGGGCACCAACGCCCAAGAGCAGCCCGCACGCGCTGACGCCGAGGTCGTGCGCCGCCTGCGCGCCGCCGGCGCGGTGATCATCGGCAAGACCAACGTGCCCGAGCTGTGCATCTGGCCGTTCACCGAGACCGCCACGTTCGGCGTCACGCGCAACCCCTGGGAGCTCCAGCACGCGCCCGGGGGCTCCAGCGGCGGCAGCGCCGCCGCGGTCGCCGCCGGCCTCGTCGGCGCCGCGCTCGGCTCCGACGGCGCCGGCTCGATCCGCATCCCCTCCGCTTGGTGCGGCCTGTTCGGGCTCAAGCCCCAGCGCGGGCGCGTGCCGCTCGCTCCGCACCCGCGCCACTGGCACGGCCTGTCCGTCAACGGCGTGCTCGCGCGGCGGGTCGCCGACACCGCGCTGTTCCACGACGTCGTCTCCGGTCCCAGCGACGTCGACCTCGACAGCGCCCCCGCGCCCGCCGTCCCGTTCGCACAGGCCGCCGCCGCGCCCCCCGGGCGCCTGCGGATCGCGTTCACCACGAGCACCCCGCCGGGCGTCATCTCGAGGCTCGACGCCGACGCCGAGCGCGCCTTGAGCGAGACCGTCGAGCTGCTGCGCTCGCTCGGCCACGAGCTCGCCGAGCGCGACCCCGACTATGGGCCCGCCGCCGGAGCGACGCTCACCGCGCGCTACCTGCGCGGCGTCCACGACGACGCGCGCGCGGTCGCGCACCCCGAGCGACTGGAACGGCGCACGCGCGCGATGGCGCGTATGGGCGGACTCGTCTCGCCGGCGCTGCTCGCTCGCGCGCTCGCGGCCGAGGCGCAGGTCACGGCGCGAATCGGGCGGCTGTTCGAGGAGCACGACGTGCTGCTCACGCCCGCCACCGCCGCGCCGCCGCCGCCGATCGGCCGGCTGCAGGGACGCGGCGCGCTCGCGACGCTCAACGCCGCCGCCGGCTGGGTGCCGTACAACGGCGTCTGGAACCTCACCGGCCAGCCCGCCGCATCCGTCCCCGCCGGATTCGGCGCCGACGGCCTGCCGCGCGGCGTCCAGCTCGTCGGGCGCGCAAACGGCGAGGCGACGCTGCTGTCGCTCGCCGCCCAGATCGAGGCCGAGCGCCCGTGGGCCGAGCGGCGCCCGCCGGGATTCGCGTGAGCGACGCGCAGGCGGACCCGGGCGCGGGAGACGAGCACGCGCTGCTGGAGCTGGCCGCGGAGGCGGCGAGGAGCGCCGGGGCGCTGCTGCTCGAGCGCGCTCGCCACGGCGCCGAGCGCCACGTCGCCAGCAAGAGCACTCCAACGGACCTCGTCAGCGAGGCCGACCTCGCCTCCGAGCGGGCGATCCGCGAGCTGCTCGCCGAGCGTCGCCCGCACGACGGGTTCGTGGGGGAGGAGGGAGACAACATCGAGGGCAGCAGCGGGCTCCGCTGGGTCGTCGACCCACTCGACGGCACCGTCAACTTCGTGTTCGGGATCCCGCAATGGTGCGTCAGCGTCGCCGTGCGCGACCGGGACGGCACCGTCGCCGGCGCCGTCTACGACCCCAACCGCCAGGAGCTGTTCACCGCCACCAGGGACGGGCCCGCCAAGCTGTCCGCGGCCGGCCGGGAGGTCGAGCTCGACCAGCACCGCACCGCCGGTCCAGGCGGTCAAGAGCTCGCCACCGCGATGGTCGCCACCGGGCTCGCCTACGACGCCGGCGTGCGCGCCGCGCAGGGGCGCGTGCTCGCCCGCCTCGTCTCGCGCGTGCGCGACGTGCGCCGCTTCGGCAGCGCCGCGCTCGACCTCGCGTGGACCGCCCTCGGACGCTACGACGCCTACTTCGAGCGCACCGTCAAGCAGTGGGACATCGCCGCCGGCGCGCTCATCTGCGAACGCGCCGGCCTGCGCGTGCTCGAGCTGCCCGCCCACGAGCAGCTGCCGTGGGGGATTCTCGCCGCGCGCCCAGCGCTCGCCGGTCCGCTGTTGGAGCTCGTCCGCGGGCCCTGACGGGCGGCGCCACGCGCCGTCCGCCGTCCGCCGCGCTCGTCTCTCGGAGACGGCAAACTAGACTGAGCCTTGCGCGCGGCGGTGGAGGAACGGCAGACTCGATGCGCTCAAAACGCATTGTCCGAAAGGACGTGTGGGTTCGAATCCCACCCGCCGCACCTCGTGCATGCGCGCCGGTGCGAGGCTCAAACGCCGCCTCGACGAGCTCGTCGGCCCTCGGCGGTGAGGCGCGCGACGGTCTGAGCGGCTCAGGCCGGGTACGGCGGCGCGAGCTCGCCGCCGTCGCGCGTCGGCGCATGGTCGCGACGCTCGAGCTCGACGTTCCAGCCTTGGGAGAAGCCGCGCATCGCGAACGTCACCAGCAGGATCTGCACGGGCACGATCAACAGCGTCAGCAGCCCGAGCAGGCCCGCGTTCAGCGTCGGCTGGGCGAAGCCCGACTTGTCGCGGTCGAACCACCCGGGCCCAGCGACCGCCGCGAAGATCGCCAGGAACACGCCGAGCACCGCCGAGATCGGCAGCACGCCGCGGTTCCAGCGGACGGCGTAGAACGCGAACACCAGGTACACGACCACGTACGCGATCTGGATCTCGATCGCGCCCTCCAGCTGGCTCCAACCGCCAATCGTGACGATCAACACCAGCGCCGCGCTCGCGAGCAGCAGCGCGACGACGATCGCGCGCGTCGCCTGCACCGCCGGCTTGTCGCGGTTGGGATGCGTGATGATCACGCCCGCGTCGCGCTTCTGCCTGGGCTGCGTGGACATCGTGTGCAGGACGATACAAGCTGGCGCGGGCACTCGCGAGCTACGCTGGATCGACCGCGCGGGCGTGGTGGAACTGGCAGACACGCTGGCCTTAGGAGCCAGTGGCCTCACGGCCTTGGAGGTTCGAGTCCTCTCGCCCGTATTTCCGAGGAGGCGATGGTCGTTGTTCGAACCACGATTCGCACGAGATCCGCCGATGGAACGCTCTGTTCCGCACGGGGGGCCGGCACATGGGTACGCCTGAGACACGGCGGCACGAGAAGCAAATAGGTGCTCGACTTCTTCTTTCTTGCCGGCCGACAGCACAGCGCGTACTGCCCGTGCGCGATGTGCGTAGCGTCCCGATCGCCTGCCGGCGCAAAGTTGCAACACAACGCGAGCCGCCGTGCCCAGGCTGTAGTCCGCGGGTAAGCATCCGCGAGGGGTCTTGACAAGCATTCGTGGGGTCTGATAGAGATGCCAGCCATCAGCAGCGTTTGCGTATTCCGATTCAAGGAGACCACGCCATGAGCGTGTCGCACTTGCTTCGCATCGTCGTGCTGGTAGCGCTCGCTGCCCTTGTCTCGGAGCTTGGGCCGTTCGCGCCAGAGGCCGCTGCCGAATCGGAACCGCCCCCACCTCCGCCCTCGGTGTCCTTGTCCGCTGAACAGACAACGGTCAAGGTGAGTGAAACGATCCAACTGACCGCTACTGCTGCTTCAAACGTGGGTCCTACGCCGTACTACATACGCATCTTCGACACTGACACGCACAGCGAAATAGCAAGATGCGGCAGCGGCACAACCTGCACAGCGTCGGTGCCGATTGAATGGGCCGAAAATGAAACTGAACATCCTGCCGCGCGTCATTATTACGCCGAAGTGAGCGGCGGCAGCGAAGGGCTCTACACGCGCTCTGGCGAAGTAACGGTCAACGTCGAACGCTACGTGTTCTCGGTGTCCCTGACGGCAACTCCGAGCACAGTCACGATCCCCGAAAGCTACACGCTGAAGGCGACATCCAGCGCCAACGTTGGACCCACACCGTATTCCATCCGGATCATCGAAAACGGAACCAACCACGAAGTCGCCACATGTGGCAGCGGCACCGAATGTTCGACCACGATCACGAGCAGTTGGGAAGAAAACGGCGAAACGCACCTGCACAGCTACCATGCGGTGGTCGCCAGCTCCACCTACACCGCCGGGACCTCGGGTGCCACCTCCGTCGCAGTCCTGCCATTCTTCTTCACAGTTAGCCTCACGCTCACCTATGACCACTCCGAAGAACGCGAAGGGCATACGGTCGAATGGGACAAAGCCGTCGCGACGACCGATCGCAATGTCGGTCCCACGCCCTACTGGATCGCCATTCGCGAGGAAGGCTCGCTCGTGACCCGCTGCGGCAGCGGCACCGAATGCACCGCGACCGTCGAAGCCGGCCACACCTACACGGCGGACGTTGAGAACGACGAAGGACGGAGCTTCGGCGGGTCGGTCATCAGCAGCGTCAACGTCACGAGCCTCGCCGGGCTGTTCGCCAGTGGCAGCGAAATCTGCAACGCGCTCCTCACTGACCCGTATGAGACCCATTTCGCCGGATCGTCGGTAGGCGACCAAGAGCTCGCCTGCGAAGCAGCTATCGGAGGGGGAGCGAGCGCTGCCGGCGTGATTACTGCGGTCGCCGCCACCACCGGCGGATCGGCGGCGCTGTGGTGGCTGATGCACGAAGGTACGGTCGCACAGCCGGGCTTCGAAGCGCCGAAACCCAGCGAAGCCGACCCCTATCCCGCTCCCACCACGCTCCCCGAAGCATGGCCAGTCAAAGAAGTAGCCGACATCCTCGAAGCAAAGAACGAATCCAGCGAACTAACCAAAGAACAGACAGAAGAAGTCGCGCGCCGATGCCTCTGGGAGATGTCCGAAGCAGGCAACGACGCCAGCGAATGCGAGAACCTGCCAATCTTCCTCTCAGGAAGCGACGTCCCCACCGCTACACTACACGACCTCAAAGCACTGGCATCCCACCCACAATGGGTACGACTCAATTACAGTTCGAAAAAAGAAAAAGAAAAAGAAGAAGGATTTGACCGAGAATGGTACGAAGGACAGCCGGGGTGCGAAGGTGCTAAACCGGAAGGCAAGTCCTGCGACGAGTATCCGTTCTTTACCACTCAGCAAGGTGGCCCGAGCGCCGCGCAGAAACCCAGCCTAGAATGGATCAGTGCGGTCGACAACAGGGAACAAGGCTTGCGGTACGGCAACTTTGTAACCGCGTGCAAAATGGCGGAACGGAGTAGCACGAGCTACGCATTTCTCGCAATCCCCCTTCCTCCGTCGCTTGGCATACCAACGATGAGGCTCTGCAATAGTTAGGCCAGAAGATGGTCAGCACTAGTGAGGCGCCAACACTCAATGTTGCTCTCATCGCCGAATATGAGGCTAGGCTGCATCAGCAACGCGTTCCACTCAATGCATGTCACACCGCCGGCTTGACGCGGGACGAGATGGACGAGATCGTTGGTCCACTGGCGATCTCACTCCCTCAAGAGGCACGTACGTGGTGGACTTGGCACAATGGCTGTCCCGGGTATGGTCGGAGCAAATTGAGTGCGCCAATCGGAGACAGCCTTCTCACGCTGGCGCAGGCTGTTACAGTTTCCACCGAATACCGCACGGCGGTCGTTACCCTCGTTGAGCCGGATGTCCCGGAGCTCGCTAACGCGGACGATCGCTGGCATCCAAGCTGGCTTGCCATCACGGGGCCACAGCGCCCAATCGTGATCGACTGCTCCCACCCCGAGAGCGAGCAAACACCGGTAAAACGGTTCGATCCGGAAGATGTTGAAGGTGCGAGGGAGACCCACGCGCAGTCGCTTGGACAGATGTTGATGTGGTGGATCGGCGCGATAGACAGCGGCGCCTGGCGCTGGGATACCAAGACCGGAAAATGGATCGTTGATCCGCATCGGTTCGCTCTGGAGTTCAAACTCAGTGGACTCGCGTAACTGCGACGACTATATTGGCCAGCCGGGCGGTCGCTTGCCGACGCTCAGTCAGACGACCGTAGACTCACCAAGCGGACACTGGCGCGTTTTACCTGTCGGTCGCCCAACGCCGGAGAGCCCGACGTCCTGTGGCCTGACCCCCTGAGTTCGGTCCGGCCCTTGTGAGAGTTTCTCGCGTCCGCGATGATGGGCGAGGAAGGAACTCCACGATGAAGCGACGCAGGCATACGCCGGAGCAGATCATCCGCAAGTTGCGGGAGGCCGAGCGGCTGCTCGGCGAGGGCAAGACGATCCCGGAGGC
>Ga0335075_10006500_pt1 | contig 18047 bp, 19 predicted proteins | sample Lox_Sample_24_FD_206723 | JGI IMG/M metagenome (GOLD analysis project Ga0335075, IMG submission 206723) | Soil microbial communities from Loxahatchee National Wildlife Refuge, Florida, United States - Lox_Sample_2.4 | ecosystem: Environmental > Terrestrial > Soil > Wetlands | place: USA...
ACGACCAGGCCAAAACGAGGTCAAACAAGCCAACCGACCAGCCTGGGCACAGCCCGTTCCCGGATATTGTCGCCGTCATGCCGAATCAGGCCGCTTCGCTGCTGCATATCGATTTCGCGCCACGGCATCGTCAGCCTTCCTGGACGCGCGTACTGCTCGCCTCCATGGCCGCCATCGCGGGCTCGCTCGTCGCGGACGCGCTGCTCGTCGTGATCGGCGAGGCGGTGTTCCCGTCCACCAAGGGCTATCCGCACTTCCAGTTCAGCGATTACGGCAAGCTCACTGTGATCGGCGTCATCATCGCCTGCGTGGGCTGGCCCATCGTGACCAGGGTGAGCTCGCAGCCACGCTGGGTGTTCTTCCGCAGTGCAATCCTGGTCACGCTAGTGCTCTGGCTGCCCGACCTCTACATCCTGCATGGCGGCGCGCCGGCCGATGCGGTCGCCGTGCTGATGGTCATGCACGTCGCCATCGCGGTGGTGACCTACAACTGCCTGGTCCGGCTCGCCCCCATCCGGCAGCTTCGTCCAGTCGGCAAGCACGGTCACCACCATGATCGTGAAACCCGCGAAGAACACGCCTTCCATTACCCCGCCCATCCGGTTGACTAGATAGGCCGCTCCGAGCAGCGGGTAGGCGATCAGAGCTCCCACCCCTAGGGCGCGATACGACCGTGCCGTGCGGGTGCGCTGCCGCCGCGTCCGGCTTACGGCGTAGACGAGGGCGATCGTGATGGCGGCGAACTCGAGTATGCCGGCGACGTCGTGCACGTACTGGGTGGCCGGCAACTGGAATCGCCACTCCATCCGCCGGCAGACCGCGCTGATGCCGTCCGCGCAGACCTCGGGGAACAGGCCGCCCAGAGCTCCGGCGGCGGCGAAGGCCAGCATCGCTACCCATTCCCGGCGGTCAGAGGCTGAGCGGCGATGCCTGGCCATCAAGAAGGCCGCCAGCAGCAGCACGCCCGCGGCGACGTCGGCGTGTTGCATGAGCGCCGCATAAGGCTGCCCGCTCACTTCCAGATTGCTGAAAAGCTCGTCGGGCGAAGTCATGAGGCCGGGCTTCAGCGGGACCAGCAGCCACCAGTTGTAGGCAGCCAGGCCCGCGATGCCAAGCGTCCAGCTCAACGCCCGCCGGGTTCGCTGAGCACCCCAGCCACTTTTCACTAGCGGAGAGCCCCGGTCACGCCCACTTCGCGGAGCACCCCGATCACGCCCACCTACCGGCCGGTCAGTCACTGCCATATTTGCTTAGGCTAAGCAACTCGTTAACCGGCCGTCAAGTAGGTTTCTGCCGGAGCAGTTTCTCCTTTGCGCTCGCGCGGCGACGACGTAGGTTGCCGCCATGCCCCCTATCAGCAGCGCCTCAGAGCGCCTGCCGCTATCGGCTCTGCTGTCCCAGGCCCTCGTCGCGTTCACGATTGAGTTCGACAACGAGGCTGAGCGGCAGATCCAGCACCGCACCACCCGCCACGGCGGAACGCGTGGCGGTGTCTGGCTCGTCTCGATGGCGATGTGGCTGAACTGCATGCGTTACGTCGGCGCTGAGCCGATCAGAGTCAGCGAGATCGCCAGGCTCGCCAGGTGCGGCACGAACGTGGACGGCATGCGCCGCTGGGGCTACATCGCCCTGGCGCCGGACCCGGCAGACAGCAGGCGGAAGCCGCCGGATAAGGATCTGCTGGCTCGGGCTACCGCTAAGGGACTGCGAGCCGCGGAAGTATGGGCGCCGCTAACGGACGTCATCGAGCAACGGTGGCGCGACCGCTTCGGCGCTGGCGACCTCGCCCAGCTGACCGCGCCGCTTCGGAGCGTGGCAGGTCAGCTCGGCAACTGGCTGCCAGACTGCCTGCCGATACTCGGATACGGCCTGCTCAGCACTGGCAGCGGCCCCGGCACGGAGCGGTACGAAGGTGTGCTGGCCACTGGCGGCAGCAGGGATGAGTCCGGGGCACCGCTGCCATGGCTGCTGGCAAGAGTCCTGCTCGCCTTCGCCATCGAGTACGAACGCACAGCCAAGCTCTCGCTGGCGATTTCTGCCGGCCTGCTGCGCGTTCTTGATCGGGACGGCGTCCGTATCCGTGACCTGCCTAGGCTCAGCGGCGTCTCAGCCGAGGGCCTGGCGATGGCGACCGGCTTTACCGGCTCGCGCGGGCTGACTGTCGTTGAGGCAGGCTCGGCCGACAGCAAGTGGAAGATCGCGAAGCTGACGCCGACCGGCGAGACCGCCAGGCAGCGCTACTTCAACCTGACCGGCGAGATAGAGGACGGCTGGCAAGTACGGTTCGGCCCGGAAACCGTCGCCGGGCTGCGAGCAGCGCTCGAGCGACTCACCGGGGCAGGCGGACCGGGATCTCCGCTGTTCGCCGGCCTGGAGCCTGACCCGTCTGGCTGGCGGGCGGCCGTCTCCCGGCCGGTGACGCTCCCGCACTATCCGATGGTGCTGCACCGTGGCGGTTACCCGGACGGCAGCTAGACCCGTTGGTCCCAGTAGTCCGGACCAGGTGGCAGTATCGAGCCGTGCGACTTTCCCACTACACCCTGTCGTCAGGGAAGCGGGCCAGAGCCGGCCACCGCGGGCTGACCAGGCTGCTTATGGCCGGAACGGCCGTCGCCACCCTGGCGGTGGCCGGGTGCAGCGCAGCCGCCAGCCCGGCCGGCAAGCCAGGTGGCGCGACAATGGCTGGTACGCCAGCCGGAATGCGAGCTGCTGACGCCAACCCGGACCTCGATCCCGGCAGTTCCCTGAGTGGCATCCCGGCGCCGAACTTCTCGCTCGTGGACCAGTTCGGCCAGCGAATGTCGCTCAGCGATTTCCGTGGCAAGGTAGTGATCCTCGCATTCACCGACTCGGAATGCACGACCGTCTGCCCGCTGACGAGCCAGAGCATGCTGGCGGCCAAGCAACTACTCGGCGCGGCAGGCAGCCAGGTTCAGCTCCTCGGCGTGGACGCTAACCCGGCCGCCACCAAGGTCTCCGACGTCCTGGCTTACTCACGTGCACACGGCATGGTGAACCACTGGGACTTCCTGACCGGCTCGCCCGCCCAGCTAGCGAAGGTGTGGAAGGCCTACGACATCTACGTTCAGATCGAGATGGGGCAAGTCGACCACACCCCGGCGGTCTTCATCATCGACGCCAGGGGCCGCGAGCAGAAGCTCTACATGACCACGATGGCGTACGCGAGCATCACGCAGGCGGCGCAGGTCATGGCGCAGGAGGCCTCGAGCTTGCTGCCCAGCCATCCCCCGCTGGCCAGCGTGCGCTCGCTCGCCTACATCACCGGGCTGTCGCCGCGCACATCGGTCAGGCTCAGCACCCTGCCCTCGGGGTCGCTGGTGCTCGGGCCTGGCAAGGCTCACCTTGTCATGTTCTTTGCGACCTGGCTGGATCAGACGTCCGACCTGCGGGCGCGGCTGCTTGGCCTCAGGGAATACTCCCGAGCAGCGACGACGGCCGGGCTGCCGGCGCTCGCAGCGGTCGACGAGGAGTCGACCGAGCCATCGCTCGCCGCGGTTCGCGGTTACCTGGCGAGCATCGGCAGGCCGCTCGGTTACCCGGTCGCTCTCGACCCGACCGGTCGCCTCGCTGACGGTTACGGCGTTCAGGATCAGCCGTGGTTCGTTCTTACCTCGGCCACTGGCAAGATCCTCTGGAAACACGACGGCTGGCTGCCAGTCAGCCATCTCACTGCCGACGTGCGCGCGGCCGACCGCTAACCAGCACGGCTACCCAGCTGGGGCTACCCAGCAGTGGCTACCCAGCAGTGGCTACCCAGCGGGGCTAACCGCCAGCGGTAAGCCCTTCCGCCTCGCGTGGCAAAGACGTACTATCTCAACATTATGGCTGAGTGGTGGTCGATCGAGGTCCTGCACGGGGAGTTCTCGGCTTTCCAATGGCAGCAGGCCTACGATTCGGAGCTGATCGAGGCTGCGCTTACCAATGGCGCCCTCGACGGGACCTGGCACGCCGACAAATGGGGCGTCGCATTTGAGGTCTGCTTTAACACGGCCGAGGAATGGGAAGCATTCCGCGACCTGCCGGTGGTCCGCGCGGCGCTCGACGCCGTTCCCGACCCCGTCAACGGGCTGCTCATCTACCGCGGCCGCGGCGGCACGTCGGCATCCGGGAAGCCGCGGCGGCCCCGGCCGGCACCGACCGCGGGCGCGATGGCGCTGCCGGAGCCGGAGGATGACCTTTACCTCGATCTGACAAAGGCCGCACCGCCCGACCTGGTGACTGCTGCCGCGGACTAAGCGCGCCAACATCACCGCCCCCGAGCAGCGTCGGCATCTCGCCGGATGCTAGTCCGCGCGACACTGGCAGAGTGAGCTTCAACCAGTACGAGCCGTATGGTCCGGTCGTCCAGTCCACGATCCGAGTCGTCACCTGGAACGTCTGGGGACGGTACGGGCGCTGGCGTGACCGTCAGGCCGGGATCGAGTATGCGCTGGCCGCTGCCGCACCGGACATCGTCTGCCTGGTGGAATCCTGGTCACACCCCGATGCCGATCAGCCTGAGCTTGTCGCCAGGCGGCTCGGGTTCGATCACAGCCTTTTCGTAGGTGACTGGCAGCAAGAAGATTGGCTGTCCGGAATGAGCCTGGTCTCGCGCTGGCCGGTGACATCACACCAACGCCGTGCTCTGCGCGGTCAGGACGGAGCCGGTGTCGGAGACGCGCTCTACGCCGTCATCGAGGGCAGTCGCGGTCCGATCCAGCTGTTTATCGTGACGCTGGACTACCCCCTCGGGGCGAGCGATGTGCGCCAGGCTCAGGTGCGACATCTGACGGAGTTCATCCAGGAGGTGACCAGCCGCCGGCACCCGGTCATCGTCTGCGGTGACTTCAACGCGGGCCCCGACGCGGACGAGATCAGGATGCTGACCGGTCAGACCGCGACCGCAGTGCCCGGTCTGGTTTTCTACGACGCCTGGGAGATCGCGGGCGACGGAACACCCGGCTATACGTGGTCCAACCGAAACCCACTGGCCGCGGTCGCGATGTATCCCGACCGCCGGTTCGACTATGTGCTGTCCGCCTGGCCACGGCTCGGCGCGGTCGGCCACCCAACACACTGCGAGCGTCTCGGGGTACTCCCCGCCGACCAGCCGCAGCTATCCGATCACTATGGCGTCCTGGCGGACCTGCGTTACTAGCCGGAAGGCGGCCTGGGCACGGCACCCGCCGCACCAGGCGGCCACCAGCATGATCCGCCCGAGCTCGGCTAACCCATGGTCTTCAGGCCGGTGGCGCGGGCGGTACCAGATCGCCGTGCAGCTTCCGGCCCGACAGCGGACCCACAGGTGCCCGAGGACGTTGTTGGCCTGAGCGTTGCGGCAATCACAGGGCATCCAGCCGACTGTTATGCGCCCCGGCGCCCATGGATGCCCCGCGGGGCACTGCAGCGGATAACACCACCAGTCCGGGCGGACAACCGAGCTCATCTGTATATTAGAACACAGTTTCGATTACCTGCCTACGGCGGCTCCGGAATCAGGGTCACGAAAGGGCTTAGCGACCGAAAACGTCATGGGCTTCGGCATGGCGACCGAAAACGTCAAAATCCTGTCCCGATTGTCGGTTTCGGATGGCGTTTTTGGTCGCTATATCGTCCGTCGCTGGCTATATCGTCCGCCGCTCGCTATAGCGTCCGCCGCGATGCTACACGTGATGCCCCTGCACGGCGCCCGGCCAACCAGGCCGGGCAGGTTCGCAACAGGACCTAAGCTGCGGCCTATGACTCCGCCCCGCACCGATCCCGAGGACGAGCGGTTCTATGCGCTTGGGCAGGTGGTCGAGCGCGCGGCCGTCATGGAGATCGCCTTGCGGATGGCCTTCTGCGCGCTGATTGGCGGCCCGTACGCCGCAGTTGTCGCGGTCGATCAGGAAACGCACTGGCTCACTGAGAACTGCGACGAGGTCGCCCGCAGACACGAGGTCATCCCGGCCGACCAGCGGGACAGAATCCGGGCCGCGCTCCGCACTTGCCGGGAGGCAAACCGCGACCGGAACCGGCTGGTGCACGAGGCCTGGGGCACCGAGCCGGGCGGCACGCCCGTCGCTATCGCGAGCATCCGCCGCAGCTACCAGATAACTGGCCGGCTGCTCCGGGTCGAGGAGATCCGGGCCACGGCCGACGCGATGCTCCGCGCTCAGGAGGAGCTGCTCGCGGCAATCGAGGATGCACTCGGATCCGACACCCTGCAAGCCGTTGCGCAGCTTCTCGCAACGGCAGCCGCCGAACACCGCGGTAACGGGTAGACGACGCGGCGACGGGCCAGCACACTACCGATCATGCAAACCACGGTTGCGGACCATCCACTCATAGCGCACAAGCTGACCCAGCTGCGAGACAGCGGCACCGACACACCTACGTTTCGACGGCTGGCATACGAGCTGACCACGCTGCTTGGCTACGAGGCAACTCGGGAGGTCAAGCTTGCGCCGCTCCAGGTGGGCACGCCAGTCGGGATCGCGAGCGGCGTCCGTCTCGCGCGGCCGGTCCCGGTGGTCGTGCCGATCTTGCGAGCCGGGATCGGCATGCTCGACGGCATCTCCAGCCTGCTGCCGGAGGCGGACATCGGCTTCGTCGGCTTGGTCAGGGACGAGGAGACGCTGCTGGCCTCGACGTACGCGACCCGGCTGCCGGACGACCTGACCGGCCGGGACACGTTCATCCTGGATCCGATGCTGGCGACCGGCGGCTCCATGGAAACCGTCATCCGGATGCTGGCTGACCGGGGTGCGGCCACGGTGACTGCCATCTGCCTGCTGGCCGCCCCGGAGGGACTGGCCCGGCTTGACAGCGCGTTCGACGGCGATATGCCGCCCATCCATGTCGTGACCGGGGCGGTGGACGCGCACCTGAACGCGAAGGGCTATATCGTGCCGGGCCTTGGCGACGCAGGCGATCGGTTGTTTGGCACCATCTAGGCCCGCGTGCGTGCGGTATGCCCGAACGCACGAAAAACCGTAAGCTTCCAGCGTGAGCGAACCGCGCGATGCGGAATCGGTTGCAGCGCGGTTGCGAGTCCTGCGCGGCAGCCTCGGGCTCAGCCAGGAGCAGCTGGCCCGGCGCCTTGGCGTGTCGTTCGCCACCGTCAACCGCTGGGAATCCGGCCGGACCCAGCTGTCGCCACGGGCGAAGGCCGCACTGGCGGAACTCGAGAGTGAGCACGCAGCCAACCGCGACGCCGGCGGCGATCACGCCCCGGCCGATCACGCCGGCACTGGCGGCAGCCACCACGCCGACCAGCTCCCCCTCGCCCGGTCGAGCTTCGTCGGCCGTGAGCGCGAGCTTGCCGAGCTCGCCCGCCTGATCAGCCGGTCACCGCTGGTCACGCTGATCGGGCCGGGCGGGGCAGGAAAGACGCGGCTGGCTGCCGAAGTGCTCAGCCGCGGCTTCGCCGACGCCGACGTTATCTTCGTGCCGTTAGAACAGGTCCGTTATCCCCGGACGCTCGTGACCGCGCTCGCCTCCCGACTGCGAGTGCATGATCAGCGGGGCACACCGCTGACCGATTCATTGCAGGCTGCCCTCGCCACATCGCCGCGGCTATTACTGCTCGATGGCGCCGAGCGGGTCGCCGACCAGGTGACCGAGCTCGCGAGCGATCTGCTGGCAGGCGTGCCAGGGCTCCGGATCGTCGTCACCAGCAGGGTCGTCCTCGGCATTCCCGGTGAAGTCTGCTGGACGGTTCCGCCACTCGCCTGCCCGTCGGTAGCGGCGAGCGCAGCCGACATCGCCGCGTCCGACGCCGTGCAGCTGTTCATCGCCAGGGCCAGCGATCGGCTGCCAGATTTCCGCGCATCTGATGTGGCGCCGCACGCGATCGCCGAACTGTGCCGCCGCCTGGACGGGCTTCCGCTCGCCATCGAGCTGATCGCTGGCTGGGTCGGCACATTGTCGATCAAGGAGATCCTGCAGCAGCGCGCCGTGCTGCTTGACTCCGAACCCGCGAAGGTGGGGCAGCGGGCAGGCCGCAGGCTCGCCGACGTGCTGCAGGTGAGCCACGACCTGTTGAGCCCTGAGCAGCAGCGCAGGCTGGCAATGCTGAGCATCTTCGCCGGCTCGTTCCGGATCGATGATGTCCAGGCGGTGCTCGCGCTCGATGCACCGACCGCCGTTGCCACCACCCGCCTGCTGGTCGACTCATCCTGGCTCGTCGTGACCCGCGGCGTCGAGCAGAACACGTTCAGCATGCTGGAGACCATCCGGACGTTCGCAGCGCTGCAGCTGGACAAGACCGGCGACGGGCCCGCGGTTCGCCGACGGCATGCACTGCACTGGGCGGCAGTCGCTGCCGACAGCGAGCAGGGCCTCGCAGGCCCGGACGCGGCGGACTGGACCCGCCGGATCGAGGGTGCGGTGGCCGACATGCACCTCGCGCTGAACTGGGCGGACGAGCATGCCGAGATCGATCTGGGCCTGGATGTCAGCGCGTCGCTGTGGCGCTGGTGGCTGGTTAGCGGACGGCTAGCCTTCGGCCGGAACTGGCTGGCCAGGTTCCTGACCCTCGCTGGGCCGCGCAATGACGAACGGGTCGGCCGCGCGCTGTGCTCGGCTGCCGTGCTGGCTGCCGAGAACGGCGACTACGCCGAGGCGATACGTGCGGGCGAGCAGGCCATGTCGATCTTCGGTCCGCTTGGCCTCAAGTGGCACATGGCGCTCACTGCAACCGTCCTGGGCTCGGCGAACAGGTACCTGGGTAACCCCGAGGCCGCCCGGCGCGGCTTCCAGGCGGCGATGGAGCTACGCGAAGATCTCGGGGATCGGCGCGGAATGTCCGTCGCGATCAACAACATGGCCCTGCTTGAGCTCGACGACGGCAACCTTGACCGGGCACGCGAGCTCTTTGAGCAGTCGCTGGCGATCAAGCGCGAGCTCGGCGAGCAGCGTTCCATCGCGATCGGGCTAGCCAACCTGGCCGACGTGCTCATCAGGACGAATCAGTGGGAAGCAGCGGATCGCGCGCTGATCGAGGGCGCCGAGCTGGCGCCCGACAACCCGCAGCTGATCGGAACTATCCGCTGCAACATGGGCGCAGTGGCTGCGCACCGGCAGGACTGGGCCGGAGCTGAGGAGCACTTCCAGGCTGCGATCGCGGCCTTCGAGGCCGGCGGTCACCCGCACGACGTGATTGGCGCCATGATCGGCCTGGGACGGGTCTGCCACCAGGCCGGCCAGGAAGATGAAGCGGTACGTCGGCTGCGCGCCGCTCGGGCGCTCGCCGTTGATATCGGGAACGCGCAGGGTCTAGCCGAATCAGACGCGGCGCTCGCGGAGCTTTCCGGGCAACCCGAGGCGAGCATTGATCTCGCGGATCTAACGACGGCGATCAGCAGACGGCCCGGCAACCTGACCGAACGCCAGGCCGAGGTCCTGCGGCTGCTGGCCGCTGGGCTCAGCAATAAGCAGATCGCGGCCGAGCTGTATCTGAGCCCGGCAACGGTGGAACGCCACCTCGCGACCATCTACCGCAATCTCGGACTGGCGGGCCGGGTGGAGGCTGCCAGGTTCGCCATCGAGAACGGCATCGCTGACCCAGTGCCGCGCCCACTGTTATAGGGCGGCTGGTGTTATAGCCCAGGCTGCTGTTATAGCGCCGACGGCACTGGCCGGGCGCGCAAACCGGGTGCCGGACGGCCTCGTTCCCTTAATGCGTTAATTGCTGCTTTTGCCCTGGCGCCGAATTACATGGTTGCCAGGATTCGCCACGGCTGCCCGCACGGATAAAACGATCCCAGCGCTCGTCTTATCGGAACAGGGGCAGGGAGATGCCAGTGCGTGAGCAATTGCTCGGCTCAACGCAGCCAGTGCTGTCCATCTCACTCGAGCCGGGCGAGAGGATCATCGCTGAGACAGGCGAGTTCGCCTGGATGACGGACTCCATCCAGATGACAGCCGGTCTGGCTGGCCTTAGTGAGTACATAGCGACGGGCCAGGCTGGCACTGTCGCTTTCGCGTCCCGGCTGCCCGGCAGCATCCTGCAGATCGAGGTAACGCCGGAGCGCGAGTACCTCGTGCACCGCAACGGATTCCTGGCGTGCACGCCAGGAATCGAGGTATCCATCGGCTTCCAGCAGACGCTGGCAACTGCCGAAGTATCCGCCGAGGAGTTCATCTTGCGGCGCATCGGCGGCCGCGGCCGCGCCTGGGTCGAGCTATCTGGCGACGTGGTCAGGCGCGACCTTGCGGCCGGTACGTCGCTGCGTACGCATCCCTGGCACGTCGGCATGTCCGATGCGTCAATCGCCGTTCAGATGGCCGAGCTCGCCACGCCCGCTGGCTGCAACCTGAGCGCCGACGCCCAGCATTTTGCCGTCCTGTCCGGCCCCGGAGTGGTGTGGCTGCAGTCGATGCCCGCCGCCCCGCACCGCCGGTTAACCGCTGGCCCGATGCTGGCGCACTCCGTACCGGCTGTGGAGGGAGCAGCCGGTCCGGATGCGCCGCCCGAAGCCCGCCGCCCATTGACCCCGCCGAAACCAAGAACGAGGTAAGAAAGACATGAACCGTCACGCACCGGGCCTGCGTCCGGCTGGCGCGGTCGCCGCCGTCGCGATCGCGGCTGGTCTAGTTCTAGCCGGATGCGGCGGGTCCAATGGCTCGTCAGCATCGTCTGGCTCATCCGGAACGAGCTCAAGCTCCGCTCCCAGTACACCGTCGAGTAGTTCCGGTTCGGGCGGCTCGACGTCGGTCGTCTCGACCGCAACCGTGCCGTTCCCCGTGGGCGTCGGCGACACCTGGACGTACAAGACCACCTACGGCAAGACGATCAACAAGATGACTGCGGTAACGCCGGCATCCGGTGGGCAGCAGGTGACTATGTCCAGCGCCATCACGGTGCTGGGGAGCACTAGTAACGACACCGCGTACTACGTCATTCACTCCGACGGCTCGATCTCGCTGCCGTTCAGCCAGTTCGACACCAACAGTTCCGGTACCTCGGTCAAGCTCATCTCCGGCAGCATTTTCTGGCCGCCGGCCGCCGAACTCGCGTCGGGCACGGCCTATCACGACACGCTGCGCATCGATTTCATCGAGGATGGCGTTAAGCAGAAGGTCATTGCGCACGTGACCGTCCAGGGAGCCGGTACGCAGAGCGTCACCGTCCCGGCCGGCACCTATAACGCCACCGTCGTGAACATGACGATGGCCGAGACGGTTCGCGGCATCGCGGTGAGCGACGAAGTACGGACCTGGCTCGCTACCGGCGTCGGACCGGTGAAGAGCGAGGTGATCCTTGACGAGGCCGGTGTCGACCACGTCCTCGCCGAGAACCAGCTCGTCTCCTTCAAGGCAGGCTGAGCCGCCCGCGCGGGCGACGCAGCCCAGATCCGCCCCTCGCACGGCATAGCCCTGGACCCGCCCGCGGGCCAGGGCTATGCCGCTGTTCACAGTGCCAGTATTGTCCTGGTATCGGGGACCGGACGCCGATGCTGGACTGACACGGAGGTAGGGGCATGCGCACGTTCGCCAACCTGGAGGAGTTCGTCGCGGCTAAGGGCGAGAGCCTCGGTTTCAGCGAGTGGCACAAGATCACCCAGGAGCAGGTCAACGCGTTCGCTGACGCGACCGGCGACCACCAGTGGATCCACGTCGACATCGACCGTGCCGCCAGCGGCCCGTTCGGTGGCACGATCGCACACGGCTACCTGACAGTGTCGCTGCTGCCAGTCCTGATGTCGGAGATCTTCCGTGTGGAGAACCTGACCATGGGCATCAACTACGGGCTGGACCGGGTCCGCTTCCCGTCTCCGGTGCTCACTGGTTCCTCGATCCGGGCGGAGGCGACGCTGACCGACGTCAAGCAAACACATCTTGGCTCGCTCGCGCACGTCCGGATGCGCATCGAGATCGAGGGCCAGGAGAAGGCCGCCTGCGTCGCCGACACGCTGTCGCTCTTCGTGGGCTGACAGCTCTTCCGCTGGGCGGCAAGGCGAGCTAGGCCGAGGTGGCCAGCAGATCGGCCGCGACTGCATCGAGCACGCTCTCGTCACCCGCGTACGGCCCGTCCGGCCGCGGCCAGTGGACGATCACATCGGTGAAGCCGAGATCTGCAGCGCGGCCAGCGGCATCGGTCAGGTACGCCATGCTCGACAGCGCGTAGGGCCCAGCTGCATCGAGCGAGACGTACTGAGGCACGGAGGCCGGTTCGCGGCCGACCGCGGCGAGCGCGTCCTCGAACCGGCGGATGCCATCGCCTACTGACAGCCACCAGGCGCTGAGGTCATCGGACTTGATGCCGGTCGTCACCCAGCCATCGCCGAGCTGTGCCGCCAGCGCGATCGACCGTCGCCCGTTCGCAGCCATCACGAACGGAATCCGCGGCTGCTGCACGCAGCCAGGCAGGTTACGCGCGTCGGCCGCCATGTAGTAGCGGCCGGACCAGGTGACGTGATCGGTCCTCAGCACTTCATCCAGCAGCCCAGCGAACTCAGCGAACCGGTCGAAGCGCTCCCCCGGTGTCAGCGCGGGCTGGCCGAGCACTTTGGTATCAAAGCTCGTGCCGCCCGCGCCAGCGCCGAGACCCAGCAGGATCCTGCCGTTGCTGATGTCGTCCAGCGCTGTCAGCTGGCGGGCAAAGCTCACCGGGTGCCGGAAGTTCGGCGACGCGACCAGCGTGCCGAGCGGGATCCTGGAGGTGACCGTCGCCGCCGCCGTCAGGGTGGGAACGGCGTCGAACCACGGGCCGTCCACGAGCGTGCGCCAGCCGAGGTGGTCATAAGTCCAGGCATGGTCGAAGCCGAGTTCCTCGGCCCGCTGCCAGCGCCGGGCTGCCTGCTGCCAGCGCTGGTCGGGAAGAATGATGATGCCGAAGCGCACGACGTGCTGCCGTTAGTCGGGTACCGCCACGATCACGTCGGACGCCTTCACGATGGCGATCACCTGCGTGCCTTCGGCGAGGCCGAGCTCCTCAGCGGCCTCCACGGTGATCGAAGCCACAAGCCGGACGCCGCCAGCGTCGAGCGCCACATTCGCCGTTGCCTCACCCTTGGTGATGCCGGTGACGGTCGCGCTGATCTTGTTTCGCGCGCTGAGACGCATGCCTGCTCCGATCTGCCGTCGGCCGTTTGCCCGGTCGCCAGCCTAGTGGCAAGCTCGTGGGCATGGCATCGGACCACAGCCACGAGAATCACGGGCACTCAAACGATGGGAACGAGCACGGCCACGACGGGCACGTGCATGACGCCAGCTGTGCCGTGGCCCACGGGGCGGTTCCGGCGCCAGCCGAGGACAAGGTACTCGCAGCTGTGTTCGCTACGCCCGTTGCGAGCTACCTGCTGCGCTATGGCGCGGACACCGGCTACCGGGCAGTGCTAGTCGAGCCGGACTCCGAGCGCGCGAAGGCCGTGACCGCCGATGGCTTCGAGGTTGCTACCAGTCTGGACGGATTCGTTGCCGACGGGACCGACGTCGTGGTGACTGACCACCACCGGCCAGAGCTTGGCGTTCAGCTGCGGGACGCGCTGGCCGCTCAGGCCCGCTGGGTCGGCATCATGGGCAACCCGCGGCATGAGGCGCCGCATATCGCGGCGCTGACCGAGCTGGGCGTCCCGGCTAGTGAGATCAGCAAGGTGCACCGGCCGATCGGGGTGAACATCGGCTCGCACACCCCTGCCGAGATTGCCATCGCGACGATCGCGGGACTGATCGCCGACCGCAACGGCAAACCGGGCGGCTTCGTCTTCTGAGTCGGCTGCCCCGCAGTCAGGCTGCGGTACTCGCCAGCCGCTTCAGCTGAACGACAAGGGGGACCGAATGCCTGAGGGGATCGGCTATTCAGGAACGCCGCTGCCGCGCAAGCTCGGCATCGGCGAAGGTGACGAGGTAGCGCTGATCGGTGCGCCCGAGCGTTTCGAGTACGCCCTCGGGGACCTGCCCGACGTCGCAAGCCTGCACACCGATCTTGCCGACGATGCGCGGTACGACGTGATCCTGGCTTTTGTCACCCAGCGCTCCGAGCTGGAAGCCGAGCTGCCGAGACTCCGAGCCCGGATGGCTCCGGCCTGCGGCTTGTGGATCGCCTGGCCGAAGCGGGCAAGCCGAGTGCCGACCGACATGACCGACCAGGTTGTTCGCGATGTAGCGCTGCCGACCGGGCTGGTCGACAACAAGGTATGCGCCATCGACGAGACCTGGTCTGGCCTGCGCCTGGTCATCAGGCGCGAGAACCGCTAGACCCAGAATCAGGGTCTAATCGGGGTCGTTCCCGATGTCCTGGCGATGTTGGCCGAGGCACTGTGGATGACATGAACAGCAATACCGAAGACCTGCACTACGCCAGCCAGCCCGAGTCCGCTCCGGCCGGCGACGAGCCCGGGTCCTCCGCCGACCACGAGCGGCCGCCACTGCGCCGGCCTGCTCGCGGAAGAATGCTGGCGGGTGTCTCGGTCGCCATCGGGCGCCACTTCAACGTCGACGTGACGATAGTCCGGGTGGCATTCGCCGTGCTGACGATCGTCGGCTTCACCGGCATCCCGTACCTCGGCTTCATCCCGTTCTATCTCGGCGGCATCCCGCTGTACCTGGCCTGCTGGCTGCTGATACCTGAAGAGGGCAGCGAGCACTCCATCGCGAGCGGCTTCCTCAAGCACCTGCAGAGCAAGTCGCGCTAGCCCGAAGGCGAGCTACTCGACGAGCAGCTCGCCCTCGAACCGGCCGAGATCCTCTCGGTACAGCTCCAGGCCGACGCCATTGGGATCGCGGAAGTACATGCTGTTGTCAACGCCGCGGTCCGGCCCCAGGTAGTCGATCCCGGCAGCCTCGAGCTTCTTCTTCGCCTCATCGAACTGGCTGGCCGACACCGAGATGGCCAGGTGCTGCACCCCGCCAATCGTTTCCTGCCACGGCGGGTGGTCATGGCCGGGGAAGTCGAAGAAGCCAAGCAAGTTGTGGTCGCCGATGTCGAAGAAGAAGTGGTTGGAGCCCGCGTAGTCGCGGTTCTCCACCAGCTCGACGAGCGGGAAGCCGAGGAACTCCTGGTAGAACTTGATCGTCTCTTCGGCGTCCTTGCAGATCAGCGCTAGGTGGTGGACGCCGCCGACGGTGGTCGGCGGGCGTTCAGCCAGCGGCCGGAGATACTTCCGGCGCAGGTCTTCCCGTCGCGCGCGCACGCGGGCAAGTTCGTCACCTTGTGGCTCTGGCATTGCTGCTCCTTCCTCGCCACGGCTATCGGCCGCGCAAGTCCAGTCTGCCAGGATCAGCTAGGCGCCAGCAGCGTGCAGGTTCGCGTCTTCGGGATGCATTCGGTGCCGCAAGACCCAGCCGTGCAGCCCGTGCACCTCGGCTGCCAGTCGGGCCGGCGGGACAGCGATGACGGGGCAGCGCGCATAAGCCAGGCAGTACCTGGCGACCTTGCAGGCCATCAGCCGCCTCAAGACTCCGTGCCGGCCAGCGCCGATAACCAGGACGTCAGTTGGCTGTGCCACCTCGGCCAGTACCCGGCCCGGCTCCCCCCTGACGACTTCGGGGCTGAACGTGATGTCGGCCGGCGGTCCGCCAAGGGCGAGGTCAACGGCCTGCCACAGCCGGTCCCAGGCCGCCTGCTTCCAGACAGCCCTGAGATACGGGTTCGGGCACCGGCGGTCGGCGACATCACCGCCCGGCGGAGTCCACGCCAATACCGGGGTAAGTATTGTGTTTTCACCTCTAGCCATCTCGGCCGCGTACCGCAGTGCCCCCAGGCTTCCTGGCGATCCGCTCACGCCGACGACGACCCGCCCGACGTGCATCTAACGGCTCCTTTCCCAACTGGTCGCTAGCAGTCAACCGTGCGGGTTTGCTCAACAACCGCTCGCTAACAGCCTCCATGCAGCGCAGTTCCCCAGGCAAGCGCGATCCATGCGGACTTGCTCGTTCCCGTCGGTTTAGCCGCCAGCGCTGTTACTTCCGCGCTCCGGGCGCGGAACCCGGTGAATCCGGCGGCCGGGCGAGAAGGGTGCACTTGCAACTACGGCGCGCAGTGATCAACTGCCGGCGTACTGACTGATCCTTCCACCAGGGAGACGTCATAGGGACCCGCCCGAAAAGCCATCCCCCTGCGCGGTTTGTGACTGCGAGCTTCTTTTGATAGTCTCTCGCTTATTCGAGAGCCGCTTATTCGAGAGCTTCTCGCAATCGTGAAGGGCTGAGACGATGGTGGATCTACAGCTTCAGGCTCAGGGACAGCGCCGCTGGTGGGCACTGGGCGCGTTGGCCATTAGCGTCCTCGTCGTCGGCCTCGACCTTTTCGTTCTCTCCCTTGCCTTGCCGACCCTGGCCGTTAAGCTCCACGCCTCGACCGGCGACCTTCAGTGGTTCGTCGACGCCTACAGCCTGGTGCTCGCGGCGGCGCTGCTCCCGGCGGGCTTGCTCGGCGACCGGCTGGGCCGCAAGAGGCTTCTGATGTGCGCACTCGGAGTCTTCGGCATCGCCTCGCTGGCGTGCTCCTACTCAACCTCGACAGGCGAGCTAATCGCGGCCCGCGCGGTACTGGGACTCGCGGCCGCCGTCATCCTGCCGCTGGCCCTAGCGGTCCTGCCGGTGATGTTCACGGCGGAGGAACGCCCCAAGGCAATCGGCATCGTCGGCGGCGCCACGTTCCTCGGCTACCCGTTGGGGCCTATCCTGGGCGGCTGGCTACTCGACCACTACTGGTGGGGTTCGGTCTTCCTGATCAATGTCCCGATCGCGGCAATCGCGCTGGTGACGGTCATGTTCCTGATGCCGGAGTCAAAGGGCTCCGGTCGTTTCAGGATCGACTTCACCGGCGTCCTCATCTCCAGCGTGGGCCTGGCCGTACTCACCTACGGCGTCATCCGCGCCGGCCAGGACGGCTGGTCGGACACGGTCGCAATAGCGACGATGCTGGCCGGAGCCGCGGCACTTGCTTTCTTCGTGCCATGGGAACGGCTTGTCCGTCGACGCGGGCGCCAGCCGCTTGTCGATTTGAGCCTGTTCTCCTCAGGAGGCTTCACCTGGGGGACCACGCTGTCGACGATGATCTCGTTCGCGCTGTTCGGGCTCACATTCGCGATGCCGCAGTTCTTCCTCGATGTCAAGGGACTGGACTCGCTGGCCAGCGGGATCAGGATGCTGCCGCTCATCGGCGGCCTGGCGGTCGGCCTCGCGTTGGGGCAGCGGCTGCAGAGCCCCAGGTCGCAGGGCGGAGTGACCAAGCCTCCGCTGGTAGGCGTGCGGCCCATCGGGGCGGGCGGTTTCGCGATCATGGCTGCCGCGCTGGCCGTAGGCACGGCCACTTCAGCCGCCAGCGGCACTGGCTTCACCTCGGCGTGGTTCGCCGTCACCGGATTCGGCCTGGGGCTGGCCATGCCGACGATGCTCAACGCCGCGCTGAGTGCGCTGTCGCCCGAGCGCAGCGGATCGGGCTCGGCGCTGATGACCGCGGCTCGCCAGGTCGGGGCGACGATCGGCGTTGCTGTGCTCGGCACCGTGCTGAACTCGGTCTACCGCGGCCACCTCGGCATGGCGGCCTTGCCACCGGCCGTTGCGGCGGTGGCGAAAAGCAGCGTTGGGACTGGCGTTGCGGTCGCGGCCAAGCTCGGCTCGGCGTCGGTGCTTAGCGCCGTTCATGCCGCGTATGCAAGCGGCGTCGACGTCATGCTCTGGGTCTGCGCCGCGATCGCGATCGCGGCTGCGGTCCTGGCAGCTCTGTTCCTGCCGCGTCAGCCGACCGGACCGACCCACGCGCCGGCTGCCGGGGCGGGCGGTGAAGCCCTGCCCGGCGACACACCCGCCAACGTGATCAGCTGAGTGCAGCAATTCCGGGGCAGAATGACTGGCATGACCGAGGCGGGTGGCAAGCAGGACGGCCTGCGCGAGCGCAAGAAAGCCAAGACGCGTGCTGCGATCAGGCAGCACGCGCTGCGGCTTTTTCGCGAGCAGGGCTACTCGGCGACCACGATCGAGCAGATCGCCGACGCCGCCGAAGTGTCGCCGGCTACGTTCTTCCGCTATTTCCCGAGCAAGGAGGACGTCGTCCTGCAGGACGACTTTGACATCGTCACGATCGAGGCACTCGAGGCCCAGCCACCCGAGCTCAG
>Ga0335075_10006501_pt1 | contig 18046 bp, 14 predicted proteins | sample Lox_Sample_24_FD_206723 | JGI IMG/M metagenome (GOLD analysis project Ga0335075, IMG submission 206723) | Soil microbial communities from Loxahatchee National Wildlife Refuge, Florida, United States - Lox_Sample_2.4 | ecosystem: Environmental > Terrestrial > Soil > Wetlands | place: USA...
TTCTTAGCCGGTGTCTACGACGCGATGGGCCTGGATTGGAACGCCTTCAAGTCCTACCAGGACTGGCAGGGGCCCTCTCCGAAGATCTCCTTACCGAGGAGCCCCTACGGTGCAGGCACGATCGACGGCAAATCTGCGTATGGCTTCTACTTCGGCGCAAAGTTCGGCTGCCACCCGGGAATTTGGGTGAAGGATCCCTGGGGAAAAAATCTGGAAGGCACGCCATTCTCCGAAAAGACGCGTCAGGAGATGCTGGCTCTCAAGAACAACCGGCATATCGTACCGCCGTTGGTCTACGACTATCCGGGCGACGCGGTCTCCCGCCAACTCGACAGCATGACGATCGAAGATTACCTGGTGCGCACCTATGGCGTGAGCCGCGAGACCATACGCCTGGGCACCAGTGAAGACGCGGGCGGATTCGGGCTCGGTCCCGATGTGCTGTCGGCCTTTCTGATTTACGAATGGGACAAAACCGTCCCCACCGTCGATAACAGCATGGAGACAGGCATCCAGATGTTCCCGGGTGGGAACTCGGGCATGGTGCGTCTGATGGTGAAAACGCTCATTCCTGCGGCCTTCGATGGTCCGCGGAGCATGGAGGCGGTCTGGAAGAATCCCATCAACTTCGGCGCTTTGGATCAGCCGGGGCAGCGTGTCCGGTTGCGGCTCAACTCCACCGCTGTGCGGGTCGAACATGTGGGAGAGCCTGAAAAGTCTGAGTTTGTTTCCATCATTTATGTAAAGGATGGCCGCCCGCAACGCATCAAGGCCAGGACGGTCGTGATGGCCGGCGGCGGATGGATGACCAAACACGTGGTGCGCGACCTGGACGAAACCCGCCGCAACGCATATGCGCAGATGTATTATTCACCCTACCTCCTGGCCAACGTGGCGCTGCGCAACTGGCGTTTCCTTTATGATCTCGGCCTGGCCGGCGGAGGCTGGTTCGAGGGCTTTGGCCGCTCCATCAATGTACGTACGTGTGCGAAGTTCGGTGTGGATACGCCCTTCGTTGGCCCCGATTTTCCCACGGTACTCAACTTCGAAGTGGACTTTGCCAAACCGGGTCTTCCGTTGGCCGAGCAGGGTAGCCTGGGCCGTGCCGAATTGCTGTCGACATCTTTCACGGACTACGAAAAGCAGATACGCGAGCAGATGATGGACATGTTTGCGGCCTCAGGTTTCGATGCCAAGCGAGACATCGCGGGAATCGTTCTTAATCGCTGGGGACATGCGTTTATCAATCCCCAGCCCGGGTTCTTCTTTGGGCTGAACGGAAACCCTGCTCCGCGTCAGGCCCTCCGCGATGGGCCATTCGGAAGAGTTGCTTTCTCGAACTCGGACCTCTCCGGCGCCATGGATCATCGCAACGCGTTCATCGAAAGCAATCGCGCAGTGAACCAACTGCTGGATCGAGTACTGGTTTAGCCTGGGACTTTGAAAGCCAGGCAACAACTCGCGATAATAGCCATGTTGCTGTTGCTGAAGTACCACGCCTTGGGCCAGGCAACGCCGGGCGCCGCATCCATCAAGGCGCCGCCCGCGGCGGCGCAGGCATGGCGGTATTATTTGAACGTCGACGGCTACATCGTGCCGGGCGGAACTTCTTTCTTCAACCCTGACTTAACGGTGGACCATAACTGGCTGCATCTCGAAGCCCGCTACAACTACGAGGACCTGCGGACGGGATCGTTGTGGGTCGGGTACAACTTCGCCCGTGGCGACGTCGACGATGGCAGCCGATGGGAGTTAGCCATCACGCCGATCCTCGGAGGCGTTTTCGGGCGCACCACCGGGATTGCTCCGGGCTGCGAAATCTCACTGAACTATAGAAAGAAGTTTGCGGCCTACATCGAAAACGAGTATGTGTTTGACACTCAATCCAAATCGGGGAATTTCTATTATGCCTGGCCGCAAGTCACCTACTCCCCGAGGGAATGGCTGCATTTAGGCGGGGTGGCGCAACATACCGTGGCTTATGCCACCAAGGTCGACGCCCAGGGTGGATTCCTGGTGGGTGTCTCTCGTAAGAACTGGGAATTCACCACCTATGTGTTCAATCCGGGGTTTTCGGGGACGGCGGTTGTGCTGGAGTCGGGGGTGAGTTTTTAGAGACTTTCCTGATCGCTGCCCGGGACCGACGAGAATTAATAGGGCCGGCATCATAACTGCCCTTCGGCTGGGTTCATCTTGCACGACTCCTGGTGACCATCCTGAGGGCTTCATTCGCAGCAAGAACTTTTACCTTCCAGGAACATCCACCAGAGCAAAGTGAACATGTTCGATGGTCTTGCGGTTCCAGGTATAGGTTATGTCCAGGTCGCCGCTCGAGGCCTGGATAACCGCAGGGTAGGAGTACTCTCCCGGTGAATCTTCCAGCGTGTAGAACATTTTGAAATGCTCACCGTCACTGGACACCGCAATATTCAGAGGAGTCCGCCCGCTCGTCGTGTTGTTGTAAACCAACACCACTCGCCCATCGCGCAGCGCCACCGCATCTATGCCTGAGTTTGGGTTCGGTATCTCCAGTGGGCGAGCCTGCGTCCACGTCACGCCGTCGTCGTAGGAGTCCGCCACGCAAACACGCGCCGTTTTAGCCGTGGAGCGTGCATACAATCGTAGATGCTTTTTCCCCAGGGGCACGACCGACGGCTGAATAATTCCATCTATTTCTTTCCAGTTCGAGGATCCCGGCACCTGCGGTGCGTGAGCTTCGCTGGTGGGCTGCCAATCGGGTTTTACGGGAGGGACGATCGGCCCGATCTTCGCCCAGGTCTTGCCGCCATCCGTACTGCGCTCAATCCATGCTGCCCAGGAGCGGTATGCCTCGAACGACGTTCCGCTGACAATCGTGCCATCCTCCAGCACGAGCGGCTTCGCCCGAATTGGTCCCAGCAGGCCGGCTGGCAGATGCTCAACCTGGCTCCAGGTCTTGCCTTCATCGTCGCTCGACTTGCGCGCGGCCGTCCAGGTCTGTGGGCTGGGGCCAAATTTGTAATACAGCCAGAGCGTGCCGTTTTTAGTATGAAACAGCACGGGATTCCAACATGGCACGTCCGGCTCCCGGGCCAGCTCTACGGGAGCGTTCCATTTGCCGTGGGTCCGGGTCGCTCCCCAGATTGCCACGTCCGGCTTGCCCTCTGCCGTTCCTCCGAACCAGGCCGACATCAGGTCGCCGTTCTTCAGTTCCACGATGGTGGAAGCGTGACTCGCCGCGAACGGCGCGGAGCCTGGGGTGAAGATGGCCTCCTTGAGCGGCTCCGTGGAAGCGCTTGCGAGCGAACCCGGCATCAGCCCTCCTGCAAGGATGAACAGAATCGCCAATCGGAATCCCACCCTGAAGTCAGTCGGCACTCTAAACCTGCAGGCTCTTCAGGTATGGAACGCTTTGCGCCATCAGGGAAGGGTCTTGCTCCAGTTCGACGAAGTAGTTCCGGATATGAGCCCCTTTGGCGGCGGTGAAGACCTTCTTCCAGTCCACAACGCCTTTACCGAGCGCCACCTCTTTCGCTTTACCGTCGGAAGTCATTACCCAATCCTGACAGTGCATGGAGATATAGCGGTCCGGATAACGGGTGAAGTAATCCACCGGGTCGAATCCTTTTTGCATGGTGGAGACCTGGAACTGCAGTTTCACCGTCTTTGGATCGAGGCGTTCGATTTCCATGTCATAGACCCGCTTGCCATCGATGGTGGTGGTTTCGAAGCCTTCGTTGTGGAGTACGGCAACGATGCCCGCATCATGTGCCTTGGCCGCGAAGGTATTGAAGAGTCCAGTGATGCGATTCACGTCATCTATGGTGGGTGGAGCATTTTTTGGCAGCGTACCGAAGCCGAGGCTGGCTGTGGCCATTTGGGTGAGGCCAAGCTGCTTAGCCCATGCGATCCGCTCCTCCGCGTGATGGAAGAGCTCATCCGTGTCGAAGTGTGCGCTGATACAGGTGAGGCCGAAATCGTGCAGCATCTTCCGCAGATCCTGGGGCTTGTACTGCGCCAGGCTGGAGAAATCCTTATATCCAAAAGGCGAACAAAGCTCAATGGTCTGAAAGCCCGCGGCGGAAAGACTCTTCATGGTTCCGGCGAAATCCGAATTGATCGAGGCGCGGACGGGATAGGTCTGACAGCCGATTGGAAGGCCCAGCGGATCGGCCAGCAGGGGCGGGACTGCACTTAAAGCGACAGCAGCGGTCGCCGCCTGTTGAAGGAAGTGACGTCGGGTCATCGGCATACAGTGTTCTCCTGAAGTGTCTTCACGAAGATTAACCCAATGGCAGAAACACGACCAGTTCGCACGGCAGCGCCTCGCTCCGCGCCTGCTGGCCGATAGAATGACGAGGGACAAGACCTGCTTTGCAGCGGAAGGGAACGCGATGAATCGCAGACAGTTTTTGCGTGCCGGGCTTATGACCATACCGAGCTTCTCGGTCGGCGCTGAGGTTCTGGCCCAGATCGTTCAGGAACCGCAATGGCGTACGTATGAAATCGTCACCAGTGTCCAGGTTCTCCAGCCCTCCGGTACCACCCGGGTGTGGCTGCCGCAGCCGCTGGCTGACCGGACCGCGTTTCAGCGGTCTGTCGCGCGCGGCGTGCATTGCGAAGGGGGCAAGATTCGGACTTATGACAACAGTCATGGCGGCATGAAAATTCTAGCCGCCGAGTTTCCGGCCGGTGTCCCGCCGCTCCTCACCATGACGGAACAGGTCGCGACGCGAAACTGGTCAGTTGATCTGGTGGGATCGCCTTCGCAACCCGGGTCGGCGCTACCGCCGCAAGTGGCTGCGTTTCTCGAACCCACGCGATATATCCCAACCGGCGGTCTGGTCAAAACCAGAGCCGAGCAGATCACTCGGGGCGCCTCCACCGACCTCGAGAAGGCGCAAGCAATTTATCAGTGGATCGTCGAGAATACCTACCGTGATCCCAAGGTCCGCGGCTGCGGCTTCGGAGATATTGTGCCCATGCTGCAGACAGGCAACCTCGGCGGCAAGTGTGCCGATCTCAACGCGCTGTTCGTAGGCCTGGCGAAGGCCTCTGGAATCCCAGCCCGCGATGTGTATGGCATTCGTCTGGGGCCATCGGCCCTGGAATGCAAGAGTCTCGGCACCGACCCTTCTGGGGTTATCACGAAGGCCCAACACTGTCGCGCCGAAGTATATCTCCATCACTTCGGCTGGGTGCCCATGGATCCCGCCGATGTTCGCAAGGTCGTCCTCGAAGAATCCCCGGGGCACTTGCCTCTCTCCGACAGCAAGGTGCAATCCGCACGCCGTCGCCTCTTCGGCTCCTGGGAAATGAACTGGATGGCCTACAACTATGCGCAGGATGTGACTCTACCCGGCTCCAGCGGTCCACCGCTTCACTTCTTCATGTACCCGCAGGCCGAAACCAGTGAAGGACGTGTCGACTCTCTGGACCCGGCTGCTTTCCACTACGAGATCAGCGCCCATGAGTTGCGGAGTTAGGCCCTATTCCTTGACCTAAGAAAGAGGTCGATCCTAAGCTGCAGCCAGCGCGGTTAACTCAAAAAAATCTGGAGTGGGGAGGTGTCCCCTGTAGGGAGTTAAGTATGCGGCTTCAAACGCGAGCGGGTGCGATTCGCATCGCACCCGCAGTAGAAGCTCGCCTAATCATTAGTTCTTTTCGGTCTTTTCGGCGACTTTAAGGTTGTTCGTTACCTTGAATATGCCAGGTACAGAGTTGGCACGAATGCCGGCAACTTCCTTGTCCATCTGGCTGTCGACCACGCCATAGAGAGTCACGTTGCCGTTCTGGACCGAGATCCGGATAGGTTTTGCGGGATCCAAGGCATATTTACTGAGCGTCGGAAACCCGTAGATCGTCCGGAACAGCTGGATTCGAGAACGATCATCCATCGGCGAGAGCGGATCGACGCGAACCTCGTTGACGACATTCTTCACCCCCGGCATGTAAGCGGCCAGCGCAAGGGCGGAAGCCGCGTCGACAGGTCCGTAAGCATCGCCGGCGAGGGTCGCAGTTCCATCCTGCACGCGAACGGATATCGCATTGAACGGTGTCGTACCGTATCCTACGCGATCATAGGAAATGGCCTTGGCGAGTTTCGCTTCCAGAACGGAATCGGGAAGGTTTACGCCTGCAACCTCAATCTGGTTTGACACAGCTTGCACGTTTTTGATCTTATGCGTGCGCTTCTCCGCCTCTTCTTTCAGGTAGAAGAGTGGTACCGTTCCGGTCAAGGTGACGACGCCATCGTGAGCGGTAGCATGAACGTCCTTGAGGTTCGACTTATTCAGGGCCTGGTTTGTGACCTCGGCCTGCAGGTTGATGTCGTTTTGCGCAGACTGGGGAAGTGCAAAAGCCAGCGGTGAAGCAGAAATGGACGCTCCCAGGACCAAGGCTGCCGCAAAAATAAGATACTGACGTGCAGGTTTCATTGCTTGTCTCCTATGATTTCTTTCCTGCCGTGGCACTTAAGCGCCATCGGCATTCACGCTGCGCGCGATAGCCTCCGCGCCGCGCGTGGTTAGTCGTAAATCGAATCGGGCAAATCGCCCGTTCTATTGGCAGGCCTGTCCAACTCCGGCCTTGCCGTCACAATTTAATTTGGGCCGTGAAATAGACAATTCTCCCTCGGTTTTGTCCCATGAGTAACCCTTTGCCGCCCATTTGTTTGAACCCGTCTCAGAGCAAAGAGTTTCGTTTTGACCACAGCTGCTTCTGCCGGAAACAGCCAGCGAGATCAAGAGATATCCAGAACGTGCCGGCCGAAATGAAAACGCGATGTCTGCGGGTTCGGGAGGGATAACGATCCTTAAGCAAATCCAGCAGCCCCGCGTCACTTAGTAAGAATTCCTAATAAAGAGCTTAGAGGTTGATGCAACCCACAAAGACCATTGATGCCTTGACCGAAAAGCCGTGATGACTCCAGTGGAAGCAGCGCGGAGAAGCAGTTTGACACTGGAGTAGCTTAAAAGAGGTGAAATCAGGTAGACCGGAGTGACGCAGCTTCGCCGGCCTCTCAGCGCAAGGCGCCAGGATGCTTCATCTTGAGCGGCTGAAGCCCGCGCTGGTTGCAGGCAGTTAGGTATGGCATGAAGAGTTTGCCCGTCGACAGCTTCAACGGCTTCGCTGTGAGAGGGGCGGTGAATGCGAAAAGCGCCCGTACTGTCCTGCATGGGGCAGAGACAATACGGGCGGCAAGATTCGTCCAGCTAGGTCGCGAGATTTGCCGCGGTCGCCGGACTCGTGCTGGTAATGATGGAGCCGTTCACACCCGACGGGAAGAATCCTCCACTGGTCGCGTTCTCCTTGTTTCCGAAGGCCAGATAGAGAACTTCACCGGGCGTTCTGGTGGCGCAAAGCCCATTCGCTCCATTTAGCGAAAAGAGGTGTCCAGGGGGCCCGCTCGGTTGCGGGATCACATCGGCTCCATCCAGCGGGGTGGTTGCGATGTTTAGGAGAGCTACTTGCATGCGGAGCGCGGAGGCGTGCTCGGCTTCCGCAGCCAAAATGCGCGCCGCGGTCGTGATGACGCTGGGCGTGGTAAGTAAGCCTGCACCGCCCGCGTAGGCAGAAACGCCGATGTCCTCAAAGATGCGGGCAAGTTTCACGAACTCGTACTGAGAGCCGAAACCGAAGCCTAATGCATTCAGGTCGAGGTTCGGCCGTGCGATGGCTTGTGAGCCGAGAGCAGAACGGAGCAACAGAACGTGTTGGCGCTCGTCGCTTGCGATCTCCGATGCATCGGCGAAGGTCAGGTATTGGAAGGCATTATTGAAACCAACCTTCTTCCCACCAGTCGTTATGCCTCCACTAGCGGGATTGGCGCCGTTTGCCTCACCGTTAATGCCGATGCCAAACGTTTCGATGCCTCTGCCGTTCACAACGTAGGTGTAAAACTCCGATTCCAGGTACTCGAGATTGAGAGCAAATTTCAAGACTTCTACTTCGGTAGAGGTTTGACCTTGGGCGGGAGTAATTCCAGCCACGGAAAGCGCGCTGACACCAGCAGTGGCCGCAGCAAGCGTCTTCAGAAAGCTGCGCCGGTTCGGTGATGCAGCGATCACGTCTTCGATCAGATTTGCCATAGTGCCTCATTGAAGGGTTGTTCTATCGTTGGCCGGGAATGACCACGTCCCACGCAGGTCTTATGCATCTCGTGGATCGCATCGTGGCAGGGGTAGCTACGGAGCGGACCCGTCTTTGAGGGAAAGGACCAGGCTCTACTTCCTTTACGCGGCGCCAGTGAATATCGGATTCATCGTTAAGACGCGCCATTTGATGCCATGAACGAGCGTTCACGCGAAGCTTGCGTTTGGATGTGAGCTCTTCAGCCTTGGGGAACTCCGGCCTTACGAAAGACAGCCAGTGAGCTGTCGAGGCCGGCTTTTGCGGCTGCTTCCGGGGTCATGTCCTTCGTTCGTCCGAAGACTTCTACGCTGAGTGCATCGTGGTAACCGATCCTATGCAGGGCCTGCAGGAAGCCGGTCAGGTTGATGACGCCTTCGCCGGGCAGCAGGCGCTGGTTATCGCGGATCTGTTCAGGAGGCAGATTTGGGGCGTCATTGAAATGGACGTGCACGATGCGGTCGCGGCCGGCCGCGACGATGTCCTCGGTGGTCGCCCCGGCGTGGTGCCAGTGCCAGGAATCGAGAAGCAGACCGACGTTGGGACCGCATTCCTTGGCGAAGGCGAGCATATCGTTCATGCGCCAGATGAATTCGTATTTGTGTGCTTTGCGAAATTCAAGTGGGCCGAGAAACTCGAGGCCGAGGCGGACGTGGTGGCGCGCTAGAATTTGCGCACTTTCCGTGAACCGTTCTTTGTAGGTCCGGCGCAGTTCTTCTTTGGGCGTATCGCTCGACGACATGATGTACGTGATCATGCGCGGGCAATGGATGGCGGCAGCGAACCGGGCGGCTGCATCGAGCTGGGCGAGCGAGGCCTGGAAGGTTGCATCGTCTTTTCGGAATTCCACCGGGAACTCGATGACGGCCGGCCGAATCTTTAGCCCGGCCAGCAGATCATTGGTCGCGCCGGCGCCGGCCTGCATAGCCGGGCGTAGCATGATGTCCGTTCCGGGAAAGCCGGTTTGTGCGGCCAGGCGCGCAAATTCGGGCCACGGAACCCGACCTTGCAGCAGGACGCTGTTCAGGGAGAGGAACATGTTCTGCTTGCTGGAAAAAGCTCTGGCGAAAGGGGTTGCAGCCAGCGGGACGGCGGCGAGCAACTTACCAAATGATCGTCTGGATATCAAATAAGGCACGCGCCATCGATCATACCGGAGTAGCATGGTTTCGAGGAGGCGGAAGCCATGAACAGACGGGAGATGTTGGCTACCACCGGTGCTGCGACGCTGGGAGCGCTTGTCATGCCGAAACTGGTGCATGCTGAGGCTCCGGCTAGCCGGGTTGCGATTGTGCGTTGCCGCGATTACGCGCAATATGGGCAGCAACTCTCGAAGGCCTTCGACGAGATCGGCGGCATCGACAAGCTGGTGCGCGGCAAGACCGTTGCGCTCAAGCTGAATCTCACCGGGAATCCAAAGAACTGGCCCCTCACGCCCGATCTCCCATATCGAACCAACGCGGAGACGGTAGCGGCGACCGTCCATCTGTTCGCCAGGGCGGGCGCAAAGCGCGTTCGTATGATTGAAAGCTTCTTCCCCGCCGATCAGGATCTGTCGCTCTGGGCACGTTACGGCCTGGACGTAAACGCGATTAACAACATGGGCGTGCCGGTGGTTTGGGAAAACGTGCAGAACCTGGGCAACTATAAGGAATATGTCCGCATGAAGGTGCCGTGGGGCGGGTACGTCTATCCCGCGTACCACCTGAATCCTGCGTTCTATCAGTGCGACGTATACGCTTCCATGGCGAAGCTGAAGAACCATTGGATTGCCGGTGTGACCATGACCATGAAGAACAACTTCGGCAACACGCCTTGCTCGCTCTATGGCGGGGACTGCGGACCGAACGGGAACGAGCGCCCGACGCAGGAGCGCGGACCTGTGCTGCACAACGGAACCACGCCGGCGCCCAAGGTAGTGGATGCCGAATTGCATCCTGATTCACCGCGCGATCCAGGCTATCGGGTTCCACGCATTCTGGTGGATCAAAACGGTATTCGGCCTATCGACCTCGCCATCGTGGATGGCGTCGAGACAGTGCGGGGAGGGGAAGGCCCATGGCTTCCCGGCCTGGAAAAGATGACCCCTGGTGTGATCATTGCCGGCCGCAATGCCGTCAACGTGGATGCCGTCGGAATGGCCGTGATGGGATACGATACCTATGCAGAGCGCAATACTTCTCCGTTCATCCGGGGCGACAACTCGCTCCGTCTTGCCGAAGAAGCCGGCATCGGAACAAGGGACCTGAAGCGTATCGAAGTCGTCGGCCTTTCCCTCAAGGACGCTCACATCAATTTCGGACCCGGAGCCGTGGGTAAGAAGATGAGTGAACTGAAATCTTAGGTCAACGCGTTAAGGTTATGCTCTTTCGCCGGCCCTAACGGGCCTGACTCGCGCGTCGCGATGCGCTTGACTTGTCGAAGTGGCCGCACGACCCCCCGGCTGTGGCACGCGAGTACCCCCCAATCCTCTTTCCTGCTACACTTCCACCACTTTCCTTTTGACACCTTTGAGAGGACGATCACGTCTATGCGCCGCCGCGCCTTTCTTCATGCCGCCCCTGCCGCCGCGATCACTAGTCTGTTCGCGATTCCTGCATTCGCAAACCAAGCATCTGCTTCGGTCTCCTCTCCGGAGCTCCACCCGGTCGCTGCCGGCGAAGATCGTTTTGGCAGTCTCCACTCCCTCGGCTTTAGCGAGCTGGCATTCAAGGTCGGCACACAGGAGACGGGGGGCAATCTGTTCATGATCGAGCATCGTAATCTCAAGCCGGGCGGCCCACCACTGCACCTTCATTTCAACCAGGAGGAATGGTTTTACGTTCTTGAAGGCCGGGTGACCTTCCTCGTCGGCGAAAAGAGAGTAACCCTGAGCGCCGGTGAGTCCATTCTGGCGCCCCGCCGGGTGCAGCACACTTTCTCATCGGTGGTTCCATCGAGTCATCTCCTGATTGCATTCGCGCCTGCCGGGATGATGGAGCAATATTTCCGCGATGCCAGAGGCAATGGCGCGATGGCTGCCCAACCCGAATTTATCAATCGGTACGACATGAAGTGGATCGCTCCCTCTCCATTCAAAACCTAGCTTTGGTCTATGTCTCGAGGACACGGATAAAGAGCTTGCGTGGGACTAATTCGGGTGAACTAAATTTATTTCGCCAGCGAAATATCTTGAACGTTGATTCTGTACAGCGCGGCTGCGTTGCCGTATAACACCATGCGCGCGAGTTGGGCTGCACGTTGCGGCGTGATTTCCCCATCGCGCTGCATTCCGGTGAGCGCCAGCCCCAGCGCCTCTCTCCCATTGCGGGCCGCGAGCCAGGTGGCCTCCTCCCAGCCAAGCGCAGAGCTATAGGGATAACCGTCGGTGCCAAACAGCACCTTCTCGGGGTACATTTCCAGCCACTCGCGCAGCCAGGTGCTGAGCGTGCGTGCCGGGATCGTCAGAGACTGCTGAGAGATATCCAGGTAGAAGTTCGGCTTCTGCAGCATGGCGCCGGCTTCGAGGACAAAGGGCCATCCGCCATGCAACAAAACAAAATTAGTCCCAGCCAGGCTGGCGTCGTTCAGCAACGGTTCCAGGTTCAGCGGATCGACGCCGGCAATCGAGAAGTAGCGTCCTCCGCCGGACATGCCGTGAAAATGCACCGCCATGCCTAAGTCGCCGCAGCGCTGCGCAATTACGCGGAACAAATAATCCTGTAGAGTCTTGTACGCCGCGGGCGGCGGGACCCCGTGAGCAGCGTATTTTGCATAGACCTCGGCAGCTTCTGCGTGCGAAGGATGCCCGATATCTAAACCTCGCAGGTAGGCAAGCTCAAACTTTACCGCGATGGCTCCTCCCTGTTTTTGGCGGTCCAGAGTTGGCAGCACGACTTTGGAAATGTACTCGTCCATGGAGGCGGGTAAGCTTCTTTGGCCCGCGGCGGTGAGGTATTTGGAACGCAACTTCTCTTCGAGGGTGAAGAACAGAATGCGGTCAGGCGTGTCCGCTGCGCCTTTGTTGCTCAGCGGAAACAGCAGAGCGTCGTCATAGGGTACCCAAAGAAACCGCGGCGGTTGCACACCTGTTCCCATGCTGACACGGTTGGCTGCCATGATCGCGATGCCGGTCTTGTCCAACACCCACTGCGAATAATGGACCCCTTCTTTTGCCTTCACGCGCACCCGCGCTGCATCGAGCGTCTTCGCGTCTTGCGGACTGAGTGGCGCCTGTGCATTCACCCCGTACAGCGCAAGCCACGCATCGTGCAGCATCGGCCAGTTCGGACGCCAGGCCACCGGGTCGGTTTGGGGAGCCATGTTGTCTACCGGCAGCGCGTCGAAGTTGCGATCGCTCCGATCGTCGGGCGGCGAAAGCATGGGATGCGCGTGGTTGTCGAACGCTTTTGTTTCGGAAATAATCTTGGCGATGGCCGGATCGATGTCACGTTCGAGAGCGTTCTTCGCTGTGTGATCTGAGCCAACAGCTGTCTGCTGAGCCCAAGCGCAGATTCCCAACGACAGGGCAAAGGTCACCGATAACCACGATCGCATCATGGTCACCAGCCTACTATGCCCACGCACAGTATCCGACGGGTGCCCTGTTGCGCGCCCTCTTTTGGGACGATCCGCGCTCACTTATTCCATACTGCAAAAGAAATGTCCTCCAATCACGTTGAAGCTACCGGACCACGCGGAAGCCAAACCGAGAAGGAGATCGGGCCTCCAGGGCTAAAGCCCAAACTATTTTCAGGCATGTGCGGCACGACTAAAGTCTTGCCCTGATACAAAACTCTGAGATCGACATGGAGCCACTGGACCCGCCGGACATTTATTTTGCAGGTATCAATAGCCGGCCAGCCGGTGTAGAAAGCAGAATTGATTCAAACCAGGCAGCTGGTGTGTTGTAATAAGTTGCGAAATCGAAAGCAAACCATGGGTTCGAATGACCCGAAAATCGACGAGCTCCTCAGTCTATCTGACAACGAGCTCTATCTTCGGCTGGGCCGGGAAATCACCGGCGAAGCGGCAACTCCACAGGGCGCCGCTTCGCTTGTCAAGAGAGGTAGGGAGTTTATCTCTAGGGAAGTCGACTTTCTGCGCGCCGCGGTTTGCGGTCCGGACGGCCCCCGCTCGGCAGTTGGCTCAATAGACCAGAAGACTCTGGCCGGCTCTATTGCCGGCGCTATCGTCGGCGGGAGCCACATCGACATCAGTCATGTAGCCGCGCTCTGCATCGCGGTGCTGCTGCTGCGCACTGGATTAGACACCTTTTGCGGCGACTACAACGGTTAGCCTGCTAAGTGTCAGCGTCTAGAAGACGATCAGATTCCCGGTAAGACTCTGCCGCTCTGTTCGTCTCCCCGAGAGCTTCAAAGCACGTTGCCAGCACATGGAGAATGATGCTTTGATGGCCGGGTTCGGCCCAGGACCTGACCGTTTCGAAGAGGTCCGAGGTGTCTTTGACGGCCGCGGACCAATCATGCTTGGCTATCAGACGAATCACAATCCTCATGAGGTATTTGAATGACTCGGCGTGAAAGGTATCGACCGCACTCCTGGCCGGACGCTTCAATTCCGCCAGCTGTTTCGAAGCAGGGCCGTTTGGGGCGAATCGTCTACCTTCCAGGTAAAGAAAAGCCAGCAGAAAACAATGCCGGCCTACAGCAAGATCCGTCGCCGGCGGCCCCACCAGCGGAGCGCATGTGCGCCGGATCGCGCGCCGAACCGAAAACACGTCATTGGTTGGCTGTCTGGAACGCAGCAGCGCAACGCCACCCGTGAAGTCCGCAGCGACGAACGATAGCCCTTCATCGGAGCCAACCAGCCTATCCAGGTTTGTCCGCCGGTCTCCGATGATGATTGAGCCTCCAAGCCCCCACGCAAGCCTGCTGTTCAACGCTGGACATATTGCGGGCGACAAGCCTCGCTCGATTTGCTCGTTGAGTGTATACGGGTCACCGCAGGATATAACTGCAAACAGATCCGCCGTGAGAGTGTAGGTGTTGATCTTGCGGCAAAGCATACAGGGCTCATCGCTGGAACATCCGAAGTAAAAGCCCTGGCTGATGTTCACGATGGAAATGCCGGAATTCACGCACCACGTCAGAGCGTCGCAAAACCGCTCGCGGGTGGTTTCGACGCCTTCGCTATAGACCCTGAGGCTGAAGATCTCCGCCTCAGGCGCACCCGTCAGAATGGCCGCAATCACCTTGCTTCCGTGATGATCCATCCCGGGGCAGTCCTCGGCGCCTTGTTTGGCGGTTGTGAAATCCAAGGCGTGGATATTATCGAGCGGCAGGAAGGGATATGTCTGGTGAATCCAATCGATGTCAACTCCGGTGTCGATGACCGCGACCTTCGCCGAACGGCCCTTACAGCCAAACCGCCAAATGGACCATTTGCATTGGGTGTGCCGCTGGGGGAACTCTGAATCGAGGGTCAAATCCACTGTTCAAGCTCCAAACTCCGAAACGCGTCGTGGATCCAGATAGCCATAGCTGACTCGAGTGCCTTTTGGTTGCAATTCAATCGGAACGCAGAGCGTTCTCAGGCAATCCTCAAGGCCATTGGCAAGATCCTGAGCGCCGGCCGATTTTTGCATATGCAGATACCATGCCGCAACCGCGGCGACCGTCCAGACCGCTAATCCGTGACCTTCGATTCGTTGCCGGGGATCGGGGACCGAGATGCGGATGTTCGTTAGTTCCCAGACGCGCTGAAATTCTGCCCAACGCCCTGAGGTCACAACCTTGGGCTCATTGACAAGGCCTCCTGCAGGCATGCGGGTCAGACCAAAAATCGAGTTCTCGATCGCTACTCCAGCCACCGGAATGGCGCCGGGTGCATCCTGGAACGGCATGCTTAGGAACGGATAGATAACCACGATGTTGTTTGCCAGAGCAAACTCCACGATTTCCTGCACGCCCGGGTCAATCGCGGCTTCGGATGCCGCCGTCATGGCGAACGAATACCAAACCACCAGGTCAACTTGCATTCGGTGCGCCATCGCTATCGCACCAGTGAAGTCGTCGTAGCTATGAACCTTACCCATGAGTGAAAACACAAACCCAGAAGGAACCTTCTGCGTAACTGCATTCAGGAAAGGCAGAAACGCCAGCAGCGTGTAGTCGGGTTCTCCGCCGAGCTTATCGTCACACAGGAAAATCGGCAGGTCGGAAAGTGACCGGCAGCAGGCGACATTCTTATCTGTGAGGACGAGAATGTGAACGTGTGCTCGGGTTGCCATTCTTCACCTCGAATTCTTTTGCCCGGGTGCCTCAACTCACTTTACCGCGCCAGCAGTTCCCGGTCAGGTTCACGGCCAGACACGAAACGTGCAGAAGGGTCAAGAGCGTATGCTTACTCAGCCAACAAATCAAAGTTGTAGTTGACCAGAAGTTGTTTAGGCTCGCTCGACATCTTTCCCAGCTTCACCGTCTTTTCGATGGTGGTGGTGCCAAACATCCTTGCCCGCCCCAGCAAGATCACATGGCCGTCTTCGGTCTGCAGGTAGAGTGGTACGAGCATCTTGAAATCAGAGGGTACTTCAGATTGCGAAAGCTTGAAGTGGACCTCGGTTTCGCCGCCGTTTTTGCTAAATTCGGCCGTTACCGAGTATCTCGGGATCGCCGTCCCGTATACGTATGCATCGAAGAACCAATCGAGACGACGGTTTCCATCAACATCCATCCACGGTGGCATATGCCGCTCCATCACTGCCTTGAAGTCCTCGGTGGTGGCCGGCTTGTTCGTATAGCTGCTCACCAGGTCGTGCATGGCCTGTTTGAAGGGTACATCGCCGTACTGATTGCTCCAATACAACAGTTCCAGAGAGTGGAGAATGAAAGCGCCCTTGTTATAAATCAGCGGCTGGTACAGATTTTCACCGGTTCTGGAGGTATTGACGCGCATTCCCATGACGACCGGACCCGCGTCGACCGGCCGGACTCCGTTGGCATTCTTTTCCAGAAGCCGCTTGTGCATCAGCGCCCAGAAATCCCGCTCATCCTTACGGTCGGCTCGTGTATAGGCGAGAAAAAGCGAAGCCGAAAAATTGGCGAACCCCTCGCTCATCCACTGGTCGCGGTAGCTGTCAAACCCCACCGTCTGGCCCCACCACTGATGGGCGACCTCATGCGCGGTGACGACTTGCCAGTAAGAGGGATCGCGATCCAGAACTCCAAGCTCATGCTGAATGGTGGAGTCCCAGAAGTAGCAGATCGGCAGGTACACAAGCATCGGCCAACTCTGCCCGTAGTTGCACGCCGTCTGCTGCGTCAGGCTCACGTGGTCGTAGGGCAGCGGACCGAAGAAGTCTGTGTAGATCTGAATTGCGGCATCCCCTTCCGAAGTAGCCCTCTTCAACATGCCTGTGGTTGACATCGTTCCCAGCGCCATTCCGGGTGCTCCGCTCAGGCCGACGTACCTATCAGCCAGTTCCTTGTTGGCGTAGCTTACGACCTGGACATTTTTGTTCTGCTCACTGACGTTCGTCTTGAACTCGCCGAGGTTGAAGCCGGCGACTGCAATCGGAACCATGGTTTGCCAAACGCTGACCTGCTCATGTCCTTCCTCTCTGGCTGAGACCTGATTCCCCGTCGCCACCACCTCCACGTACTTCGGCGTGTGAAAGGTGATGTTGTAGGACGCATAGTTTCCCAGCGATCTGCGCGTATTCGGATACCAGTCTTCGCGCGCGACCAGATAGTAGTTTTCGTTTCCCTCGTTGATGAGCGCGTCTTTACCGGCGTACGAGGTTGTGATCTGGATGGTTTCACCTGTGGCCAGCGGCTTCTTCAGCACTACCGCGAAGTCCGCATCTCTGGATTTCTCTTCCTGAATGAAATCCAGCGCTTCACCGTTGGGTCCCCAGACGCCGGCAACCCGCAGCGATGGAAACAGCCGCAGGGGCAATACTTGTAACCGGCTCTCCAGGGCGGTTACCGCGGTCACCGCCGTTCCCGTTAACTTGCCATCCTTATCGATGGTTACATTCAGCGTTTGCTGGGGAATCCGGAAAGTGTCATTCGATGAGTCCGGATGCAACCGTCGCTGGGACTCCGCCGGGAATCCCAGCGCGATGTCGTATCCGTACTCCGATGACGTCAGAAGCGCGACTTCCTCCGGCGCCGCTCCGATCGCGCCGTGGGGATCGACCTCAAAGACCATGCGCCTGGAGAACAGAGAGCCCTTCATCTCGGCGAGGAAAAATCGACCACCGTCCGACCGCTGAAGATCCTCGAGCAGGCGGATCTCGAGATTGTTCTTCAATTCATGGCGAAACAACGTTTGAGTTTCCTGTGCACGGCTCTCTGCGGCACCAGAAACGGTTGCAGAAGCGATTGCCGACTTCTTCAACTCCGCTGCCGTGTCGTCAGTAAATTCGAACACTGCGCTGGTGAAGCGCTGGTCCAGCACTTCGGTTTTCATTACCTCCTTCAGTTGCCGGCGCTCCATCGCCGTCGGGGGGTCCACATGGAGCAGGCCTTCTCCCAGGAATACAGCGCCTGTGACCCGGCCGTTGACGGGACCATAGAGATAGATTGTTCCGCTTTCCAACGTGAAGACGCCCGCATCCCGTCGAAGTACGAGGTTCTTTACCGTGAATGCGTCTCCGTTCACGACTCTGCTGCGAAGGGCCTGGTAAAGTTGATTTGCGTTCGGCAGGTGAGCCGGCTCCAGCTTCGCCGGCACCTTCATCGGTGACGGAACCGCTGGCTTCGCCATCGTCTCCGGCGGCCGCTGTTCCAATTTGGGTTGTTGGGCCCACATATGGCCGGCGCCAAGCAGCGCCCACACAATAATTCCGCTCTTATTCATCCCTGAGTCCAGTTAGGCAATCCGCTTCTGCCGACAAGCTAGCCTATCCCAGCGTTGCTCATCTGAGAAGGAATCAAAGGTTGCAAATGGTTGATTCATTCGAGGCAGGGTTAAAAACCTGACAGTTTAGATA
>Ga0335075_10006502_pt1 | contig 18045 bp, 19 predicted proteins | sample Lox_Sample_24_FD_206723 | JGI IMG/M metagenome (GOLD analysis project Ga0335075, IMG submission 206723) | Soil microbial communities from Loxahatchee National Wildlife Refuge, Florida, United States - Lox_Sample_2.4 | ecosystem: Environmental > Terrestrial > Soil > Wetlands | place: USA...
GCCAAGCAGGCGTCACCAGGCCTTTTCAAAGTCAATTTTTTTTGTCGTTCTGTCTGACAGGCTCCTCGTCAAGCTAACCGCCAGATAGCCTTTTCATGCCTCTCCAGTAGCTTCTGTATCTCCTCTCACTCGGCCGCCCCCGCCCCCCTCATTTTCTAAACGATGCCATCTGTGTAAGTTCATACTTGACAAAGTCCTTGTCCTTCTATCCTATCTCAAGGGCTTCTCTCATCCTCCTCACCAAAGATCATCCACTGCTGCGTTTCCGTGGCCCGCTGATACCTCATATCCTGGCCAACTTTCTTGCAGCGCCCGAGAGAGTTGTGTCCTGTTGGAAACAATAAACATATTCTTGACGTGATTGCTTCAACCCCTAAATCATAGTAATCACCTAAACCTTCTCCCTCCCCTCCAACTCCTCCCCTTCACTAACCCAAAACTCCTTCTTCTTCTGAATCCCTAGCACCAACTCAACTTCACTATCCTTACTCCTATTTGTCAATGCCCTCTCCCTCTTCCTAGTACACTCAACAATCGTATTCGTTCTTGAAACACAATGACTATTACCCCTCAACTTGGTCGCAAAGGTGGAACGTGACCGTGGTAAAAGCACGGCTGGTTGGTCGTGGGAGTTGTAGTTATAGTTAGAGTTGGAGTTGGTGTTAGGCGTGTATTGGGAAGCAGAATGACGGCTGGAATAGAGGTATGCGGCTCGAGAGAGGCTGAGGTTTGCGGCGATTATGCCAAGGAAGAGCTCGATGTTAGACCAGATTGCTGCTATGCAGTACATCCCTGGGTTTTGTTAGTTGACGGTGGGATTGGGAGAGGGGAAGGGGAGGGGAAAGGTACAGGAGATATCGGTGGTTTGGATTCCGAGGGAGCGGCGCGAACGATGCCGAAGCCTGTGGCTCTGGTTTAGGTTAGATGATGGAAAGGGGACTGGGAGGGAAGGGGGAAGCATATACGAGACTCAAACTCATGAGACTGCAGACAGATCTTAGTCCGAAGAGGGATTCGAAGCTCCTGGTCGGCCGACCAGGAGATACAAGTGCCTCGAGCCAGCGTTCGCCTTGCTACGTAGAGGGAGCCATTTTTGGCTCTCTCTGTCACTTCAGAAAGTCATAGGATATTTGAAAGGTGCTATTTGACGAGCGGCAAAGCAAGGCGTAGCGAAAAGTCATGGGTCTCCTGTCGAGGGCTTGAAGCAGCAAGAGTAACGAGCATAAAACAAAAGAGAACGAAAGCAAAGAAAAGGAGGATATTCAAATATTTTAAGTAGCTCTTGTACTAGTAATAGTAGGGTAGTAGCTGCAACAGGTTGCAAATAGACTAGAGGGTCATATTGTAAAATGCAGTAAGTCAAAAAGCAGAAAACAGAAAGTAGAAAGGTAAGCCTTTTTCGGGCTCTCGAGAATCTCAGTGTTGAGGCTGCATAAAACAGCGGTGGAACTCCCGGATTGGGAGGCCGAAACACCACGACTTGCTTTTCTGGAAAGACCCACCTGAATAAGTTGATTATAGGGGTTGAGGAAGGCAGTGACCCTAATGGATTCGACACTTTCTGGTTCAGTGTCCGTGTTTAGCAATATCCCAGTTACACTTATTAGGTTGTAGCTTGGATATATGAGAGTCTGATTTGAATTGCATCTGAATAGCACTCTTAACTCTTGTCAAGAATGTAAAGGCTTAAACAATTAAGCGAACATATCAATACCTGAGGTAACAATTACCCCTAAAAATTGATTGTCACGTGAGCCTTGACGAAAGCTCTTCGAAATCTGGTCAAGCCTGATCTTATCTTCCACAATCCTTTCTATTTCTATTTCATTGTAACCACCTCTTCTGCACTCGTAGGGTGTATTGCCACCGTAGAATCAAAATCCTTCTTCGTAGCACCCATTTTCTATATGCAAGTCTCCGGTCAGTGAAATGTCCATTATCTGGGCTGATTAGGGCAACTCACAATAGCTACAGCAAATCCTTGCAGCATCTCCCCACTTCCGAGACCCATGATGTGTAGACCAACTACTTTCTCATCTTTCCCTTGGCAAACGATCTTGTACTTCGTAGGAGGTTTCTGATCCTTCTCCATCATTGAATAGTACATTGCTGTAAAACTTGTTGTATATATTTTGACATTCTCCTCTCCATATTTTGCGATCGCCTCAGGCTCAGTCAAGCCTACGGTGCCACACTCAGGATGAGCGAAGACCACGGACGGTACATTGTTGTAGTCTAATTTCGAAGTTTTGAATTGTTCGCCGCCAAAGAGACGGTCTCCCAGTCTGCGGCCGGCAGCGATTGCAACAGGAGTAAGCTCGAGTTTGCCAACGACATCTCCAAGTGAATAGATGTTTTCGACATTAGTGTTTTGGTATTCGTCTGCGATGATATGACCCTTCTCATTTTGCTTGATGCCAACCTGCTCAAGACCTAAACCCTCGACTTCTGGAGTGCGTCCAATGGCCCAGATAAGAGTATCGACCTCCAATGTGCCCTTTCCATTTGAGTCTGCGTAATGTAATGTGAGTTGTCCTGTCTTCTCATCCTTCTCAACCTTGCTGATGTTTGACCGCCTATGAATCTTTATGCCAACCCGCTCGTACTCTTTTGTAAGATTTTCTGATATAATAGGATCAAAAGTGCGAAGAAATGTATCTCGGCGGATAAATTGATGGGTATCTGTGCCCAGTGCGTTGAACATTCCTGCGAATTCTACAGCGATGTATCCCGCTCCAACCAAGGCAACCCTTTTAGGCTGCTTCTCAAGCTCAAAAAAGCCGTCACTATCAATACCGTACTCAGAACCAGGAATTCCTTCAGGCCTAGTAGGATGTCCGCCAGTTGCAAGGAGAATTTTCTTGGCTCGAATTGTGGTCTCCGAACCATCGTCGAGCTTGACGATAGCCTCATTCTTGCCACTGAGTCTTGCCCGCCCATGAATGTACTCAATCTTATCGTTGTTGAGATTTCTCTCGTATATTCCGTTCAAGTTCTTAATATAGGCGTCGCGCTTCTTCTTAAATGTGGTCCAGTCAAATGGAGCTGTCTGTTCGACAGAAAAGCCGTATGCCTTCGACTCATGTATGCTTTCCGCGAGAGTGGCAGCGTTCCACGTGATTTTCTTAGGCACACATCTATATGGTGTTTAGTAAAAAGACGCATACTGAAGAAGGGTTCATTTTCTCTAACCCGACATTGACACAGGTTCCCCCGAGTTTTTTGCTCTCTATAGCAATTGTCTTTGCGCCATGCACACCACTTGCTCTGCGAGCACAAGCCAGACCTCCACTGCCTCCTCCAATGACCAGGAAGTCACATTCCTTAGTTACCGGCGCCATGTTGATGGAGGAAGATGAAAAATGTCGAGAAAAGGAAGAAAGTCTAGTGTTCGCCGTCTTTGAAGCTGTTCTCGGGATTGAGCACACGAGAAAGGTAATAGGTTTCATGAGAAAGTGTGGGAATGATAGTAGATATATGCAGGAGTCAAGGAAAGGAAACCTCGGTGTGGTTCCCGAGTGACGTGCGAATTGATGATGCACCTTGACAAATAGGCGCGGGCCCACACGGAGGAAGTAAGGTACGTGATCTCACCTATGGGTCTCTTAGTAATGGATGGGCTCTAGACTCTGAAATGTATAACAAATGAGCATCTTTTATTCAGCCTGGCCCTCCACCAATTGATTCCAAATTGGATAAAAGGCTTGCCCTGAGTAAGCTTCGGCAGGAACACAACCCCTAGATATCTGATTCCGTTATCACACGGTAGGTTAGGTGATTACTCAGCAACACCCCTTCAACGCCCACGCCCATGTGCAGGGATGTGCTGCAGGGGAGCTCGACGCGTTGCCTTTCAATGTGTTTTGTCTACTACAATTATGTAGTAGAAACGCCATCGCATAAACATGAATGGCAATCAAAATCCCACCTTCTCTCAAGCTCAACCAGCTGAAGTCACTCGCTTTTCAATGCGGTATCTCCACCTCCGGAACCAAATCGGTCCTTACAAACCGCCTCATCAATGAGATTGTCCCCATCATCCCCAATCATGGCTCGAAAAAGTCGACTCCCAATCGAATCCTCAGCATTGATATGGGCATTCGGAATCTAGCATATTGCATGCTCGATGCCCCCTCAGATATGTTCTCAAATAACGAATTCCCCCTTCCGATCGTCACGGCGTGGCGCCGTATCGCCGTCTCGTCTGCGCCAGTCCCGTCAGAAGATGTAGAAAGTCTCCTCCCTAAGCCCAAGGAAGCCTTCGATCCCCAGACTCTATCAAGCGCAGCCTATGCGCTCCTGCGGCACACGCTTCTCCCACATAAGCCCACCCACATCCTCATTGAGCGGCAGCGCTTCCGCTCCATGGGCTCGCCGCACATCCTGGAATGGACAATCAGAGTCAACATGTTCGAGAGCATGCTTTACGCCGTTTTGCAGACGCTGAAGAGTGAGAACGTTTGGAATGGCACTGTCATTCCAATTGCTCCGGGGAAAGTGGGCCCATTCTGGCTTGAAGGTGGCCAGAGTCTATCATCAGACTCTGCCCTGAAGATTCCAGGGGCTGCTGTCGGTGTATCGCGAGCTCGTACAAAGCTGAGAAATACCAAGACCACAAAGCTGCTCAACAAGGGTGCAAAGATCGACCTGGTAAAGAACTGGCTAGAGGCGAAGGAAAAGGTGATCTTGGGCACTTCAGAGGCAGAGTCAACTGGGCAGGCGTATCTTGAAAAATGGTATCGCCTACCTGGACGAGCCAAGAGCAAAAGTGTCACAAAAGCCGACAAGGTTGGGGAAATAGAGGCTATGGGTAAGTTGGACGACCTTGCAGATAGCTTGTTACAAGGCATGGCGTGGTTACAATGGGAGAAAAACAGAACAGAGGTTCTCAAAAATGGCGTTGAAGTATTAGATTTTGTTCCATAGAATCTGCAATTAAAGCGATTGGTATGGCAAAAAGTCTTCATGGTATTCTTCCCTACAACGCGGCCAATGTGATATCCGTACAAAGAATTTCCAAGTCTATAAGTGTCCCAACAGAATCTCCTGAGATGCATCACAATGCTGCTATAGTACATATTGGCTTGCAAAGCTGCAGGCGAGTATGATGGATATTCAAAGTCCAGCTGATGGGGCCGAGATGCTAGCAGCTCCAGGTTTTCCTGTAGCACTAGTAGTAGCAGCAGTTCCAGTACTCGTTCCACTAATGAGGGTCAGCTTTCCTGCATATTGAAACATCGGCAATCCAAGCCACCAATCTGCCAGATCCACTACCAGAGCCAGTCGTTGTAGCAGCAATAGCAGCAGGGGTTGAAGATCCGTTTTGAGAGCTTGACGGAGCAGAGGTTGCAACGGTTAGAAGAATTGTTAATGGGGGTGGTCGATATCATATCCCAAGAACACTACATACTGACGGTCACGCCTTGAGCAAGGCAGGTGGAGGAGTAGTCGGCGACGGCAGATGCAAGAGTACTGCCAGAACATGATGCTGTGATATTGCTGGCCATCTGAGGTTCGAGGCTACCACACAGGGCGTCAGGTCCGCTGGATTTGGCTGCTCCCTGTAGAAGTCTGTATGGTCCAGGTATACATAGGATGGAATGCCCACTGGACAACTGCAAGAAGACATGCAGGTGGAGTGGCTGCGACAAAGCTGGCCAGGGCCGTGATGACCACGAAGACGAAGCTAGATGGATACATGGCGTCTGTGTATTATTTTAGAAGTTCAAGGGCTGTATCGAGAAGAGCTGTCGGTGTTTGATTGGGACGATGGTGGTTTTGAAAAGGATTGTCTTGAATGAGCGTGTAGGCTAAAAGAGTGTGAGAAGAAAAAGAACAAAAGAATGTGCGACACGAAAATGAAGCAATTGAGAGACTGTTGCGATGTAAAGATAAAGTCGAGGTTAAGCGCGTCTCCTAATTGGTATTCGAGGCACCGTACCTTTCGAGTTTAGCGCATAATCTTAGGATGGGCAGGGGCAAGTCACGTGCCAGTTGTATTTGGCCAAATACGATACGGTCTCATTATGAGACTTTGCTATGACATAACAGTGGCTTGTGTCAATCCTAAGAACGGCTTAAGCTAGGTTCAATCAGTGCACAAATTAGACGTCACTCTGATTCCTATGCATACTGCAGTTCATTCAAGTGAAATCTTGGGATTACAGAGGCTATCAAGCAAATAAAAAACCAATATTCGGGAATTTATGAAGCCATGCTTGAGCGGCCGATACTCCTCAGCCCGATCAACGAAACCCATAGCATTCGCTTTTGCAAAGACCCTATCTGACCATCGTAATTATTTGGAGTCCGTTCTTGCCAAAGATCCAATGCCTTAGTAGCCGTTCATAGTCATTCTTTGCGAGTTCCGGCTCAACTCTCGGTCAGCTGCTGGGCTGATTGGTCTGCTACCAGCGTGTCCGGCAGCACTGCTTTCCTTCAAAGCTAGAAGTTGCTTCGCCCGGAAGGTCTCGTAGTGGATTTGAGAGGTTGTCTCAATTAGGTCTTGCAGGTGGGTGCGAGTGAGGAAGTTTCGAAGGGAGACAAACTCGCAATGGCTCTCATCCTCGACATTAATGACGCCCCATCGGTTTTGACGACCACGGACTTGCTTGCCGCCGATGAGGATCGACTTCTCTGATCCAACCACAGCAAAGGGAATGATGCTCTAGAAGCTTATCAATACATAGTTACAAACTAAATGTTATTGGAAGATCAGACCTTGATGTGGGCATTTAGAGCACGCTCTTCCTCGTCGAACTCATCATTATCGTATGGATACATCTTCAAGTTGTGGAAAGCGAATTCCTCCTTAATCCGCTCCTTGAAAGCACTTCGCTCCTCTAGAGTTAAAGAGTCAGACTTTGCAATGACTGGAACCACATTGACAACATCCGAAAGCTTCTTAAGGACTACAATGTCGATGGGTTTTAGTGCGTGGCCTGAGGGTTGAATGAAGAAGAGGCAACAGTGAATGCGGGTATCTTGAATATATCGTTCACGTTGAGCGGTGAGCTCTTTTCGAAGATATGCTGAATGTTGATCCTTGATATACTTGACAATTGGATCCCAGCATCTGTCGTTGTTGACTTGGTCGCCATATCCAGGGGTGTCAACAATGTTCAACCGCAGACGAACTCCATTCTCCTCAATAATGTGCGAGACGGTTTGAATCTCGGTCGTGGAGCGGACTGGCTCGTCAGGAGTTAATCGCCCCTTCGAATCAATCAAGTGGGAGGCAAAGATGGTGTTGATGAGCGTGGACTTTCCGAGACCAGTTTGGCCTACAGTATAGAACAGTTAATTTATGCGCCATACGATTTATTTACGAGGATATCGCATATTCAAATGTACTCACCGACACAGATAACATTAAATTGGAAACCACGTTTCAGTAGCTTTCGCTCGATCTGAGATGTGATGCTATCGAAACCGACGTGGCTTCGGGGATACACTGACTGCTGTGCTGCGTTTCTGTCTTGCATCGTGGCCATTGTTACGGCGCGTTGTATTTGCAATGTAGTGAGTGTCTCGAGAGAATATACAGGCAAGACGTCAGGGTGATCAGATGCAGTGGAGAGTTGACGTTAGAGAAGGGGTGTGCTTTCCCTCCACGAAATAAAGTTCCGTCGCGACGCACAAAAGGGGTCAAATTGGCCAAAGCTCAAAGGAGACTAGGCCGTCAAGCCACCGAGAGCTCCGGTTATTCGCGAAAAGCTTCAACTTCAACATCTAGCAAAGGAAACTTCACTTTGAGAAAAAAAAGTTTGTCAACTGTACATCACGCCAATCCATCCGGTCCTCAAGATGGCTGTAGCCCATGCAACGACGTCGGCGATCCTTTCATCCTTCCTCCCCCAATTCTCAACCTCTGCAACCTCCTTTGCCTCAAGAACGACCACTATCAAAATGCGGCAGCTAGCTCTTCCCTTATTACCATCTCTGTCACTCTCAATTCCGGCGGCAATTCAATTGAAAATTCCTACACTTCTGGGGGATCTTTGGGAATCAGTCTTGCGAGCTGTGCCCAAAAAGAAAACGTCATACAGGAAGAAGAGATCTCGATTTATGGCTGGAAAGGCATTGAAGGATATAACGGCACTCAATCGGTGCTCTGCATGTGGTCATGTTAAGAAGGCGCATGTACTTTGTCCGTATTGCGTCAAAGGTAAGCCTGATTATGACAAGCAACTGAGAAGCGCCCCTGACAATGACTGCTACAGAGATCAAAACTTTGTTCAAGTCGTCGATTATGTACTCGTTGAAAAAGGCGAAACCTACAACCAGTTCAGGATCTCCTTGAGGAATAAACAACATAGAAAGAGGAGTTTGGGCGAAGCATATGTATTGGCGTTTGGGGTAAAATGACTAGTTGTCTAGATCTGTACCAATTAAAAGAGCCTCGTGACAGCTCTGTATAACCCTCCCTGTATTAGAATTAGAGACATATCAACTATTGTATCCCCGTTGACAAATATATATGACACAAATATTCAAACATTCGTATGTGCCAAATTATTGGTGCGATCTTTATAACCCGTCATAAGAGACTTGTGTTTCCACCGACCCCACCATGAAAATAATTCGCCGGCAAATTGTATAAGCTTCATGTCAACGACTGAAATTGTCTACATGGACTGGCAACAATGGTTCGTGACTCAGCGATACAGGACCTCTAATACCTGAGCACTCCCACTGATATCGTGCCAGTCCAAACAATACCTCACAACTCATACTATTGATGATGGTATACCCCGCCCTCCACCTGTGCCTGAACAGCCCTCGCTGATGTGCGTGAAGCTCATATCACTGACATCTACTCCCTCGCGGTAACACCCACGCAGATCTTCTCAGCTTCTGGGGCCTCGTCCATAAAAATATACTCTACCACATCCCCAGACATCCCTCTAGCCCAGACGCTCACATCCGCACACAAGCTAGGATGCCACCACATCGTCACCTCCCGCAACGGACGCAAAGCCGCAAGTGTCGGCTTCGGCGGCGAAGTCAAGATCTGGGGTATTTCTGCCGAGACCTCGGAATGGGTTGAGGAAGGCAAGATCATGGACGGGAACAAGGCCGGTGAGATCTGGGCCATTTCGCTGAGTGAGGACGGGCAGTTTCTGGCGAGCACTTCTTATGATGGCAGGATAAATGTGTGGGATATGGATGGCAAGAAGATTAGGGAGTATGAGACGAAGGGGAGCTTTGGTATGTGTATTGATATAAGTCGGGATGGGCGGTTTACTGCTAGCGGACATGAGAATGGAGAGGTCTACGTGTTCAATAATGATACGGGAAGGATGATATATTCGTTGCCTGGTAACGTGCATTACTTTGCTTTAATGGCTCAAAGAAGCAACAGCTAATGCTCGTTAGGTCTGGTAAAGCCAGTAAGGTCTTTAGCCTTCTCCCCAGGTGGGACAAGACTGGCAGCTGCTGGGGACTCGAAAATCATTGCCCTCTACGACGTCCAGCATGGTGAGCAAATAGCCAACTTGACAGGCCATTCTGCATGGATCTTTTCGGTGGACTGGAGTGACACGGGAGAATATCTGCTTACGGGTTCTTTCGATGGAAAGGCTAAGGTTTGGTCCATAGACCAGAGAGTCTGTGTAGCCACTCATAGTGAGACGGAGAAAACGTTATGGTCTGTAAAGTGGCTTCCGAAGACAGGTAGGAGTGAAAGCTTTGCTACAGCTGGGGCCAATCGAAGTATCTCATTCTATCGGGAGGCCACAGGGGTATAAAACGGACAGGCGTTCGCAACATAGAAGCTTCAAATCAACTTTAAGTAAGATGAAGGGTTACACCAAATAACTTTTGTCACTTCAACTTCGAGCTTTACGTCGCAAATAGAGTTTGGACTACATGAATCTATTCTAGACGCTGCGGATATGCAGGTAAAACTGGGTTTTCAAGTCTCGATCAATGACCGCAACACTTTTGTTGCAACTTGGAGCTCCTCGTCTTGAGGCTTCCATTTGTCCTTGATGACTTCCCATACCTCCATTGTTCTGTTCTTACTGGAGCACTTGCCGAAAGCCTTCAATGCCCATACGACCATCCATTTTCCTATGTACAAACCCTCATGTTGACTATCTATAGCTTGCAAGTAAGCTCTCCAGACACTCTCAAGCCGGTCCTGGGTCCATTGAGTATAGCGAATCCCTCCGTGAATTGCGAAACCTTTGAAAAGTGCCAGGAAGATAGATCCATTCAGAGGCACTTCAAACCAGCGCATTTCGTCCAGATATTTAACAGCTTTATGTAGCTCTCCAGCATGTATGGCAAGGTACTGGACTAGGATACGGTACGTTTGGACATCGGGAGCAATGACTGATAGGTTCTGGAAGCGTGGGAGCTGCGCAGGATCCTGCTTTGCATGCTTGGCCATTTCCATCAGAGCCTTGGTGACCTCACGTCGTTTCCTGAAATCTCTGGAGGGCAATTCTGCCCCTATACGGTCCCGGTGGAGCCTCTTCATCCGTTCATATACATTCTCAGCAGCCTGTGGCTCATAGGCTCGAATTAGTGACGATATCACACAATTTAGTACAACAGTATCAACAATTTCACCCGCTTCGATAAGTGCTTTGTAGGCCTTTCTGACACCGTCTCCGTCCGCTCTTAGTCCGTAATAATGAATCAGACTGACATGATGGAATCGATTAAATGAGTGGCCACGCTTTGCCATTTCCTCATAGATCTTCTCCGCAAGTTTAAATTTTCCAGCTTTCGTTGCCAAGTCGAAAAGAATGTTGAATGTAGCAGAATTTCCCCTAACACCAGCGACGTGTTCCATTTCTTTCCAGGAACGGAGACCAGATTCAACCTCTACTTCAGTCGTTATACCCACATATCTTCCGGCGAATGAGGTGGCGCTATTCCATTCAAAAGTTGTCAGAGGGATGCCAGTGGCCTTCATATCATCAACGACTGACAGATACCTCAGCATTCCTTCCTCATCTTTTCGTTCCACTACACCTAAATTATGCAGTAGTCTGTGTCGGGTATTTGCGTCCAGATATGGTATACGGGGTGCAGGAAGGGCCCTGTAAAGCTTATAAGACTCTTCTGGGGGGATGTTGATATCTTTCAACGCTTCCTCCAACCTTTCAACGGCCTTTAGCTCCTCGCCTCGCGCCGGCCATTTGTACCGCTGTGGTGGCCAGTGGCAATCCTCAGGCTCGTCCGAAATGACAACATGAGGTCCTTCTTCAGGCTGCCGTAAGTTGGGGAGCTCTAATAATGGCAGCTGATCAGTAAACGAATGATTGTCATACTGGTCTACCAATGCCATAAGCGCTTCCTTTGTGCTGAGTTCCCCGGCAGGTATGCCAGGATCGCTCCCCTTTTGATGCCGATAGCAGGCAGTGAAGAATCTTGGTTGATGAATAGATGACATAGGATGAGCCCTAAGCCGCGTTATGACGCTGACCCGCGGTGCGGCTCTCTTTGACGAATGTTTATTGCATTGTCCTGCTCTGGCCAGGACATTGACGAAGTAGGTATCGAGCGCATTGATATTTGAAAAAGCTCGACCATAGAACTGTCGAAAAGTCCCATGGGAGCGATGAGAGGTATTTCGGAGATGTGGGAAGAGAGCAAGGAGCGGACAATTTGCTATCTTGCAGGTGATGGTTCCGCTGCTAGCCTTGCTAGTGCTGCAGAAGGACATGGATATTTAGACATGTTGTCGCTATAATAAACGCTGCCGTTGAGACATAGTAGATCTAATTGACCCTCGTGTAAATGGTAAAATTTCCTAGATGATGGGCACGTCTGGGACTTTCCGTTGTTGAGATCTCTTTTAGTAGAGCTTGGGAACTTCAAGCGACATACTGCGGGATTTGCCGAGAGAGAAATCGCAAAAGGCTACGAGACATTTGACGGTGATATTTACCCGGCCTGTCACTTTATTTGTGAGTATTGGAGTTTATGCTGAAGTCAAACAGAGCTAACAAATACAAGCCTTAGGTGATATTCGCTGGAAATGGGACGGCACAATTTCAAACCATCTCGAGTCTATCAGACAGCTACCCATATCTTAGAGACACAAAAAGGCATCGGTGGCGCAGTCATTCCTCCATGGTATAACACAATCGGGTCGATTCCTCCTGGAGAGATCCTTACGAGGGTACCTTCTATTCAACACCGGGATAAAGTTCAAAGCCGACGAATTAGAAAGCCCAGTAAGATGTTCATACCGCAGCCCATCACATACGAGGAAGACAAGTTGCGGAGAGAATTCTATAGCGATCACCCGTGGGAACTTGCAAGACCGAGGATTGTTTTGGAGCAAGATGGGAAGGACGGGCAGAAGTGCGACTGGAGTAAGATACAACAACCTGGAAGGCAACTAAATGCAGAGAGGTATTTCTTCATATTTAATGTTTCTGAGGAGCATTGCTGATTTTGACAGTGTAATACAACGACAATTATGGCTCCTACATAATGTGGAAGGTATAACATCTACAAAAGCGTACGACATAGCTAGAGGGGAGTTCTATGCTTTACGTCATGAGGAGGACGTGGAGAGAAGAGTGGCCAAAGAAGAAGCTCTGTCAACGGGGGCATATTTTGGAAAGTCAACTCTGGATATTGGTATGGAATTGGAAGATCAAGCCTACGAGGAGTGGAAAGCATGGGCCTTGAAAGAAGTCGAGCTTCTCGCGCAGCAAAGAGACGCTGCATACACGACCTTTGATACCGGAGATGAAGATACGACGACTGCACCTGGACTTGATCCAGATCTGGCAGTACTGGAAGCATCCAGTCCTCCTGTAGCATGAGATAGGCATTTCGGTCGGCATTTACAAAAAAGGTCTCTTGTATTTTATGATTGGGTGAAATGTATAGATAATGTATTAAACTGTCTTAACACAACCGTAAGGCTCTTACATAATGTGTGATCAGAACAGCAAGCAATATATCAATGTGTACTAATTTGGCCTTTAAGACAAGAAATCAATTACCATTGCCCCTATGAAAGTCTCCTTACGCCAAGGCGGCATAGTCCTGTCGTATATACTTGGAGATAGTTGAGGATAGTAGGCCGAATACTTCTCTGTAAGCCCTAGCAATATTATGTCGGGATCGATTTCTGCAGTCAAAAGCATCAGCGTGCCAGGTCAGAAGTTTCTGGCAGCTGACTATACAGTAGCCGGCGTCATTAAATAGAAAGATGCAATTTCGTTGAGTTTCATGCGACATAGTAAGCAACCTGGAGGAGAGGAGATGGTGGTATGGAAGCGCTGGATTGCCCTGTTGTGGCGGCAAACATCACTCGGGACATACATCGGTAGGGTGAGAAGATGAGGCTGAAAACACTGTGCCAGCAAATCAGGAACGGGTCATACCGTCTGGGTGTGATTACCCCTTTCGACGCTCTTTCGTTCCTTGCATTCAAGCGAACGGTCGCTAAATAATGTTGACGCCTCAGGGCGCATTTCAGCCACCATCGTCGGGCAGTAAAGGTAGCTTCAGTAACGCACATGTCGGAGTCACCAAGACACAATGCGACTGGCAACTGGATCATCATCTCTCTTCGACAATGTCTATGATAAGTTTGCTCAGGACGATACATGACGACTTCAACAAGTCTCTGCCCGCCCTGGGTCCTGCTGCTTAGTGCACCCTTTGCACTTCTTCGAACAAGTAGTGTTGAATTATTCTCTGGCTGTCCGTTCTACAAGGTCAACTTCTTGGTAGACCGAGATAAGGGCAGCATAATCAAACATGGAGCGGCCAACAGGACCTCTAGGTGCGGCTACTCAATCAACTGGCCGACCGATGCTTGATAATGGCGGTCTCAATCGACAAGCTCTTTCAAACACTGCCCGCAGAGCGCCTAACCCTGCTATACACCTCGTGCCCTCAAACACATCTCTATCGTCACAGACTCCCATTACTGCCAGTCAAGTCATAGATCTTGCGAAAGAGGCCATGAAAAATGCGCTCGAAGAGAATGAAACGAAAGCTGCAGAGGCCAGTGGTGTCAGCAACGGCCTGAAGCCAGGGGTAACGATTGACTTGAGCCACAAGAACATACAGAATTTCCCTGATGAGGTCGTGGATATAATTAAAACCGAGCTAGAAAGGTATGGCCCCCCGTTCAGAACTGGTTGGACAAAGAATTGACCGCAGATAGGCTGGCGCTCTCCCACAACCTTATCTCTACATTCCCCGCCAGATTTTCCGAATGCACCTCGTTGCGTTACCTCAATGTTCGCAACAATGTGATACGTGAATTTCCATTAGCGGTATGCTCACCAAGACTTATTTGTTTAATTAATCCTTGTGCTGATTTTCATGAGCAGATATGTGAACTCTCATCGCTCGAAATATTAGACCTTGGTCGAAACAAGCTTCGAGTATTACCGCCAGAACTATCCAGGCTGACATCGCTGAAAGTTCTGTCAGTCCAAAAGAATCGCATCGAGGATCTGCCTTTATGTCTAGCAGACATGACATCACTCCAGGTCTTGAAGCTAGATGGCAACCCAGTTCGATTTCCACCCAAAGAAATCTTGCAACCGCAAGCAAGTAGCCCGCCAAATGGTGGCTTCCTAAAGGAGAGCGAGTTGAACGATGTGGCGGTGACTGCACAGATCAAGAAATTTTTGAAGCAGAAACTCATATCAGACCGCTCTGAGACCGAATCTGGGGGCGAAGAATCAAGCGAGGGTGCGGAGACTCCTCGACCACTCAAACGTGTCATGAGTGGAAGATTTCCTATCAAGGTCAATGGAACAGACGTCCCAGACCTTCGCTCTCCTGCAATGCCTCGCCCTCCTCCGATACCCTCTAGATCACACTACCGGGGTCTGTCACAACAGAATGCAGCACTCCGTCGGTCCGGAGTGATGCCTCTAACATCAGCCAATAACAATGAAAGGTTACGAAGTAACAGTGAAAGTTTACTACAAGCATCACGAGAACGACCGGAACGATCAGACCGGACACGGCGGATGGGAATTGTCTCGAAGAAGCCATCAGAGCTTGGAACAGTTGAGGAAACAAAAACCAATAGATACAGTCACTTCAGAGGTCTCAGCCATGGCTCGGCGATACAGAATAATAGCACAAATGGTGTGAATGGTTCTAGGGGTCCTGCAAGTCCTGCAGATAACACCATCCCCAAGGCTACATATGTCCGTCGTTTGTCTAGTCTTCCCGAAAGGAAACGTGAATCAATCTCCCCCGATCCTATAGTTGAAGGCGCCAAAGGAATATTGTTCGCACTTTTTCAAGTACATCCCTTGATACAAAGTCTTGTCGACCTTACTCGAGATGGATCAAATAAAATGACCAGTTTAGAAAGGGTGTTCTACAACGCAACAAATCAAGTTGAGGAGCTGGATAAAGACATTCAGCGATATGACACCTATTCCGAAGAAGATGAGGAGCTCAGCCCTCGGTCGAATGAGACCGTCCATGGTGCATGCCTTACATGTATCTCAGCCTACATTCACGTTTGTACTCTTCTCTTGAAGAACGTGGATACACTTCTCAATAATGGTGACCCACGATATATTCGTTCTCTTTTATTTCATTTCTATGGGAGCCTCGCGGAGGTGCGGAATGCCGGCGCAAGCCTTTTCGCATCCATTCAGAACGAGACGCCAAGACTTCAACCTGTGCTCGAGGACACTCTCAGGCCTCAAGCAAGAGATAAGATAGCGATTCCAACCACACGTGAACGTCCGACTCCTACTCCAAGGCTCAGAAGTGCTACAGTGGTACAGCACTCTAATCAATTACGTGTCACGACAGATGTTCGGCCCCAGTTCATGAATGGTGTGGGACGATCAGCGACAATGACCTCCGCAACACCTCGTTCCGGGGAGTCCTTTGCTTCATCTAATGGAAGGACTACTACAAACGGGGACTTTTCAGATGAAGAACAGTTGTTTGAGAGGATCTTCCTAAGCCTGCAGCAGTCTTCGGATATGACTATCAAGACCCTTCCCACTGTGAATGGTTACTTTGTCGCAGCCATGAAGACGACCATCCAACAAGGCAATGTAGATCAGCTCAAGGCGTATTGGCAACTCCTCAGCCAAAAGTGTACTATCGCATTACAGACTGCCGAAACTTTGAGAACCCGATTATCCCTGATCAAGCTCAAAGAGCCAACCGTTAGGCATGAAGCCGCATTTTGGGAGCTTTGCCACTCATTTATTAACGTACGTGATTTTCAAACTTGATCATAGTTGTTTACAGCTAATTTGAGATAGTCGTACTATAATCTGGTAATTAAAGTTAAAGAGGTCAAAACATTGACCAATCTTCTTCCAAACGAAGCTATTGCTCTCCTTAGACCACTTCAGAAAACCTTCAGGGAAACTGGCCAGCTCATTCAAAGCTCACCATGGTCCTTCCTTGCCGGCTCAAGCCAGGGAAATGGGATGTTAAATGGCACCTCCTACGCAACAATGGGTGCGCAGTCACCAGCATCTCAGGTTCCCTTACCTATGACGCCTGCCAGTGCTGCACTCGGTCCTGCTGTACAAGCTACCGTTCCCTCCACCCCACAAAGTGCTTCGTATAATGCGATGTTTAGTGGAAATGTCTTTGAGCGGGCAGACGCTCTCTTGTCAATGACTAGTAGCACCAATACTTATCGAACCGGGACAATGTCTTCGGCCTTTGGATCAACAGACATATCTATGGGGCCACCTTCAGTGCTGAGTCCTATGAATTCTATAAACTCACGCTATAATGGCAATGGCAAAGTCAACTTTTAGGCATAGGAGTACTTGTGACGTAATGTGCAGATTTTCACGAGCTACGCATGTTTTATAGCCTTTGTATTTTTTTTTAGCGTGTGGTTTTATGGGCGATTTTAGTGGGCAATCGCGGAGTGATGTACTTATTGCATCTGAAATGGCGCATGTATATGGGTTCGAAACGTCCGGAGACGGTAAATATTAGGTAGTTCAGAAATGCTTTATTGAGCGGCTCTGCTATGCAATTGAAAGAAACTTAGCGAGTTGTATCACTTTGCTCTTCTAAATGTTAGAATTTCCTCTCCATTTGTAAGTGCTCAGGGGAAGATTGGGCCTGAAGTCTTTAGATGGGAAGACAAAAATGAGCTCTTACGTCAACTAGGAATCATAATCTATGAAGGAACTACTAAGAACTTGAGGGGAGCAGTTTATCAGTACAAATGAGCAAATGCGCAAGTTGAGTTACGATCTCATGTGGACGAACATTGTAACTTAACAATCATGGATCCTCAGCATCTGCTTAAACATAGACCCCAAAAATTGCATGTAAAGGGCGTACTCGAATCTAGTGGTTATGGCCTACGACCATGTTTCATGGTCAAGATCAACGACTCATTGAGATTGACGGGCTTCAAGCGGATCTACAAGTATAGCATGGGAAAGTTTGTGACAAAGTTGTCATACACTATCAGCTCACCAAATTCATACCAACATGATCCGCAATATTGCGATACTGCCAAGGAATATGCTCCCTGTATGGACAGACTACCAATTCTCGCGGCTATTCAATGACCGGCACAGCGCGATTAATAGCTACTAGCCTCGAAGTACCTCTCCCCACTCCCTTCTTGCTATTACGTTCATTTCTTTTCGTCACTTCCAGTTCTTTTCGCCATCTTCGCACTTGTCAGGTAACTTGTCATCAATGTCCCATAACCAGATCAATCAGGTGGGGAGAGTTGGACAACCAGCCACGGAGCAAAGACTAGCGCACAGGGTCGGATAGGGCATGCTATTCAACATGATGTCCACTTGGGGAAGGATGGTTGTTCGAAATACTGATCCGAATCGTATTTCCTCATCTTTGCCAGATCATCGAGCAGCATGGCTTGAAGATGGAGCTTGCGGGTCCTCTAAGACGAGTCGTTAGAACTGCCTAGTACTCCAACTCTTTTATATGAGGCACTTTTGAGAGGTCACACAGTCATTTTATAATGATCTTAAGCTTTACGAATTGCATATGGTTGGAAACGAATTTCGTAGTCCATATTTTGCGCAGATGTGAAGAAGGCCCAATACACCTGGCTATCTC
>Ga0335075_10006504_pt1 | contig 18037 bp, 18 predicted proteins | sample Lox_Sample_24_FD_206723 | JGI IMG/M metagenome (GOLD analysis project Ga0335075, IMG submission 206723) | Soil microbial communities from Loxahatchee National Wildlife Refuge, Florida, United States - Lox_Sample_2.4 | ecosystem: Environmental > Terrestrial > Soil > Wetlands | place: USA...
TCATACTCAGCGCGGACATCCTGAGAGGCTTGGCTGTTGCCGCCATGGCCGTTCTCGCGGCCGCGAACATGCTCAACGTCGCTGAGTTGGTCCTGCTGTCCGCAGCCGTCGGCGTCGGCGATGCCTTCTTCTATCCCGCGTACCGGGCCGTCATGCCGGAGCTTCTCCCGGCCGGGCTGCTCGTCCAGGGCAATGCGTTCAACAGTGCCAGCCAGACCGTGGGACTCTCCTTCGTCGGCAGCATCTAGCGTATGTACGATTACCATCCGGGCAGATACTTCCGTTAAGCTCGCCTGTCGATGCAGCCGAAAATACAGCTGCCCGGGGAGGACTGTCGCGGTTCAGAGGGGCGTGACTAGCGTCAGCCCGTCCCCTTGGCGCGTTGCGCCTGGATCTCGGCGAACTCGGCCTTCATGTGCTCACGGACGGTTTCGCCGGTGAGGCCGAGGCCCGCCGCGAGCGTGACGCCGGCAGGGCCGCCCGCGTCGATGACGCCGAGCAGCAGGTGCTCGGTGCCGATGTAGTTGTGCCCGAACCGCAGGGCCGCCTTGACAGCGGACTTGAGTGCTTCCCGGCCGCTCTCGTCGGTGGCCAGGTCGGCCAGTCCGGCGGGGGCGGCGTCCGCGCTCGGCGGCTGCTCGGGGGCGGCGGTGCCGAGGGCGGCGTAGACCTGGTCAGGGGTCAGGCCCGCCCGGCCGACCACCTTGGCGGCGATGCCCGCCGGGTCAAGCAGCGCGGCGGATCCGAGGTGCGCGGCGCTGACGTCGGAGTCTCCGGCGAGGAGCCGGGCAGAGGCCATGGTGGTGCGGGCGCGCTCGGTGAAGCGCGAGAAGTCGCCATGTCTGCCGGGGACGAAGCGCTTCTGGGCGGCCTGCTTGGTCACGCCCATGGCCCCGCCGATCTCGCTCCAGGTCGCGCCCGACCGGCGGGCCTGGTCCACGAAGTGGCCGAGCAGCGAGTCGGATTCTTCGCTCAGGGTGGCGGAGACGCTGAAGGCGTCCGCGACACGGTCCAGCGGGCTGCCGTCGGGGTGCAGTGCCTGCACGTACTTGATGAGGTTGTCCAGTGGGACAGGAAAATCAGCCATGAGTCAACTGTAAGTTGACGAGAAGAGGTTGTCAACCTGAAGTTGACTCGAGTTGCCACGCATGGCAGCGCCGAGTACACACCACAGGACGGTTCCCGCCGTGACGCCGGCATGGCCTCGCTGCTCTGCCGGGTTGATCAAGCCGATAAGCCCGTCATTCTCGTTGTTGGGGCCCGCGCTGAACAACAGCGTGTTCGTGCCGCCGGTCGTGACGGTGCCGAAGTGCAGTCCCCACAGCCCGTCGATGCTGATGGGCTTGCCGTGGGCACTGGACAGGGTGCCGGCGAAGTGGCCGGTAATCGGGTTGAACGCGTTGATCCGCCCGTTGCCGAAGTTGCCGACTAGAAGATCGCCGCCGAAGGAGCCGAAGCCCGCTGGTGCCTGGGCCAGGCCCCAGGGAGCGTTCAGGACACCGCGCGACACTAGTCGCTTCACAAAGAGTCCGTCCGTCGTGAAGATGTCGACGAACCCGCGGCCGGGACCGGGCACATCATCGTGTTTCGCGGCGTCTTGCAGGGCGTAGGTCACGTAGAGCAGCCCGTTGATCTCCTGGATCCCGAATGGGGCGTAGCCCCTAGGCATGAAGGGATCGTGGAAGTTGCCGAGGAGATCACCTGCTGGAACGTGCTGTTGAACACGTCGACCGTTCCGGCATTGAAGTTCGCGGCGTACAAGAACGTGCCCTGGTCAGTGGTGGTCATGGCCAGGCCCTTGTAAACCGCTGTCGGGGAGCTGAACTGCACCAGGGCGTTCGCCGGATCGGCCTTGGGCTCCACGCGGTGATCTGCCCTGACTCAGAGTCGAAGATGAAATCGGCAGGCCCGCCACCTGCCGTACCGGTGACGACGAAGCCGGTGGTCGGGTTGAAGGCACTTCGAGATGGTGTCGCTCCGGCTGGCACCGCGATGGCAGCCACGGTAACGGCGGCCACGGCACCCGCCGTGAGCGTGGGGAGTGTCACTCGCCAGAGCGATCGTGGCATCAATGTCTTTCGCGCGGTCCCTTTCCTTTCCACGTTCCCCTAATCCGGGTGCACGTGCTCGAAATAAGGTCGGTAGCGAATACGCATCTGACCGCTATACGGATTGCCCGCCCAGCCATCCGATGCTGAACTTGCGGAACGCCGCCGGGCCAGCCCGGCTTCAGCACGCGCTGCCGCACCGGCACCTCGCCTTTCCTCAGGTCACACGTCGTGCGGACCGTCGCCCATCTCACCGGATCGCCAGATTGGCCGCCATCGCGTGGTGGCCACCAAATGACATGCAAGAGCCCCGAGGTAGTTCGGATACCTCAGGGCTCTCTGTGTCTCAGGGTTAGGTAGTAGCCCGGAGGGGACCTGTCCCCCTCCGGGGCAATTGGTTGCTGCAGTGACGACGGGACTGGAATCCGTCTTGTTTGGCCTAGGCGTCCTCGAGGACTTCCGCGAATGCGATCACTACGCCTCCGGTGGCGTGCTCGACGGTAGCGGCAACAAGAGGGCCCGCCTCCGCGGCGGCGGCGCTGGCCGCCGCATAGTCGGCGAAGTACAGGTCCAACAGTCGGTACGCCGGGGTCGGGCTACCGTCTTCCTTGGGCCAGACCTTGGACGTCTGCAGCCGAGTCAGGCCGGGGAGCTTGCGCGCTAGCGCGACCTGGTCGGGGTAAGCCGTCTCGAAGGCGTCCGGGTCGGTGGGGTTGGAATAGACGAAGCTGATTTTGGTCGGCTTGCCTTGCTCAGTCATGGATGACCTCATGGTTGTTAGTCTCGGTTGATGCAAGCGAGCGGACCCAGACCTGGTTCTAATTCCGTCCAATTGTTGGTTCCACTCACTGTCTGTCGACTGTAGTCAGAGGAATGGGCAGCGACCATGACCGATTCGCCGGGACATTTTGCCAATCGTCCAGCGACGCCAGTCAATTTGCTCCGATCGCCGCAAGAGTTTGCCGATCCGCCAGCGCTTGAGGAAGCCGCGCTCGGACTCAACGCAGATAGTCAGCCGCACGACTTGCTCTCGGAGTTGCTCCGGAGCGTCCGTCTGAGCGGAGAGCGGATCGCTGCATACGCTCCGCCGCGGACTTTCTCGATCGGCTTCGCCGATGCCGGCAGCCTGCACATCATCGAAGAGGGCGAACTCGTGCTTCGGCTCGACGGAGACCTGCATGTCGAGCACGTAAGCCGCGGCGATGTCGTCCTGCTCCCGCGCGGCGACCCGCACCACATCAGCGACGCAGCCGAGAACGACGCAGCCGAGAACGACGCGCCCGAGCCGGCGCGCTGGCTCTGCGGAACGTTCACGATCGGCGACCCGCAGGCGAGCCACCTGCTCGCGAGCCTCCCGGCCGTGATCATCCTCCGCGGCGCCCACGGCCCAGCGCTCGAAGGGCTCGAAGTGGCCCGCAGGATGCTCGTATTCGAGATGCAATCGCCCTCTCAGGGATCGGCGGTGATGGTCGCCCGCATCCTCGATCTGATCTTCATCCAGATTCTGCGCGCCTGGGCCGCTGGCACGGACGCCGAACCGAACTGGCTGGCCGGTGCGCTCGACCCGCAGATCGGTCTGGCCTTGAGCGCTATCCACCGAGACCCCGGCCACGACTGGACAGTCGAAGAACTGGCCCGAGCGTGCAGCCTTTCCCGGTCGGCGTTCGCCGCGCGGTTCGTCGCTCGCGTCGGGAAGCCGCCAGCCACCTATCTCGCGCACGTACGCCTGGACGCCGCCACCGACCTGCTCCGCGACACCTCCCTTCCGGTCGCGCTCATCACGAAGAACGTCGGCTACACGTCGGAGGCGGCATTCAGCCGCGCGTTCAAGAACCGCTACGGCACGCCACCGGCTCGCTGGCGACGAGACACACGAGCGAAACACTCGTGAGCGGCCCACGTGCCGCGACGTCGCTCCGTTCAGTCGCCGGGCCCGGTAACCAGGGACGAAGGCGAGTGAGCGCGGAGAAGTTCCGGGCAGCCACACGGTTTCGGTCGGCCAGCGCGCCGAGCGTGTACGCCGGGTACAGGCCGAGGTACTCACCGCTTGACGTCTGGCTCCACTGCCGGGCCAGCGCGCTGGAGGACTTGTAGAAGTTCGCCATGTAGCCGCCCTGGTACATCCGCAGCAGCGCGAACCCGCCCGGGTACTCCTTGATGGCGGCCACCTCAAGGAAGTCCACCCCGGTCGCGACCGGCGACGACGTGCGCAAGTTGCGGTGCGTGTGCCCAGAATGGTGGAAGAACACTCCTGGCGTCGCCGCGTACAGCGCTTGCAGGCGGGCAGCATCGGCGCGGTCCAGGTCGAAGTCTGGGCCCGCGATCGTGGAGTATGCCGACTCATCCGTGACCGGGTGATGACCGAACACCAGCGTGGGCTGGTCCGGATGGTCGGCGAGCACCTGCTGCAGGGCGTCGAACTCGTCGTCGTCGATCGCGCCGCCTGGCGTGTCGAGGGTGGTGGTGTCCAGGCCAACCAGGCGGAGCCCGCCCACCTCGGTGGTGGTGAGCTTTCCCTGCGGCAGGTCATACACGAGCGGCAGGCAGTCGTAGTAGCCGGTCGTGCCGACCGGGAGGCAGGCATCATAGGCGGAGCCGTTCTGCGGCTGGTCGTGATTGCCCCTGGCCACCACGTAGTCGCCTGAACGCAGCCTCCCGGACAGGGTCAGGTTCCCGAACTTGTCGAGCAGCGTCTTGGAGTCGGTGAGCTGATCGGGCAGGTTCGCGGCCGTGATGTCTCCCGCGACGATCAGCACGTCGGCGCCCCGTCTCGCGGCGTCGGCGGTCATCGACTCGGCCATCACCACCGGGTACGGGGGCAGCCCGGGCGCCTGCGAGAACCCGGGCGGGAAGCTGCTGGTCGCCAGCCCGCTGACGGTCTCGCCGGTGTGCATGTCGTTGCTGAGCGCGACCGTGAACAGGAGTTCGCCGCGCGGCGGCACGAGGGTGGTGACCGATCCCGGGGATGCGGACAGCACGACGCCGGAGGAAAGCACCTCGGCGAGGATCGCCTCCAGCTGAGCGTCGGTGGGGTTGGCCGGGATGACCAGCCCGCCAGGCGGGAACGTCAGCTGCGGGTACAGCCGTGGCGCCACCGTCACCCCGGCGGAGTACGCCTGGTAGTAGTAGGTCGTGCCCGGGCGCAGCCCGGTGACCTCGACGTAGTGGTAGGCGGTTCCCGCGCCGTGCTCCCGGGCCTCGCGGTCGAGACGGTCCGGGTCGGTGCCGTAGCGGACTACCCCGTCGGTGACCACCGGGGCCGGCTCCTGGGCCGGGTCATACGGGACGGCCGGCGGCGGGGCGCTGGCGGTGTACCAGGTGAGCACGAAGCTCGTGTCGGTGACCGTGACCAGTTCCAGGTCCTGCGCGTACAGGCCTGAGCCATCCGTCCCGCTGGCAGCGGAGGCCCGCGCTGCTTGGAGCGCCGGGAAGACCAGCCCCCCGGCGACTCCGACAGAGGCCAGGCGAAGAAGCTGGCGACGGCTGATACCGCAACAATCTTCCTGCATGCCGCCCATGATCTCCGACGCAGGTGAACAAACGGTGGCATATGCCGAAACGCCTCGCATACTGAGGGCTTCTCGCCAAATCCGATAAGGCGGCTCTATTAGGACCGAGAGCCGCGCCACGGGTCAAGGCGGAGCGCCCGGCCGGCGGATGACCTTGACCCGTGGGCATGACCGAGTCAGGAACTCAGCAGGATGACTGGCTTGGGAGGCCGAGCGCGGCTACCAGGGCATCTAGCCCGCTTGCCGTTGTATAGGTGCTGTACGTGCCTGACTTGGTCGGGCCGCCCCAGAACATGCCGAAGAAGTCACGCGCGGGGGGGATGGTGGTAATCCTGATGGTGTCCTTCGTTTCGATGCAGCGCGCCTGCGTGCCGAAGAACTTGTTGTAGCTAGCCTTGTACTTGTTCTTGCTTGAGGGTGCGATCTCGTTCAGCGTCTTGAGACCCCGGACGAAGATGCCCTTGAATGACTGCGCGTCGCCGCCGCACGTTGTGCTGCCTATCTTGCATGTGGGCTCGTTCAGCACGCCCTGCTTGGTGACGGTCGCCCGGCTGAGCTTCGGGTTGAGCGCCGCGTTGGCGATCTTCTCAGCCTCGGTGAGATACGCCGAGTTATTCGTCGCTTTGTACAGCTGGGCCAGGCCGGCCAGGATCACGCCCTGGTTGTATGTGTAGATATTCGCGCTGATCGACCCGTCCCCGCACGCCGCGGTGCTGTATGTGCCACTGGGCAGACCATCCCTGACCTGGTAGCTCTTGGTTATCATCTTGCTGTGGGCGAACCAATCCCACTCGTCTACGGCCCAGGTCTTGTACTCGCCGGTGTGGGTGGTGTTGTACAGCCACCCGGTCAGTTCGAGGAAAAGCTCGTTGGCGATCGCGTTCTTGTCGTAGGGCGAGGAACGCCGCCACCAGACTCCGCCGCCGCAGGTGCCGGTCCAGTCCAGGTGAATGTAGTGGGCGATGGTCTTCGCGGTATTCAGGTACGGGGCGTAGTGGGTGAGGGTGTAGGCCTGCAGCCAGACCAGTCCCCACCAGGCGGTGTCGTCGTCGTAGTTGTTCTCGAAGTTGCCGCCACTGTAGTGACGGAATGCTTCTATTAGGGGATCTTCGTAGGTACGGTCTCCGGTGGTCTGCTGATAGGTCTCCATTGTCGACAGCGTCACCGCGGCCTGCCACCAGGAGCCGCCGATCAGATTGGTGACGGGACTGTACTCGTGAATAAGCTCGTTCATGCCAGCGGTCACCTGGCTCGGGACCTTGACCGACGTGGATGCTGAGGCTGCCGGAGCGCCGGCGAGCGCGGTCGAGGCGAGCGCCAGGGTAGCGACTATGGTCACGGAAGCCAGCGCGGCCCGGGTTCTTTTCTCCCCGGCAGGCCGCCGCATTTTCCACGGTCTCCACCGTGGCCTATGTCTAAGCACTGTTTCCTCCTTCTGGCAGGAAATACCGTATTCTACGTACCGGCGCTCGGCGCCATCTCGCTGCTTGGCGCCTGGCTGGCGACCAGGATTCCCGGCCGCGCCTGGCTGGCCGGCCTGACGTCGGCTGCCGTTATCGCGGCGATGTCCGGCCTTGGAGCGTGGTCCTTCCACGCCATGACGGCCACCGGGATCGGCGTCCCTGTCAAGGGATGCCCCGGGCAGCAGCCAGGCGCCAATCCCGGACGCGCCGGGATCCACTGCCTCGTCGGCCTGGCGAAATGAGTGCGCCAGCGCTTGCCAGCACTTCATTCTGCGGACATTGCCGTGATACCCGCCGCGTTTGATTGGCCAGTACTACCGAGCATGGCCATGACTCGCTCTATTCGGTCCTGTGCGGTCCTGTACTGTTCGTCAGTATCCGGTATGGAACCGAACTCACGCAAGGCGTCTGTACTCCATTCACTGTTATCCGGATCAAAAGGAATGAGGGCGGCGTATGCATCACCTCTAAAAATGCACGCATCGGCCTCCCGGGAAGTAAACCCCCTGAGGCCGTCAATAACTTTGTCGCGGGCGCACTTGTATTCGAGGCGATTGCAGAGCGCCATAGCCCAGTACGTATACGCCCATGCACGCTCATGCGGATCGTGCGTTTCAATGCTCATTCTCCAGTATCGATCCGCCCACCAGGGATCCTGTGCTGACTCAAGTGCTTGCGCGAGCGTGATGGTAATTGACCATGGATAACGGGGCCGACGCCCTAGTAGAGGTATCCATCGGGTGACTGCGCCTGGCCTAAGTCGGTTTATCAGGAAGTCTGCCTGCCCGGCGAACATTTCAAGTTCTTTAACTCGCGTGTACAGATCGCTGCTTCCTTTAGTCCGGGCGTAGTCTTCCGCAACCTTAGCGGATTCGGTTGTGGTCACCAGTTTGTCATAGGCGGCTGCTTTTTGGTTGATCTTAACCGCGAGATCAGTCAATGTGCTTCTAGTTGCCCGCTTGTCGACGGCGTCGCTGATAATTAGCGCCGCGAACGGGACAAGGATAGCCGCCAGTGCCAGTACTGCAGTGACAAGATCATTCAACGACATTCCCGTGGCCCCCCACTCTAGCAATACGCAAATCGTACACCCCTTCTATCGCTGCCACCAGACGCGGAAGTCACTTCTGCGGTAGTGATTCGGCCGAGGGCCGTTACCAAACGTTTCTAACCGGTTCCGGGACAGTGGCGTCTTCAGCGGTGTAGCTCCCGGAAGCGGGACATGACAGAAGGAGCGGTTATGAAGTGCATGTTGCCGAAGAAGGTTACTGGTGTTACGGCTTTGGCTGGCGCTGGCTTGATGTCGGTGGCGGGCTTTGGGATGGTTCCGGCGGCGAACGCGGCGACCCAGTCGGCCGGTTCGGCGGACTGGCACGTGGTTGACACGATCACGAGCAGCCTCAGCCACCCCTCGTACCTCGGCGCGATCGTCTCAACCGGGAAGACCAGCGGGTATGTCTTCGAGGGGACGGTCGGCTCCCCCTACCCGGCCGCCTTCGAGCGCACCGGCGCCACCACGTGGAAGGAGGTCCCGTTCCCCGGCGAGAGCGGTGAGCGCGTTGCCATGGCGAGCGCGACCTCGTCGGCGGACGTCTGGGCGTTCTCGAGCCTGGCCAACGAGGGCTCGCGAGTGTTCGAGCTGGTCAAGGGCAAGTGGACGGCCGTCAAGACGTTCAGCCTCCCGATCGCCTCGGCGACCGTGCTGAGCAGCACGGACGTGTGGGTGTCCGGCACGGCCGATGACTCCGGCGCCGCCAGGCTGGGCGTGTACCACTACAACGGCCACACCTGGACGCGGGTCTCGAGCACCCTGGGCAATGGGTACGCGCTGTCCGGCCAGGACGTCTGGGCGACCACGGGCGTCAGCGCCGAGAACTACAACGGGCACAAGTGGACTGCCACCAGCCTCGCGAGCCTGCTGCCGAAGGACAAGAACGTCAAGCTGGCGGACGGGGTCATTGCCCTGAGCGCGACGAACGTCTACGTGCTCGCGACCGACTTCACCGGCGGCGACCAAACCGCCGCGCTCTACCTCCTGCACTACGACGGCCATCACTGGTCCAAGGTCGCCGGGAACTCCGGCTGGGATACCCAGAGCCTCACCCCCGACGGCAAGGGCGGGTTCTACTTCACGGCCTTCCAGGCTTTCGACGGCGCGGCCGGCAACTCTGTCCTGCTGCACTACTACGACGGCAAGCTCGCGGTCGTGCCGCCGTTCACCGTCGACTCCGCCACTCAGGCCTTCCGCGTCACCCGCATCCCCGGCACCACCCAGCAGCTGGTGACCGGGTACACCTCCTCGGCGACGAAGGTCTACGCCGAGGTCTTCCAGGGCAGCTAATCGCATAGCGCCGACGGGATACCAGGGGACCGACCGGACCGCAAGGCGCGCAGCGTCTGAGGGCCGGAAGCGGCGCGGCAGCGCCTCCCGTAAACCGCAGCCGCATCTGACGCACGCCCGGTCGGCTGGCAGTATTCAAGTGGACGGGCTGGCTGCGTCGCGCCATGATCACATGCATGGTGTCTGGCATTGCCAAGGGCCGGTTCCTGGAGCGTGGTCGCTGGCTGGCGGCATACTCCGACCAGATCTACGTCGTATGTCCGAGGTGCGGCGGGCGGGCCGTCGTTATCCCTCGGCCTGGCCTTCCTGAACTGCGCTACTACAGTCAGTTGTTGTTCCGGCCGCGCCGTCTGGCGTGTCCGCAATGCGGCATTACGAAGGAGTGGGAAGCGCAACGGCGCGGGGCTTACCGGGTAGGAGTGGCTCTGGGGGGATCCACTGAACCCTTCTTCGGCCGCCCCCTGTGGCTTCAGGTTCCCTGCTGCGGACATACCTTGTGGGCCTTCAACGAGCGGCATTTGGACGTCCTTCAGGCCTTCGTCGCTGCCGGGCTTCGTGAGCGGGGTGGCTATGCGTCGACTACGGCGATGATTCCCAGGTTGCCTGTGTGGATGAAGAGGGCCAGCCACCGCGCCGATGTGCTGCGGGCTATCGGCCGTCTCCGCGATCAGGTTCGGCGGTCTGCGCCCGAGGATCGGCCGGAAGCCGCATATGAACGCCCAGGAGAGCACAAATCTCGCGCTTACCCCGGCCTGGGCTTAAGGCGCGGCCCTGGTCTCCAGTTGCGTCAACTGCTCACCGCGCCTAGCTGGCTTGCCCGCATCCTCTCCGTCTTTCCCAACGGGCCCTTCTGATGTCTTTCCGAGGAATTCACGGGTGAGCTTGATCTTGTCTTCCTTGGTGACTTCAACGACCTGTTTACCCAGGCGCGGGTCGATGATCAACGGCAGCGCTCTTCCGTGGCAGGCTACCGTCGGCGGCTAGCGGGCAGCGTCTGTTACCTTCCCGGTCCGCCGATAGTGAGCGAGGGTCTTGCGGACCCGTCGGCGAATCCCCGCGTCCGGGTCGTTGTGGCGGGACTCCAGGGCCTGGATCACAGCAGGGACCCGGGACGCGGGGGTGCTGTCGGTGATCGCGTGGATCACGTCGCCGCGGACCCGCGGATCAGGATCCCCGGCCAGCTCGAGCAGCCTCGCCCACACCCGGTCATCGTCGGCCCGGACGTGGCAGGTGCACAGGTTCCTGCACGCGAGCTGGCGAGCCCGGCTCTCCTGGCTCCAGGACAGCTCCAGCAGCCCGTCGATGGCATCCTTGGCTGTGCGACCCTCGCCAGCCGGCAGGCCGACCCCCGCCTTCTCGGCGATCTTCCTCCATCGTCCCACCGTCCAGACGATAGCCCCGGCCGCGCGTCCGGACTAGGGATTATCCCGTGCACGCCCCGCAGCCTCCAGAACCGCAAAACCCCAGCTCACATCCAGCCAAAGAGTGTCAGCGCCACAGTCGGCCCCATCCCTGAATAGCGGAGGTTAGTCACGACGACGTGCTCGGCGCCGGGCTGCACCGCCCAGGCCTCCACAGCGAGGCCGGGCTCTGGCGCGCATCTCGGGATGGCAACGACAGCCCACCTTGCCATATGCGCGATTTTTCCTCGCCAGCAAGCCAAGATCGAAATAACGCGAAGAAGAGGCTCCCTACCCGGTAGTCGGCGCAGGACCGAAGCGTTGCTTTCCCGTTATATGCGACAGAGCCCGAGGCCGACCACACGATCCCGCACCCGGCCGGTGCAACGGATCAGTGCAATTTGTCGCCCTTGTGTTCCCGCCATCACCATGCGAAACACGCGCCGGGGTGGAAACTCCAGCAGCCGGAGCCGGGCGTCATGCAATGGACGCTCCCCAGCGGACGCCCCCACATCACCAGGCCCACCAAATACGACGAATAACCATCCCCGCGGGGGTGTGTTATTTCAGGGATCGGCTGTTGAAGCCTGCTTCCTGGGAGGGCGTAGGCGGCCATAAGACAGCTCTCATTCAGCGGGGGTTGTCCCAGCGAAGCCGGGGACGCGTGGTCTCTTCGCTTATCCCCGAACCGATAGCCAGCCAGTGTCTTTGGGCCGGACGGGTTCCGCTCAAGAGCTGGGCGGACTTTGCCTAGTCCCGTAGGGACGCGTTCGTTTCTGCGCCGTCAGGAGCCTTGTCACGGCTGGCGAGGCGAGGTACAAACAAAAACAAACAGCGATGACATCGTTGTCATCGGAAAGGTTCGTCAGGCAGCGTGACGAGAAGGAGTCAACATGCCTCTGTGGGAATGGCATCACCCGGCTTCTGCGAGCCGGAGCCCGGCTGGCCGGTGGCACATGGTGCTCCTCCGGCGGCGATGGCGAAGATCGCTCGCTGGCGTAGCGGCGGCGGCGCTGGCCCTCGCCCCCCTTGCCAGCACCGGATCCGCGGCGGCCGGGACGACCGCGGCGGCTGGGACGGCCAAGGCGGCCACGACTGCGGCGCGTAGCGCCACGCCGGAGATGTGGCCGAAGCTGGCACCGTTCAAAACGCTGGTTGTCGCCAACCTCGCCGATGGCACGTCCGACCAGCAGCTCGCCGCGACCACGCTGGAGGGTGCCTACAACCAGCTTCAGGGCACGAACCGGCTGTATGTGATACAGAACCCCGACGGCCAGGTGATCCCCGAAGACCAGACGTGGCTGAACGATGGTGTGCTCCCGAAAGGTGACAGCTGGAGCGCGCTGCAGGGCCTGGGCAGCGGGTCGGCCGGGCAGCTGGATGCCTTGCTGGCTGACTATGGCCACGACATCAAGGGGGCCATCCTGATCAACCCGTCGGATCCCGACACGATCAATCTGGCTACCACGATGGCCGGGATCGATGATGCCATGGTGGCCGACCCGAGCCAGCTCTCGCTGCTTCAGCAATACGGGATCCCGGTCATCTACAGCTTCGCCGACACTACCTTCGCCAGCCCGACGGCGGCCTATCAGTGGGAGTTCACCAACCTGTTCCCCAAGACGAACCCGGCCGATCTGGTCTTCTTGAACCCGGCGGACTATGGGGTGCTGCGTGACTACATCGTCGCCACCAAGTCCTTCGTGTTCTACCTGACCACGGACGACTCGTCTGAGGAGCCGCTGATGAACCAGATCATCAGCTCCCGGCCGGTCAATACCCCGATCATGGGCTATATCGCCGACGAGCAGCCGGATGTGGCGGACCTCAGCTCGCTGGGTGATTTCCTGAACGCCTCGGATGACATGGATAACGAGAGCGACTGGTCGGCGGTGCCGAGCGTGTCGAAGCTGACCCAGCCCAAGCCGCAGCCCGTGCGGGCAGATAAAAACACGATCTACGTGGCGTTCCTGGTCAGTGACGGCGACAACGCCCAGTACGTCGAGCAGCACATGTTCGAGACGTGGTCCTTTGGCACGGATATGGGCGCGGTTCCCGAGGGCTGGACCATGGCCCCCGGCATGGCCGACTTCGCGCCGAGCCTGATCAGCTGGTACTACCAGCACTTGCCCCGCAATAGCGAGCTGCTGTCCGGTCCGTCGGGTGTTGGCTACGCCACGCAGATATCCGGAAGTGATCTGCAGCGGTTCGCTCAGCTATCCGGCGCATTTCTGCGTAAGGACACGATGAGCACGACCGACTTCTGGGAAAACCCGAGCCAGATCGCCGCATACGCCAAGGCGTCGGGGGTGCCGAGCATCTCGGTGGACGACCCGCTGGCCTACATGAAGGAGGGCAAGACGGTGGTCGTCGGGCAGACCAGCGGCTATGTCGACCCGGCGAACTCGATACTTTCCACCATCGAGCAGGATGTGCTGAACGAGCCGGGCAGCAGCCCGGTCTTCCTTGAGCCTCTGGTCGACGCCTGGAACGAGACACCCCAGAATGTCCTGGCCGTCGCGCAGGCGCTGGCCAGCTGGGGCCAGAGCATCGGCAAGAACGTCGTGTTCACCACCCCGAGCGAGCTGGCACTGACCGAGGAGGCCTACCACCAGCACTCGGGTTCGGCGTTGCCGCAGCTGAACGCGCAGGCGGTTTCCGGCGCGTCGCTGCTGGCGCTGCCGTCGGCGGGCCAGCTCCAGGGCTACACCCCGCCCGCCAGCGTCAGCGGCCCGAACCTGGTCGACAACCCCAGCGGCCAGGACGGCACCACTGACTGGACGGACACCGCGGGCACGCTGAGCGCGGGAACCTACCAGGGCAGCCCGGATATCACCTGGGGCGTGTCCGTGGGTCCGGGGCCGAACCCGAACCCGGGTGACCCCGGTGCGAGCAATCAGTGGGCTCACGTCTATCCGGCGGTCACCAACGGTGACACCTACCAATTCTCGGTTCAGGTGGCCGGCTCCGGCCAGGTGTTCATGGACGTGTACAACGGGAGCACGGACTCCCAGACCCAGGCAGTCAAACTCAGCTCGTCGTATCAGACCCTCACCTGGGTGGCGAACATCCCCTCGGGCGCGCCGACCGGCCAGACCGGGAGTGCGCCTCAGTTGCAGGTGCGGGAGATCGGCCTCGGGCCGGTGAGCGTCCACATCAAGGACGCCACCGTGCAGCTGGCCTCGACCTCGTCGTAGGCCATAAGCATGCCACCATCCTGCCGGTCAATGGGGTTGCGGCAACTGACGCCGCGACCGGCCTAGCGAGTGCGGCCCCCGGGGCTGCTTCCCACCCCTGGGGCCGCACTACGTCACCGGGAGGGTGCCGAGGGTCGTCGCGGTGGTCGCAACACCGTGGCGGCCCGCTCCGTAAGGGAGCAGTCCCTTCGACCTTGCCGACGTGATCATCTACCGCTGGGATGGGGAAGATGGCGACGGGTGCTATTTCAGGGATCGGCTGCTGAAGCCTGCTTCCTGAAGGGCGTGGGCGGCGCTGAGGATGTCGGCGGGGACGGGTTGTTCGCTAAGGTCGATGAGGCCGGTTGCGGCGTAGGACTCCAGGCGGAGCGCTTCCCCAGCCAGCATGGACAAGATCCGGCCGACGGGAATGGAGCCTGCGCAGTAGTCATCGAAGCTGACTTGCTCGGAGGTGACAGCGACCTGCTTGCCGGGCCAGCGGCGGCGTGCGGTTGCCACCGTGCGGCGTTCGGCGTAGGGCTTGGTGACGATGAGAAAGGTCTGCGGTGTCATTGCGAGGTCGCGGAGGAGTTCGGCGGATAGCCAGAAGTTCTCGCTCGTGTTGGACGCCAGCCGCTCCAGGGCGATCGCGTCCTTGGGAACGTCGCGGCGGAGCAGGACATCGGCGATAGCGTCCGCTTCGGTGGGGAACTCGCTGCCGTCAGGAACCGCGCGGGATCCGCCGGAAACGATGATGAACGGGACGAGCCTGTCGGCATACAACTCCGCGGCGCGGCGTGCGACGCCGATGTCGTGGCCGCCGAAGATCAGCAGGCAGTCGGCCGGGCGGACGGGGACGCCGAGGCGGAGGTAGTCCCATAGCATCCGGGCGTGGCGCAGGTCATCGGCGGCGGCCGTCATCGGTCTTCCATCCTGTTGCAGTCGCGGGCGGCGATCAGCTTGATGTGGCTGTGCGCGTGAGGCCTGAACCCCGGATGGGAGTGCTCCGCTCGTCCGCGCTCGTCCGCGTGGTACAGCATCTTCCAGCCCTGGTAGAAGTGCTCCACAGTCCCGCCTTCGTCGTCGGGGAATACCAGTATCACCGCGTGCTCATCCGATCCGGCAAGCGCTAACTCGCTAGGAGTAGGAAAGGCGCCGATGACGAGTCAAAGGTCGGCCGGGCCAGGCGACGGCGACGTGCCTCCCGAGATTGACACGTCTACGCCGCATCCGGCCCGGGTCTACGACTATTTCCTTGGCGGCAAGGACAATTTCGTCGCGGACCGGGAAACCGGCATGAAGTCGCTGAAGGCCTGGCCGGGCATTCGGACGGCGGCGCGCGAGAACCGCGCGTTCCTCGGCCGCGCGGGTCGTTACGTGGACAACGACCCGACGGTTCCTCCGAGGTGCACCGTGTCTATAACCAGGGCGGCATACGCGCCCAGTGGCGGTCCGCGGACGAATTCGCGGACCTGATATTCAGGGACCTGACGCTGGTGCCGCCCGGCGTGGTGCCCATATCCGAATGGCGTCCCGGGCCAGGCGTGCTCTTGCCGACCCGCGCCGAGGTCGGCGGCAACGCGGCGGTCGCACGCAAGCCGTAACGAGTAGCCCTCATGTGCTCGCGGGATGCTCGGCGGGCCGCGGGGTCGGCAGGAAGTCGCGACCGGCCGGGACCGACCAAGCCCTATCTCAAGCAACTGCTGCACCTAGCCGATGACCTCAACCCGTTCTGATCACAGCGTGAGACTTAGCGACGGGATTCGGTTCCCGCCGCGTGACAGCCTGCCGCCCGGCGTGATGATCACGCGCCTGCCAGTGCTCGGCACCTCATGGTGCGAGCGCCGGTTCTCCTATTGGAAGGCCCCGGGCTCACGCTCAACGCACTCGAGGCGATGCACGCCAAACGCGACGACAGCACCATCGAGCTTGAGATCACCAGGACAGAGGTGCCCGCTGGGCCGGCGATCCGCAGGCGCCTTGTGCAGGGAAACCTCGTGCCGGGGGGCAAGGACGACGCTTCGGAAGCCGTCGTGTCCATTACGTACGTGATCCGGCCGCCCGCGATCAGGAACGCCGTCGTCTACGTCATGTCCTGGGTTCTCATAGACGACTTCCCCACCCTGACCGAAATCGCCGACTCCCTCGTGAAGACGCTTATCGTCGCGACTGGCGAATGAGCCTTCCCGAGAGGCAGGGCGATGAGGAGCCACCAGGGATCGTTGGGGAAAATGGGGTTTCGTGCCCTCTTTAATCCCAAGGCCGGCGAGGATGGCGATGTCGATGGTGGCCTTATAGGCGGTGCGGTCGACTTTGCCTCGAGACCTGCTCGGCGTCACGCTGGAGCGCGGCGAGGTCATGGCCGTCGAACGGGCGGTCGAGCCATTTGATGGAGCCCGCTGCCAGCACGCGAAAGGCGTCCGGCCAGCTCCGCGCCCGACGCGGCCTGCGTGTTACTCCTGTCGCCGGAGCGGCTCTTCGTAGTCATATTCGGCCCGCGCGGTGTCGTCACTGGCGAGTGCCATGCTCTCCGCACGGGCAGCCGCTCGCGACCGGGCGGCGAAGATTTCGTCGGGGCTGGCTTGCGACATGCACCACTCGACCCATTCCGGCAGCACGTGCAGTGACGCGTTGGCGTATTCAGCGGTGTACTGGTCGCGAAGCAGGACCGCCGTGTCCTTGATCCGGTGCGGCGAGCACGCGTAGAAGGATCCGGCGTCTGGATACTCTGGCGGGCCCCAGTCGTTGACGATCGTGGCGACTGTGTCGCCGAAGTCCTCGGGTACGGCGTCATGCCGCCCGGCGTACCAGCCTTGGAACGCGTGGTAGTCGGGACTGTAGTCGTACGGGTCGCCTGCGGAGAAGCCCGCGTGCCAGGCGAGTGCACGGGCTCGCTGCCGCATCCGGTACAGCTCACGGACAAGCTCCCGCGACTCGCCCCCGTCCACGACGTCCGTATACGGCCTGTTGTCCAGGCAGGAATCCAGCAGCACCGGGATCGCCTGCTCCGGGCATGCCGTCAGCGCGGCACCGGAAGCAGCGGTGCCCACGGCATCCCGCCATTCCTCAAGCGCCTCCTTCGCCGAGCCGAACACCCCTGCTCCCACAACCACATCGAGCCCGCACATGTCGATGTCCCAGGCGTACCAGTGATCCGGCTCGTCCTGCCCGTAGCCGAACGGGGCCGCGAGCAGGAACCGGCTGCCATAGGCGTCGCGGGCGAAGACGGGATCCCCGGCGGGCCGGGCAGGATTCGCCGCGGTCACGACTTCGTCCGTCAGCCCGTGGTCCGCGCGCGCCACGGCGGCCTTGGCCGCTTCGGCCTGAGCGACCTCGAATGGATCATCATCGAGCGGGGTCGTCAGGCGGGCGATCTTGCCGCCTTCGGTTTCCGGGAAGGGAGAGGAACGAGGCGCGGTCAGCGCCAGCCCGCAGAGGAAAGCCCACAGACGGTCCCAGTCAGCAGCGCCGTCCTCGATGGCAGCACGCAGTTCTTTCCCGGTCCTGGCGGCAAGTTCGGCGAGCCAGTACAAGAGGTGCAGGCCCTTCCCGGGTGACCTGATCTGCTCGTAGAACTCGTCACCAGTGAGCTGGCAGGCTCGCGTCTCCAGATCGATGAGCCGGGACGGCCAGGGGTCCGCGCGGACCGCGGCGAGAATGCGCGCATGGGATTCCGGCCACCACGGGGCAGGCTCGATCTTCCGGCGCGGGATGCCACCGGGAGCCGGGTGCGCCCAGGCGGCGCCGGTCTCCAGTTGCGCCAACTGCTCGGCGCGGCGTTGCGGATTGCCGCTCAGGCCCTTGCGCTGAGTCTTGCGCTTGCCGGAACTCCGCTTCTTACTAGCCACCCCTGTCAGCGTAGCGACATGGCCACCTCACCGCGCCTAACTGGCTTGCCCGCATCCTCTCCGTCTTTCCCGACGGGCCCTTCAACCCCGTAGAACTTGGAGCTGCTGCAGATCGTCAGCGTTCCGATTCCCGTCAGGCCGATCATGAATAAGCCATTTTAGTCGGGACGATCGGCGTTTTCGCATGGCATTTATCGAACCTATACACTATAATTTGTGTATGCAGTTGAGATCACCTAGTTAACTCGAACG
>Ga0335075_10006505_pt1 | contig 18036 bp, 14 predicted proteins | sample Lox_Sample_24_FD_206723 | JGI IMG/M metagenome (GOLD analysis project Ga0335075, IMG submission 206723) | Soil microbial communities from Loxahatchee National Wildlife Refuge, Florida, United States - Lox_Sample_2.4 | ecosystem: Environmental > Terrestrial > Soil > Wetlands | place: USA...
CTTCAATGACCGCAGTTGATTCGAAGCTCGCAGCAAAGGAGAGCGCTTCGGTGTCCGAAAAAACGGCCGATGACATCATCAAACTCGCCAAGGACGAGCACGTCGAATTCGTCGACGTCCGGTTCTGTGACCTCCCCGGCATCATGCAGCACTTCACGATCCCGGTGTCGTTCTTCGACGAAAGCGTGTTCGAGGACGGGATCGCCTTCGACGGCTCCTCGATTCGTGGATTCCAGGCGATCCACGAATCCGACATGCTGCTGCTGCCCGACCCCGACACGGCGAAGATCGACCTGTTCCGCGAAGCCAAGACGCTGAACCTCAACTTCTTCGTGCACGACCCGTTCACCCTCGAGCCGTACTCGCGCGACCCGCGCAACGTCGCCCGCAAGGCGGAGAACTACCTGAAGAGCACCGGCATCGCCGACACCGCGTACTTCGGCGCCGAAGCGGAGTTCTACATCTTCGACTCGGTGAGCTTCGACTCACGCACCAACGGCTCGTTCTACGAAGTCGACGCAATCTCGGGTTGGTGGAACACCGGTGAGCCGACCGAGAGCGACGGCAGCCCCAACCGCGGCTACAAGGTCCGGCCCAAGGGTGGATACTTCCCGGTTCCTCCTACCGACCACTACGCCGATCTGCGCAACGAGATGCTGCAGAACCTGATCAAGTCCGGCTTCAGCCTAGAGAAGGGCCACCACGAGGTGGGCACCGGCGGTCAGGCCGAGATCAACTACAAGTTCAATACGCTGCTGCACGCGGCCGACGACATGCAGCTGTACAAGTACATCGTCAAGAACACCGCGTGGGAGCACGGCAAGACCGTCACGTTCATGCCCAAACCGCTGTTCGGAGACAACGGCTCCGGCATGCACACCCACCAGTCGCTGTGGAAAGACGGCGGCCCGCTGATGTACGACGAGACCGGCTACGCCGGTCTGTCCGACACCGCCCGCCACTACATCGGAGGCCTGCTGCACCACGCGCCGTCGCTGCTGGCGTTCACCAACCCGACGGTGAACTCCTACAAGCGGTTGGTGCCCGGCTTCGAGGCCCCGATCAACCTGGTGTACAGCCAGCGCAACCGGTCGGCGTGTGTACGCATCCCGATCACCGGCAGCAACCCGAAGGCCAAGCGGTTGGAGTTCCGCTGCCCGGACTCGTCGGGCAACCCGTATCTGGCCTTCTCGGCCATGCTGATGGCGGGCCTGGACGGCATCAGGAACAAGATCGAGCCGCAGACACCGGTGGACAAGGACCTCTACGAGCTGCCGCCGGAAGAGGCCGCGAACATCCCGCAGGCTCCGACACAGCTGTCCGCGGTGATCGACCGCCTCGAGGCAGACCACGAATACCTCACCGAGGGAGGCGTTTTCACGCCCGACTTGATCGAGACGTGGATCAGCTTCAAGCGCGACAACGAGATCCTGCCGGTTCAGATTCGGCCGCACCCCTACGAGTTCGCGCTCTACTACGACGTTTAAGCCGGCGACGCAAGCTGGCCTGCCTAGCCGATCACCATCGGCTATCTAGGCGCGTCCAGTACGTGTAGGTGTTGCCGTCGCGGCCGATGACCGTGGCGGTCAGGTCTTCGTCGAGCTGTCGTCGGTGTCGCCCGGGGCGATCAGCCATCTCTGCGTGTCGACGTTGGTGATCCCTCCAGTTGTCCTCCGCAGCCTGCGCCGCGAATAACGCGCTGGAGAGGTTGTTGAACAACCGGACAGGGTTACGAGTTACGGTGCCCACCCGGGTCGTTAGAGACCAGCATGTCGACCAGTATCGGTCGCCGTACATGGTGAGCGTGGGATCGCCGTCGTATGCGCCCACATTGAAAAGGCCAACGGTGTAGGTGCGGTTGCCGCTTTCTGCGGAGTACTGTTCGTCGTGGTTCCTGACCCAGTGAAGTTTCATGAGGGTAAGTGGTTCCTCGCGGGGATCTACGGGGGCCAAACAGGTGTGCAACATCGCTTTGGCAGCGTAAGCCTGACGATCACGATCTACAAAGATTTCGCTGAAGCCGACAGGGCGGCCTCCGGCCGCCCGATTCGAACCACGGCCTACTGGGCAGCGATTGCGCCGGCATCGCCGTCACCCCGCGCGGGTCGATGAGCGTTATACGTACTTCGACGCGACCTGCTGAAGGTGCCATGACGCATCTCTGCCCGTAGCCTTTTGCAACCCGACGAGCAGTTCACCTCCGAGCGTCACAAATCCCATGAGCATCTGGATAGCTCCATCCGGTTCTTCGGTCACGTTTTCGACAAACCGACTCCAGGTGAACTGCTTGTCGGGGTCGACAGCCCACGCCGTCATGACTTCAATCGCTCGGCGAACGTTCTCGCGGATGACGTTCTCGTACTGGTCCACCGACCTAGCGTCGCATGGCTTCTCAAGCCGCCGCTGAGGCCAAACCTGCGCACCTAGACTTTCGGTTATGGATAGCGGTATCGGACTGCTCCAGATCGAAGACTGTCTAGATGCGCAGGGCGGCGTCGCGTTGCCCCGCGATGCGACGCTGATATCGCTCATCGACCGCAACATCGCGAATGTCGGTGACGCGACGGCGTATCGCTATCTGGACCACACCGGCGCGACCGACGTGCACGCCGAGGAAGTGACCTGGACCGAGTTCGGGGTCAGGTTGCTAGCCATCGGTGCGCGCGTGCAGCAAGCCGCGGGTCGCGGCGAGCGGGTCGCAATCCTTGCGCCGCAGGGTATTGACTACGTTTCGGGTTTCTACGCGGCGGTCAAGGCCGGCACCATCGCGGTGCCGTTGTTCGCCCCCGAATTGCCCGGACACGCCGAACGTCTCGATACGGCGCTGCGCGATTCGGAGCCCACGCTCGTCCTCACCACAACGGCGGCGAAAGCGTCGGTGGAGAGCTTCTTGGCCAACCTCCCCCACCGCCGTCGACCGCAGGTTGAGTTCATCGATCAAATCCCCGATGCTGCGGGCGAACTCTTCGCGCCCACTGAGCTCGGCATGGACGATGTTTCCCACTTGCAGTACACCTCGGGCTCAACCCGGCCCCCGGTCGGCGTCGAAGTCACCCATCGCGCGGTCGGTACCAACCTGGTACAGATGATCCTGTCGATCGACCTGCTGGACCGAAACACCCACGGTGTCAGTTGGTTACCGCTCTACCACGACATGGGCTTGTCGATGATCGGCTTTCCGGCTGTGTACGGAGGGCATTCCACGCTGATGTCGCCGACGGCGTTCGTCCGAAGACCGCAGCGGTGGATCGCGGCGCTGTCCGCCGGTTCGCGAGAAGGCCGCGTCGTCACCGCCGCGCCCAATTTCGCGTACGAGTGGACCGCGGAGCGTGGCCTGCCCGCACCGGGCGACGATATCGATCTGCGCAATGTGGTGATGATCATCGGCTCCGAACCGGTCAGGATCGACGCGATCAAAGCCTTCAATAAGGCGTTTGCGCCCTACGGGTTACCGCGCACAGCCTTCAAACCGTCGTATGGCATCGCCGAGGGCACTCTGTTCGTTGCAACGATCGCGCCCGACGCCGAGGCGAAGGTGGTGTACTTCGATCGCGAAGAACTCGGCGCCGACCGTGCGGTACGCGTCTCGCCCGAATCCGCTGCGGCCGTGGCCCAGGTGTCATGCGGCCAGGTGGCCCGCAGCGAGTGGGCGGTGATCGTCAACCCGCATACCGCGAGCGAACTGCACGACGGTCAGGTCGGTGAAATCTGGTTGCAGGGCAACAACATTGGTCGCGGCTACTGGGGACTGCGCGACGAGACCCGGGCAACGTTCGGCGCCAGACTGCGATCACGGCTCGAGCAAGGCAGCCACGCGGACGGCTCCACCGTCGACGGTACCTGGCTGCGGACCGGCGACCTTGGCGTCTATCTCGACGGCGAGCTCTACGTCACCGGCCGAATCGCCGATCTGGTGACCATCGATGGCCGTCATCACTATCCGCAGGACATCGAGGCCACCGCCGCGGAAGCCTCACCCGTCGTTCGCCGTGGCTACGTGACGGCGTTTTCCGTACCGGCCAACGACGGCACCCAGCAGCTCGTCATCGTCGCCGAGCGGGCTGCGGGCACCAGCCGTGTCGATCCGCAACCCGCGATCGAGGCGATCGGGCAAGCAGTGGCGCACCGACACCGCCTGCGCGTCGGCGATGTGCGTCTGCTGCCGGCCGGCGCTATCCCCCGCACCACCAGCGGCAAGTTGGCCCGCCGAGCCTGCCGCGCCCAGTACCTCAACGGCACACTGGGCGTGCGCTAGTCACCGATGTTGACCAGGCAGCGTCGGCAATGCTAAGCAGGTGCTCAGCATTCGCGCTACGGAAGGGATCAGATGACGCTGCAGACGGTATTGGAGGACCTCCGCAAGCGCCCGGGCACCGGTGACGTCATCCAGGTCATCGATCCCGCAACCGAGGAACCGATCACCGAGTTCACCGACTGTGGGACGGAAGCGGTCAATGACGCCGTCGCGCGGGCGAAAGCGTCGTTCGAGTCGGGTGTCTGGTCCCAGCTGCCGGGCCGCGAACGAGCCAAGATCATTTGGAAAATCGGCGAGCTGATCGATGAGCACGCCGAAGAGTTCGCCCAACTCGACTCGCTGAACACCGGCATGCCGCTGATGCAGGCGACGCTGCAGATGTCCACCTGTTCGGAGTTTTTTCGTTACTACGCGGGATGGTGTTCGAAGCTCAACGGCACCGCGTACGACGTGAAGACCGACGGTATCGCGACAGACACCTTCGTCGACATGCACGCCTACACCCTCAAGGAGCCCTTCGGCGTGGTAGGGCTGATCTTCCCGTGGAACGGCCCGATCTTCAACGCCAGCGCCAAGCTCGCCCCGGCGCTGGCCGCCGGCGGCAGCTTGCTTGTCAAGCCTGCCGAGGAGACGCCGCTTTCGGCCGTCCTGCTCGACCGTCTCGTCCACGAGGCCGGCGTCCCCGAGGGTGTCGTCAACCTGCTGACCGGCTATGGCCACACCGCGGGCGCCGCGATCACCGCACATCCCGACGTCGAGAAGGTGGCGTTCACGGGCTCCACCGAGGTCGGCAAGGAGATTGTGCGGGCGTCGGCCGGCAACCTCAAGAAGGTCACGCTCGAATTGGGCGGCAAGTCTCCGGTGCTGATCTTCGACGACGCCGACTTGGATAAGGCCATCCTGATGGCGTCGCTGGGCATCTTCGTGCACTCCGGCCAGGGCTGTGTCTGCGGATCACGGATCTTCGTGCAGCGCGGCGTGTACGACCGGGTGGTGGAAGGTATTGCGCTGATGGCGAATACATTCAAGCTGGGCGCTCCCAGCGAAGAGGGCTGCGTCAGCGGCCCGCTGATCAGCCAGAAGCAGCTGACCCGCGTCATGGGCTTCATCGACGAAGGCAAAAGCGACGGCGTCGAGGTGATCACCGGCGGACACCGGCTCGATCGCAAAGGCTACTTCGTCCACCCGACGGTTCTCACCAACGTCGACCCGGGCATGCGGCTATATCAGCAGGAGATCTTCGGGCCGGTGGTCAGCGTCCTGCCGTTCGACGACGAAGACGAGGCCGTGGCGATGGCCAACGACACCACGTATGGTCTGGCGGCAACCGCCTGGACGGAGAACGTCCGGCGTGCCCACCGAATCGTCAAGCGACTGCAGGCGGGCAGCGTTCAGGTCAACTGCCAGTTGGTCTTTGACCACGACGTACCCTTCGGCGGCTACAAGCAGTCCGGCTGGGGACATGAGTTCGGCAAAGAAGGCATCGAGATTTACCTGAAGAAGAAATCGGTCTGGGTCCAGCTGTAAGCGGCTATGGTCGGCGCATGACGCGCAATCTGGAGACACAGCTCAATTCGTATTGGCCTATCGCCCTATCGGTTTTCCGCGCGGTGTTCGGATTGCTTTTTCTGTGCCACGGCTTGTCGACGCTGATTGGCTGGCCGGCGCACTTCGCCGCGCCGGTGGGCCAGTGGCCGGACTACTACGCAGGCTGGATCGAAACGATTACCGGCGCACTGATCAGCGTCGGCCTGTTCACCCGGCCCGCCGCTTTCCTGGCGGCCGGCGAAATGGCGCTCGCCTACTTAACCGTGCACTTGCCGCACGGGTTCTTCCCGATCAACAACCACGGCGAGGACTCCGTGATGTACTGCTTTGCCTTTCTGCTGTTGATCTTCGCCGGCGGGGGCGCCTACGCGCTGGATGCCCGCCGCGGTGGCTGGCAGCGAAATCGCGCACTGCGCCTGCGGCGCTGACTACCGCAACGTCGCGAAGAACGCTCGCACGTCATCGACGAACAGCTCCGGCTGCTCGAAGGCCGCGAAGTGCCCACCGCGCGGCATCGTCGTCCAGTGCGTGATGTTGTACGCGGCTTCACACCAACGACGGGGAGTACGCAGGATTTCCTTGGGGAACGCCGCGACGCCGGTGGGTAATTCGACACGGCCATCGGTGATGAAGCTGTTGAAGCTCTCCCAGTACAGCCGCGCTGAGGACGCGCCGCTGGCCGTCGCCCAGTACAGCATCACGTTGTCGAGCAGTTCGTCGCGGCTGACCGCGTTCTCGGGATGGCCGTCGCAATCCGTCCATGCCCAGAACTTCTCGACGATCCAGGCCAGTTGTCCCACCGGCGAGTCGACGAGTCCATAACCGATCGTCTGCGGCCGGGTGGATTGCTGTTTGGAATATCCGGTCCCCCATTTGCGGTGCTCCGCGTATGCCGCCAACGCCTGTTGCTCGTCGTCGGCGAGGTCGCCGCCGGACCCCGCGGCAGGAGCGGCGATCGGCATGTTCAGGTGAATCCCGACGCAGTGGCCACGGTTGCGGCCGATCTGCGTCGTGACGGCCGCACCCCAATCGCCGCCCTGGGCACCGTAGCGGTCATAGCCCAGGCGCAGCATCAACGCCTCCCAGGTTTCCGCGATCTTGCCGACACCCCACCCGGTCTGCGACGGCTTGCCCGAGAACCCGTATCCGGGCAGCGACGGGCACACCACGTGGAAGGCGTCCTCGGTGCGTCCCGACGGAGGGTCGACCAGCGGCGCGATCACATGCTGAAACTCCGCGACCGATCCGGGCCAGCCGTGCGTGATCACCAGCGGCAAAGCGTCCTGATGCGGCGATCGCTGGTGAATGAAATGGATATCAAGGCCGTCGATTTCGGTGGTGAACTGATCGAATCGGTTCAACGCGGCTTCGCGCGCCCGCCAGTCGTAGTCGTCCGCCCAGTAAGCCGCCAGCTCCCGGGTGTAGGCCAAGGGGATGCCCTGGCTCCAGTCGTCGACACACTCGGCTTCCGGCCAACGAGTCTGCGCCAGGCGAGCCTGCAGATCGTCGAGAACTTCGGTGGGGACATCGATACGAAACTGCTTGAGTTCGGACATAGGTGTTCATACTGCAGGCAGGAGTGAGCGAAGGACCTCTCGCCCCCAGAATCCGCCGGACGCAGTGGCGTCAGAGAATGCGCCGAGCCGACCTGCCCATGAAGTAGCCGGCCGGGAAGGACATCTCGATCACTCGAAGCTGGTCGTTGGCTTTCGACTCGAGCTCGAGGACCACACAGCTCTCGTCGAAGGCCTTCGACTCGAGGACTGTGTAATGCTGGCCGCCACCGTGGACGTCGGTTATCGGGTCACCTGAGCGCAATGCCTCTACCGGCACTAATTCGGGGTCTCCAAACAACTCCACCCCAGACACGTTATGCCAAACCCGCGGGCAACGGAATGCTTTCGCCACCCGGACCGGGTCACCGGTCGAGCGCGAGGTCCTTGCGGAACTTCTTCATGCAGTCGATCTTCTCGGCCAGGGTGGCCTCCGGCCCGGTGTAGAACATCCACGGCATGGTCAAAATGCCGGTGATGCCGGCATCTTCGGCACGCTGGTAGTCGGCGACTGTGAAAGCGTCGGTCAACGGTGTGAGGATGGTGAAATCGTCCGGGGACAGGCCGTTTTCGATCCTGAGCTCACGCAACCGGGCCGCCGCGGCGACCGCGCGATCGGTCGTGATCAAGTCGCCGATCCAGCCGTCGTATCGGGCCGCGCGACGCAACGCGATCTCGCTGAGCCCACCGACATAGACCGGTATCCGCGGGGGTGTCGGTTCCATCTCCAACCTCGGCGTGCGGTAGAACTCGCCGTCGAACTCGGCCCAGCCCGGTGACCACAGCTTTTGCATCAGCTCGAGCATCTCGTCGGTGCGTTTACCGCGGTCGGAGAAGGGCTGCTCCATCAACGCGAACTCGTCCGCGCACCAGCCGACACCGATACCGAGCTCCACTCGCCCGGCGGCGAGATATGCGGCGGTGCCAATGGCTTTTGCCGCCGAGTACGGGTTGCGCATCGCCGGAATGTAGACGGTGGTGACGAACCGCAACCGCGTCGTGACCTGGGCAAGCGCGCCGACCAGGACCCACGGGTCAGGCCACTCGGTGAACGGCTGCCAGCGGCGCCGCCCGTCCATGGTGTACGGGTAGGGAGTATTCAGGGTTTCCAGGTTGACGATGTGATCGGGGATCCCCATGCCGTCGTAGCCGAGATCGTCAGCAACTTTGGCGATCTCGATGATCTCCCGGGTATTGAGGAATGCGCTGCTGATGTAGAACCTCATCCGGCGTCCCGCGCCCATGCCGGCTTGATGAAAATACCTTCGGCTTCGACCGTGATCCCTTCGGCATCGGAAAGATGGCCGGAAACAAAGGATTTCACTCCTTCGGTACGCTCGACGACGGCTTCGGCGCGAAGCCTGCCCAACGGGGTACCACGCACGAATCGCACCGTGAGGGTTCCGGTGAACAGCGGTTTGGTCAGGCCCTCACTGGCAGCCTCGCCGAGGACGTGATCGAGCACCAGGGCGCACACGCCACCGTGCACCAGCCCGGGCGGCCCCTCGTAGGCCCCGGTGAGGGTGAACTCGCTCCAGCATTGGGTGCCATCCTCGCCATGGTGGATGGTCAGCGGCGGGGCGATCGGGTTGCGCAGGCCGATCACCGCGTTGCTCCAGACGACGGGCCTACCGCCCACCGCGTAGCGCACCACCTGCGTTTCATCGCGCTGGCTGCTGCGCAAGGCATCAGTCGCCGCCTGGATCGCGGTTCGTGCGGCGGTGATGGCGTCCTGGTCGGCCTCGGTGCGGATGGTGGCGTCCATGAGCTCGCGCACCGCGTCGGTCAGCGGACCGTATAACCGAGCGAGCCGATCATGCTCGTCGGCGCTCATCACCTCGTAAGGTATCTGCACGTCAAACCCGCCTTCTGGCATTAGTGGCGGGCGTTCTGGACTAGCCGGCCTATCCGTCTTTACTAACACCGAGCCGCACGGCAGATCGCAACCGGGGCTGGCTCATTCGTCGAACACCTTGTGCACGACGGCTTTTGCACGGCGGGTCAGCCGCAGGTAGTTGTCCAAAAACTCGCCGCCGTCGCCGTTCTTCGCCCAGCCCGCGGCGACTGCGACGGAGTTCAGTTGGCGTCCGGGTCCGGGCAGCTGATCGGTCGGCTTGCCCCGAACCAGCACCAGCGCATTGCGGGCCCGAGTCACCGTCAGCCATGCCTGCCGTAGCAGCTCGGCGTCCTCGGCCGGGATCAGTTCGGCCGCGGCGATGGCGTCCAGGCTCTCCAGCGTGGAGGTGTTGTGCAGGGCCTCGATCTCACTGGCATAACGCAGCTGGAGCAGCTGCACGGTCCACTCGACATCGGCCAGGCCGCCACGGCCCAGCTTGGTGTGAGTGGTGGGGTCCGCGCCGCGCGGTAGCCGCTCGGAATCCACGCGGGCTTTCATCCGCCGGATTTCGAGCACCGCCTTCGCGGACACTCCGCCGCTGGGGTAACGCGTCTTGTCGACCATCAGCAGGAATCGCCGGCCCAGATCGGCGTCACCGGCGACCGCATCTGCCCGCAGCAGCGCCTGGATTTCCCAGGGCTCCGCCCATTGCTCGTAGTAGGCGCCATAGGACGCGAGCGTGCGGACCAGCGGACCACTGCGGCCCTCGGGCCGCAGGTTAGCGTCGATCTCCAGCGGCGGATCGGCGCTCGCGGTGCCCAACAGCGCCCGAACCTGCTCGGCCACCGACACCGCCCAGCGCACCGCCTCCGAATCGTCTACGCCCGCGGCCGCTTCGCAGACGAACAGGACATCCGCGTCGGACCCGTAGCCCAGCTCGCGCCCGCCCAGCCGGCCCATCCCGATCACCGCCATCGCAGCCGGGGCCACCCGGCCGTCGGGCAGGTTGGCGCGGATCACCGCGTTCAGGGCGGCCTGTAGCACCGCGACCCACACCGATGTGAGCGCGGCGCAGACTTCGGTGACCTCCAGCATGCCGAGCAAATCGGCGGAGGCGACGCGGGCCAGCTCGCGCCGGCGCAACGAGCGGGCGACGGCAATCGCGCGGACCGGGTCGGTTTGGCGACCCGCCGAGGCCACCAGCGCACCGGCCACTGTCTCGGGGTCGACGTCGAGCAGCTTGGGCCCCGAGGGCCCGTCACTGTATTGCTGGATGATCTCCGGCGCGCGCATCAGCAGATCCGGCACGTACGCCGAGGTGCCGAGCACATGCATCAGCCGCTTCGCCACCGCCGGCTTGTCCCGCAGCGTGGACAAGTACCAGCGGTGCACGACCATCGCCTCACTGATCCGGCGGTAAGCCAACAGCCCGCTGTCCGGGTCGGGGGTGTCCGACAGCCAGTCCAACAACCTGGGCAGCAACACCGACTGCACCCGCCCGCGACGGCCGCTCTGGTTGATCAGCGCGGACAAATGCGTCAGCGCGCTCTGCGGAGCGTCGTAGCCCAGCGCGGCCAGCTGGCGTTCCGCGGCCGCCGGCGTCATGCCGTGGGAGAACTCCAGGCCTTCGGGCGCAAGCGATTCCAGCAGCGGCTGGTAAAAGAGTTTGGCGTGCAACCGAGACACCCGCAGGTTGTGGCGTTTCATCTCGTCGCGCAGCACGCCCAGCGCGTCAAGGCGCCCGTCGGGCCGAATATGCGCCGCACGCGCCAACCAGCGCAGCGCCTCGTCGTCGTCGAAGGCGGGCAACATGTGGGTGCGTTTGAGGCGCTGCAACTGCAGCCGGTGTTCCAGCAGCCGGAGGAACTCGTAGGAGGCGGTCAGGTTGGCCGTATCGTCGCGGCCGACGTAGCCGCCGGCCCCGAGGGCGGCCAGTGCGTCCACTGTCGACGCCACATGCAGCGAATCGTCGTTGCGACCGTGCACCAGTTGCAGCAGTTGCACCGCGAACTCGACGTCACGCAGCCCGCCACTGCCGAGTTTGATCTCACGACTCCGGACATCGGCGGGCACCAGCTGCTCGACGCGCCGCCGCATCGCCTGAACCTCGGGCACGAAATCTTCACGCTCACAAGCGGTCCACACCATCGGCATCAACGCGGCGATGTACTGCTTGCCCAGTTCGGCGTCGCCGGCGACGGGCCGGGCTTTCAGCAGCGCCTGAAACTCCCAGGTCTTGGCCCAGCGCTCGTAGTAGGCGACGTGCGAGTCGAGGGTGCGAACCAGTTCGCCGTGCTTGCCCTCCGGGCGTAGCCCGGCGTCCACCTGGAAGAAGGCCTCCGAAGCCAGCCGCATCATCTCGCCGGCGACGCGGGCGGTTACCGCGTCGGCGTGCTCGGCGACGAAGATCACGTCGACGTCGCTGACGTAGTTCAGTTCGCGAGCCCCGCATTTACCCATCGCGATGACCGCCAGCCGGGGCGGTGTGGCATCACCGCACACGGTGGCCTCGGCTAGTGCCAGCGCACCGGCCAACGCGGCATCCGCCAGGTCGGCCAGATGGGCACCGACGGCGCTGAACGGCAACACCGGCTCGTTCTCGACTGTCGGCGCCAGATCCAGGGCGGCCAACACCAGCAGCCGGTCGCGGTAGAGGGCGCGTAACCGCGACACCACCGACCCTGGTTCGTTGGAAGTTTCGGCGGCGCACTCGGTAAAGGCGACCCGCAGCTGCTCGGCGGACGGCAGCTTCACCGTCCGCAGCAGTTGCCAGGCCTGCGGACGGGCAACCAGGTGATCCCCCAGCGCCAGTGAAGACCCGAGCACGCCGAACAGCCGACCGCGCAGGCCGCGTTCGGCGGCCAGCGCCGCATTGAGCTCGTCCCAGTCGTCGCCGAGCGCCTCAGCAAGCCGGATCGTCGCGCACAAGGCGGCGTCGGCGTCCGGTGCGCGCGACAGTGACCACAGCAGGTCGATGTGTGCTTCGGTGTTCCAGCCGAGCTGCGCCAAATAGTCGCTGGCGCGGGCGTCGACTAACCCGAGCCGGCCAACGCTGGGCACCTTCGGCCGCTCCGTGACGGGTTGAACCACGACACGACGGTAGCGCAGATTGCCAGAGATATGGCTATGCAATATCGCCAGCGGTCGCAAGGAATCTACAAAGATAGATAGGTCTTGAGCTCAAACGGTGTGACGTTGCGACGGTAGTTCGCCCACTCAGTGCGCTTATTGCGCAGGAAGAAGTCAAAGACGTGCTCTCCCAAGGCTTCTGCGACGAGCTCAGAACTCTCCATCGCACGAAGCGCTTCGTCGAGACTGGAAGGTAGCTCGCGGTAGCCCATCGCGCGACGCTCTTCGGGGGTGAGGTCCCAGACGTTGTCCTCGGCTTGCGGGCCCAGAACGTATCCCTTCTCGACCCCGCGCAGCCCGGCGGCCAGCAGCACGGCGAACGCCAGGTAGGGGTTGCAGGCCGAGTCCGGACTACGGACCTCGATACGTCGCGAGGAGGTTTTGCTTGGGCTGTACATCGGAATACGCACCAATGCCGACCGGTTGGCCGCTCCCCACGACGCGGCGGTAGGCGCCTCACCGCCCAGCACCAGCCGCTTGTAGGAGTTGACCCATTGGTTGGTAACCGCACTGATCTCGCTTGCGTGCTCGAGAATCCCGGCGATGAACGACTTGGCCACATCGGAGAGCTGCAACGGGTCGTCGGGGCTGTGGAAAGCGTTGACCTCGCCCTCGAACAAACTCATATGGGTGTGCATGGCCGAGCCTGGGTACTGCCCGAATGGCTTGGGCATGAACGTCGCTCGCGCGCCCTCTTCCAGTGCGACCTCTTTGATCACGTAGCGGAACGTCATCACGTTGTCGGCCATCGACAGCGCGTCGGCGAAGCGAAGGTCGATCTCCTGCTGGCCGGGCGCGCCTTCATGGTGGCTGAACTCCACCGAGATGCCCATGAACTCCAGGGCGTCGATTGCATGGCGGCGAAAGTTGGAGGCGCTATGCACTGCCTGGTCGAAGTAACCGGCGTTGTCGACGGGAACTGGCATCGACCCATCCTCCGGACCGGGTTCCAGCAGGAAGAACTCGATCTCGGGGTGCACATAGCACGAGAAGCCGAGGTCGTTGGCTTTGCCTAGCTGCCGTTGCAGCACGTGGCGTGGGTCGGCCCAGGACGGCGATCCGTCCGGCATGGTGATGTCGCAGAACATCCTTGCCGAGTGGTGGTGGCCGGAGGCGGTGGTCCAGGGCAGCACCTGGAAGGTGGACGGGTCAGGGTGAGCGACGGTATCGGATTCCGAGACGCGGGCGAAGCCCTCGATGGAGGATCCGTCGAAGCCGATGCCTTCTTCGAAAGCGCCTTCAAGTTCGGCAGGCGCGATCGCGACCGACTTCAGGGTGCCGAGAACATCGGTGAACCACAGCCGGACGAAGCGGATGTCCCTCTCCTCCAGCGTGCGGAGCACGAATTCCTTTTGTCGATCCATACCCGGAACAATATGCAAAGCCAGTTAACTCCGTGTTACTACCGCGCCGAACAGCGTAAGTTTCCGGGTGCAATCCCGTCGATCAGGTAATGATCGACCGCGCCGTCAACGCATTGGTCACCATTGAATACCACTGTGTGTTGGGTGCCCTCGTAAGTAATCAGCGGGGCGCCGAGTTCGCGGGCCAAATCGACCCCGGCCTGATAGGGGGTGGCCGGGTCGTGGGTGGTGGATACGACCACGACCTTGCCGGGAGCGACGGGGGCTGCCGGCCCCGGCGTGGAGGTGGCGGGTACCGGCCAGAGTGCGCACAGGTCGCGAGGCGCGTACCCGGTGAACTGCCCGTAGGACAAGAACGGCGCTAGTTGACGCATCCGGCGGTCGGCGTCCACCCAGGCCGCGGGATCCTTCGGTGAGGGCGCGTCGACGCAGCGGACCGCGTTGAATGCGTCCTGCGAGTTGTCGTAGTGCCCGTCGTCGTTGCGGCCGTAATATTCGTCGGCCAGCATCAGCAGGTCACCGGAGTCAGTGTGTCGCCGCAGACCAAGCAGACCGCTGGTCAGGTACTTCCAGAACTGCGGGGTGTAGAGGGCGTTGATGGTACCGGTGGCCGCGTCTGCGTAACTCAGCCCGCGCGGGTCCGACGTCGGAGCGGGCTTGGTGACCAGCGGATCGACCAGTTGGTGGAAACTGTTGACCCACTGGGCCGGGTCGGTACCCAGCGGGCAATCTGACGAGCGAGCGCAATCCGCCGCGTAATCGTTGAACGCGGTCTGAAACCCCGCCTGCTGGTTGAGGTTTTCCTCGATCGGGCCCACGCTCGGGTCGATGGCACCGTCCAGCACCATCGCGCGAACGTGGTCGCCGAACCGCTCGACGTAGGCCGTCCCCAATTGCGTGCCGTAGCTGTAGCCGAGGTAGTTGATTTGGTCGTCGCCCAGCGCCTGGCGCACCACATCCATGTCGCGTGCGGCAGAAGCTGTTCCGACATTCTCCAAGAACGCCGAGCCGTTGCGATTGAGACAGCGCTGGGCCAGCTGCTGATACACCTGTTCGATGTGCGCTACGCCGGCCGGGCTGTAGTCGACCATCGGATCACGACGGTAGGCATCGAACTCCGCGTCGGTCTGGCAGCGCAGCGCCGGCGTGGAGTGGCCGACGCCCCGGGGATCGAACCCCACCAAATCGAAACGACGGCTGATCTCGGAATCGGCCAGGTCGTGTCCCATAGCGGCGGCGGCGTCGACCGCCGAGGCGCCGGGCCCACCGGGGTTGATCAGCAGCGCTCCAATCCGCGGACCGGTCGCCGGAATTCGGATAACCGCGAGCTGAGCTTGGCCCGCACCAGGGTTGTCGTAGTCGATGGGGACCGGGACGGTAGTGCACTGCGCGCTGGGAACGGTGTCAGGGTGAGTGAGAAACCGGCCGCAGTTGCCCCAGGTCAGCGTCGCGCCCGCGGTCGGCGCGATCGCCACGGCTGCCACGATTGGCAGCACCGACGAAAGCAGCGCAGAGAACAACCGTCTCATGCGCCACATGGCTGCCAATCGTCCCACGCGTCGGCCACGGGATGTGATCCCAATGGTCACGCGTTGGTCTCGTTGTCTCCTGCGCGGTCTTTACATTTGGCGTTCCGCTGCTGCGGAGCTAGCACTTCGCCCCCTTGGACGGCACGGTCCCATTGACCAGATATGCCGTCGCGTAGTCGTCGATACAGCTGTTGCCCTGGAAGACGACGGTGTGCTGGGTGCCGTCGAAGGTGAGCAACGAGCTGTGTAGCTGGTTCGCCAAGTCGACGCCGGCTTTATACGGCGTCGCCGGATCACGAGTGGTCGACACCACCAGGGTCGGCGCCAGGCCCGGCGCGGAGATGGTGTGCGGTTTACTGGTCGGCGGCACCGGCCAGAATGCGCAGGTGCCCAACGGGGCGTCGCCGGTGAATTTTCCGTAGCTCATGAACGGTGCAATCTCGCGCGACCGGCGGTCTTCGTCGATGACCTTGGCGCGATCCTTGACCGGCAGATCGTCGACGCAGTCGATCGCCACCCTGGCGTCGGTGGCGTTGGTGTAATGACCGTCCTTGTCCCGGCGCATGTACAGGTCGGCCAGATCGAGCAGCGTGTCGCCTTGATGGTGGGCCAGCTCGGTCAATCCCTCAGTCAAGTGATGCCAGAAGGTCGGCGAGTACAGCGCCATGATTGTGCCCACAATGGCGTCGCTGTAACTCAGGCCACGTGGATCTGTGGTGTGTGCCGGCTTGCCGACCATCGGGTTGTTCTTGTCGACGAGCGGGTCGACCAGACTGTGGTACACGTCAACGGCTTTGGCCGGGTCGGTGCCCAACGGACAGCTGGAAGACTTGGCGCAGTCTTTGGCGAAGTCGTTGAATGCGTCCTGAAAACCCTTGGCCTGCCGTAGGTCTGCCTCGATGGAACTGGTATTCGGGTCCACCGCACCGTCGAGGATCATCGCGCGGACGTTTTTCGGGTAGGCCTCGGCATAAGCGGCGCCCATTCGGGTTCCATACGAGTAGCCCAAGAATGTCAATTTGCGGTCGCCCAGCGCTTCGCGGATGGCGTCGAGGTCACGGGCGACGTCAACGGTTCCGACGTGCGCCAGGAACTTCTTGCCCATTTTGTCGACGCAGCGGCCGACGAACGCCTTGGTCTCGGCCTCGATGGCCGCGACCCCGGCCGGGCTGTAGTCGACCTGCGGCAAGGTGCGCAGCCGGTCGTTGTCGGCGTCGGAGTTACACCAGATCGCCGGCCGCGACGACGCCACACCGCGTGGGTCAAACCCGACTAGGTCGAATCGTTCTCGCACCCGCGGTGAGACTGACTGCAGGAGGCTCAATGCAGCCTCGACGCCCGACTCGCCCGGCCCGCCGGGGTTGATGACCAGCGACCCGATCTTGTTTCGAGTAGCCGGAAACTTAATGAGCGCCAATGTCGTGGCATCACCGTCGGGGTGCTTGTAATCGACGGGCACGGCGAGTTTGCCGCATTGGGCACCACCCGGAAGTTTGATCACCGAGGTACCGCCGCCACCGGTGACACGACACGGACCCCACTCCACCGGCTGACCGATTCTCGGCCCGGACAGCACCGCACGACCACTGACGATGTGGGTGCAGCTGGCCACCGTCGCCACGATTACTGCCATCGCGGTCCAGATCAGCATCGTGCGCGCGATCAAGGCGGCGCGAGGGGTCCTCATGTTCATCCATGCTGCCATGCGCCGGCGCATGGCCGACGTTGCCGCACGGCGGCCGGGCGGTCTAATGGGTCGCGAGCAGCAGTTCTTCCATCCCGACGGCGAAGTCGTCGGCCAGCTCCCACAGGTCTGGCACCAGCTCCGGGCAGGCGATAAGCCCGACGTCCAGTTTGCCGTTCAGCGACATGACGGTGATGTTCAGACCCGAGCCGTGGAAGATCGGCCCCAGTGGGTACATCGCTTTGACCTCGTTGCCCAGCATGTACAGCGGCAGCTGCGGGCCCGGCACGTTGGAAACCACCAGGTTGTGCACCGGGCGGCTCTTGGTCAGGCTGGTGCGGGAGTATGCCCTCATCGCCATACCGAACACCGCGGGCGCGGCGAACTGCGACCAGTCTTGCAGAAGGGTGGCACTGATTGCCGAACTATGTTCTTTGGCAACGGAATTCGCTTCTGCAATGGACTTGAGCCGTTTCGCCGGATCGGCGATCTGGGTTTCCAACTTCGAGAACATTCCTGAAACCTGATTGCGCCCGGGGCGATCAGACCGGCCGTGCACAGATACCGGCACCATCGCCACCAACGACGAATCCGGCAGCTCGCCGCGGTCAAGCAAAAACTGCCGCAGCACGCCGGACACCAGCGCCATCACCACGTCGTTGACCTTGACGTCGAAATGGCTCTTCACCGCCTTGACGTCCTCGAGATCCAGCTGCGCGTAGGCGACGTTGCGGTGTGCGGTGATGCTGGCGTTGAAGGTCGTCGGTGGCGCCGCGAACGGAGCGGCCATCGTCATTCCGCTGCGCGCCCGCAGCACCGTCTTGAGCACCGATGACACGGTATTCGGCAGCACGGTGGCCAACTGCAGCGGCCGGGATGCGAACTTCGCCAGCCCGGTGACCGCGATCTGGATTTGGTTGGCCTCACCGACGCCTTCCACCGGTTCCGGTGGCGGCGCGTCGGGTTCGGTGCTGCACAGCTGGGACATCAAATTCGCGCCGGTCACGCCATCGACGCAGGCGTGATGGACCTTGGTCATCACCGCCAGGCGGCCACCTTGCTGGGCGTCGGTGCCCGCGACGCCCTCGATGACCCACATCTCCCACAACGGCCGGGTGCGGTCCAGCGGCAAAGCGG
>Ga0335075_10006507_pt1 | contig 18034 bp, 15 predicted proteins | sample Lox_Sample_24_FD_206723 | JGI IMG/M metagenome (GOLD analysis project Ga0335075, IMG submission 206723) | Soil microbial communities from Loxahatchee National Wildlife Refuge, Florida, United States - Lox_Sample_2.4 | ecosystem: Environmental > Terrestrial > Soil > Wetlands | place: USA...
GAGCCGGGCCGAGATTGCGTATGTCGATGGCCGTGAGATCTACCGCTACGACTACGACCGTCACGAGGGCGTGTTCGCGGAGCCGTAGGCGCTTGGGGCCCGTCTGGATGCCCTGGCCGGGTCAGGCGGTCAGGGGCGCGGCGGCGGGGGGCTGGTCGGTGCCGCAGTACTTGCACTTGGAGGCGGCGGCAGGAAGGTCGCTTGATAGGCAGGCGGGGCAGGTCTTGACCGGAGCCGGGTCGCCGAACACCACCTGACCTCGCCGCGCCTGGACGGCCTTGTACGGCACGACGATGAGGAAGTACACCACGGCCACGAAGACGATGAAGTAGATGACCGAGGAGATGAACCCGCCAAAATCCACGAGCGTCTTGGGATTGCCGGACCGGATCTCCACGCCCAGTCCGTTCTTGCCTGTCTCGAAGCTCTGGACAAGCGGGTTGATGATGTCGCTGGTGAAGGCGCTGATCAGGCCGCTGAACGCCAGCGCCACGACCAGGCCGACAGCGACGACGATCACGTCTCCGCGCATCAGGAAGTTCTTGAAGCCCCGCATTCGTGTTTCTCTCCGATCCGCTGTGCCCGGCTGGGACGACAATTTGACGAGACGCACGATTCCGGGTCCGTGTGCGTGACGTCAAGCATCCTTGCCTCCCTGTAAGGGGTTCCGGCGCCAGGCTTACGGGGAGAGACTGGAATGGAGCGCTTCGCACTGGCCCTCCGCAAGCCGGGAGGCCGGGAAGTCTCGCAACACGCGGAGGTGGGCGATGGAGGCTCGCAGGCTGAGCCGCCGGGAGGTGCTCCAGCGCAGCGGGGTCGCCGCCATCAGCGGCCTGACACTGGCGGGAATTGGCCGGGACGTATGGCCGCGGTCCGCGTCGGCCGCCACGCAGGCATCGTCTGGCTCAAGCGACGTTCTGCACTTCGTGAGCCGTCCCGACCTCAGCCCGCCGGCGGTGACGATCGCGCACTACGGCGGCACGAGTCCGGCGAACCCGCCCTACTTCATCCTGGCTCCGGCCGGCTACCCCCACACCGGACCCGGCGTGCCTGGCCTGATGATCCTGACCCTGTCTGGTGACCTCGTCTGGTATGCGCCCAACACGGGCTTCCCGGCCAGCGCTGGCATGGCACGAGTGGACCTCCAGGTCCAGTCGTACCAGGGGCAGCCCGTGCTGACCTGGTGGGAGGGCCGCGTGACCAGCGGCTACGGGGAGGGTACGGCTGTAATCGCCGACAGCGAATATCAGACCGTCGCCACCGTCAACGCGGGCAACGGGCTTTCGGCCGACCTGCACGAGTTCGTCATCACCCCGCAGGACACCGCGCTGATCACCGCGTACCGGCCAATGCCTGCCAACCTGTCCGCGCTGGGCGGCCCGGCCGACGGAACGGCTCTGTCGGGCACCGTCCAAGAGATCGACATCGCGTCCGGTCAGGTGCTGTTCCAGTGGGACAGCTTGGACTACGTGCCGGTCACCGAGACCTACCAGGCGTTCTCCGGCGGTACGACGGCGTCCCCGTTCGACTACTTCCACATCAACTCGATCGCGGTCACGCCCGACGGTGACCTGCTCGTCTCCTCGCGCAACACCTGCGCCGTCTACAAGGTGTCCCGGCCGGGCGGTGACGTGGTGTGGCGGCTCGGCGGGAAGCAGTCCAGTTTCGAGATGGGGCCTGGCGCCACCTTCTGGTGGCAGCACCACGCCCGGCCGCAGGGCGCGAACGTCGTGTCCCTCTTCGACGACGGCGCGTCGCCTCAGAAGGAGCCGCAGTCCCGGGCCATCCTGCTCGACCTGGACACCGCCAGCATGCAGGCGACGTTGCTGCGCAGCTACACCCACCCGACACCGCTGCTCGCTGCCAACCAGGGCAGCATGCAGGTGCTGACCGACGGCAGGGTGCTGGTCGGCTGGGGCAACCTGCCGTATTTCTCGGAATTCACGCAGGACGGGGCGCTGATCATGGACGGCCAGTTCCCGGTCAGTGACCAGTCCTACCGGGCCTTCACGCAGGCCTGGACCGGTTACCCGACGGACAAGCCCGCGGTGGCCGCCCGGGTAAACGAGGCCGGCGGATCGGTGGTCTACGCGAGCTGGAACGGCGCGACCGAAGTAGCCAGCTGGACCGTGCTCGCGGGTAGCACGGCGAGCGCGCTGGCCAAAGCCGGCTCGCAGCCGTACGGCAACTTCGAGACGGCGATCACGGTGAACACCGACGGACCCTACTTCGCGGTGACCGCGAACGACGCAGGTGGCGTCGCGCTTGGCCAATCGGACACGGTCCAGCGTGGGGTAGCGTCATGAAGGTGAGCGACTCGGGAGAGTTTGTCAGGGATACCCGGTACCTGGACGGGCGGATTACGGCGGACGGGCGGGACGGGAGCTTCCCCGTGCAGGCCGACCGGTACCGGCTGGTGGTGGCGCGGGCGTGCCCATGGGCCAACCGGACGATGATCGTCCGGCGGCTGCTCGGGCTCGAGGGCGCGCTGTCGATGGGCATCTGCGGGCCGGAGCATGACTGGCGGAGCTGGACGTTCGACCTGGATCCCGGCGGGCTCGACCCGGTGCTTAGCATCCACTGGCTGCGCCAGGCCTTCGAGAAGGCCGTACCCGGGTACGACCGGGGCGTGACCGTCCCGGCCATCGTGGACATCCCGGCCGGAGCCGTGGTGACGGCCGACTTCCGGCGGATCACCCTCGACCTGGAGGGCGAGTGGACGGCGCAGCACCGGCCGGGTGCGCCCGACCTGTACCCCGAGCGGCTGCGCGACGAGATCGAGGAGGTCAGCGCCGGCGTCTACGAGGACGTGAACAACGGCGTGTATCGCTGCGGATTCGCCAGCACGCAGGCCGCCTACGAGGAGGCCTACCGCATGCTGTTCGCCCGGCTCGACTGGCTGTCCGAGCGGCTGGCCACCCGCCGCTACCTGGTCGGCGACACGATCACGGAGGCGGACGTCCGGCTGTGGCCCACGCTGGTCCGGTTCGACGCGGTCTACCACGGCCACTTCAAGTGCAACAGGAACAAGCTCGCCGAGATGCCGGTGCTGTGGGCCTACGCCAGGGACCTGTTCCAGACGCCGGGGTTCGGCGACACGATCGACTTTGAGCAGACCAAGCAGCACTACTACCGGGTGCACACCGGCTTGAACCCGTCCGGTATCGTCCCGGCCGGGCCGGACCTGTCCGGCTGGGTCACCCCGCACCATCGCGAGGAACTCGGAGGGCGGCCGTTCGGCGACGGGACACCGCCGGGCCCGCCGCCACCTGCCGAGCGGGTGACGGGCGGACCCGGCCGCTAGCTAGGGGCGTGCGGACCGGGCAGGGAACCGGTTCACGAGCCCTGGGCGCCGGTGCAGGAGGCCGGGGGCGTCACGCGGGCCAGGCCGGTCAGTTGCGACGCGGCGGTCTGGTAGTAGGAATAGGCCTGGCCGCCGGCCACCACGGGGCTGGCCAGGTACTGGGCGGCGCCGTTGTCGGCCGCGATGTCCGCCGTGGCCAGGACCTGCCCGGTCGCCGGGCTCGCGCACACCAGATCGCCCGAGCCGCCGACCCAGACGACGCCGCCGCTGTAGCTGGGATACGCGGCAAAGCCGCCACCCGCGCCCCGGCCGACCTGGACGGCCCGGTTCAGGTTCCCGCCCGGGGCGAACCAGACCCACTCACTGTGCCCGGATCCGGTCGTGCCCCAGACCCCGCCCGAGGTCGCGACCAGGTTCCCCCCGGCAGCGCCGCTCGTCAGCGTGGACGAGCCAACAACGATGTGGCTGTGCACGTCGTAGACCAGCAGCTTGAAGGAGGTCGACGAGCCGACGCCGACGTACAGCCTGCTGCCGTCGGGTGAGACCGCCACCGAGGTGGCCTTGCCCGCGGTCACCTGGAACCGGTAGGTCACCTGGCCGCTGGCCGGGTTCACCACCGACACGATGTCGCCCGCGGCCACGTACAGGTTCCCGTCGGGCCCGCTGGCGAGCACCCCTTGGCCCCCGGTGGAGACCCCGCCGATGGCCGGCACCAGCAGCGAGGAGGTCTGCGCCAGCGTGCTGGCATCATAGCCGTGCAGGACGACGTTGCCGCCGTTGTAGGACGACACCACCCACACCGTGTTCCCGATCACGACGGGCGGGTTCAAGATGGCCGGACTGTACTGGGCGGTGTTCATGATGGCCCCGGTGGCCGGGTCGATCCGGTCCAGCGTGCCGTTCCCGTACCCGTAAAGCGAGCCGTCGGCGCTCACCAGCGAGTCCGGGAAGAACATCTGATGGTCGATCAGCTGCGCGTCCCAGGGCGCGCCGGGGATGGCGGTCCCCGGCTCGGACTGGGGCGAGGCCGACGTCTGGGCCGGCGAGGAGGAAACCGTCCCAGTCGAGAGTGTGGATGAGGCAGGCGCGCCGCCCGACGGGGGCGTGCTGTGATGGGAACTGGCCAGCGCCGCGATGCCGACGCTCGCGCCCGCGATGACCACCACTGCCGCCGCGGCCGCCGCCGGCGCCGCCCAGGCACGGCTCAGCCCGGGGCGCCGCGGCCGGGGTGCGCGGCCCAGGTGAGACCGACGGGGTCGGAGCTGGCGGTCGGTGACCAAGCGGTATGCGACCTGCTCGACGGTTACGGGACGCGGCGGCTCGGGAGCGATGCGGTGCAGCAGTTCGGCGAGCTTGCGTTCCTCCATGTTCACGACGCCACACCTCCGGTCATGAGCTCGGACAACCCGGGCGCGTCCCTGAGCCGGGCCAGCGCCTTGGCCGCGTGCGACTTCACCGCACCCACCGAGCAGCCCATCGCCGCCGCGGTCTGCGATTCCGTCTGGTCGGCGAAGTAGCGCAGCACCACCACGGCGCGCTGCCTGGCGGGCAGCCTGTCCAGCGCCGCCAGCAGCGACTGGCGCGCATCCACCTGAGCGAACACATCCCCGTAGGCCGTCGGTTCTGGCAGCCGCCCGGTGGCGATCTCGCCGTTCCAGCGCCGCTGCCGCCAGCGCAGGAAGGTGTTGACCATGATCTTGCGCACGTACACCTCCGGAGCGTCCTGCCGCCGCAGATCCGGCCAGCGCGGCCAGGCCGCCGCGAGCGCGGTCTGCACCAGGTCCTCGGCGCTGGTCCAGTCCCCGGTCAGCAGCCAGCCGGAGCGCAGCAGCGCGGACGATCTCGCCTGGACAAAGTTACGAAAACCGTCCGGCTCGGTTAGGTGTTCCACCCCGGTCAGCGTGTCCACCAATCCTCCGTTCGGTCCCCGGGAGCTTTCGGACTCTCGCAGCGGCGTCACGTGTTATTAGAGACGTCAGCCGGGCCGGAAGGTTTACCCTGCAGCCGGCTCAGCGTCTCGGCCGCTCGCCGCTGCTGCGACTCCGCCCGGTACGCCCGCCGCCTGGCCTCGGCCAGCTCCTGCCGGGCCTGCGCAAGCTCACCCTCCAGCCGCCGGACCGCGTCCTCCAACTGCCGCTCAGCCGCGTTAGCGGCGTCAACGGTACGGCCGGCTTCAGCCACGGTCCGTTCGGCCGAAATTATTTTCTCACGGTGACGGCGTTCGCGCTCGGCACTGGGCTCAGCCGGCGCGGGTTTTTTCTTCGGTGGCGGCGCCGGGGCTTGCGTGCCGGGGTCCAGGCCGAAGCCGGCCCAGTGCGCGGCGCGGACCAGGGTGCCGAGGTTGGCGGCGACCTGCGGGTCGGCCAGCGCGGCGTCGAGGGTCGCGGTCACCTCCTCGCGGACCGCCGCAGGCGCGGGCGGCAGGTCGCCCAGGGCCTGCCGGGTGAGCTCGTCGACCAGCCGGGTCCTGGCCGCGGACAGCTCCCGGATCCGCCCGCCGTCCATGGCCCGCTCCGCGTCGCGGAGCTCGGCGGCCAGCGCGGCCAGCCGGCCGGTGACCTCGGGATCGGCGCGGACCAGGCGGTTGACCACCCAGGCCGACCGGGTCGGCTTGCGCAGCGAGGCGATCTGCTTGGCCGCGGCCTGCTCCCCCGCCTCACGGGCGCGGGCAACGAGTTCCCCGCGGCGCGCCATAAATTCATCGGGGTCGGCCTCGTAAAGCTCGGCGGTCGCGTCGGCCAGCAGGTCGCTCATGTTAAGGGAGAATAGGGAGCATGACCGGGATCGTGCCATCGGGACAGGGACGACTGCTGACCGCGCGCGGGAACGTGATGGCGTTCAAGGCGGACGCGGCCCAGACCGGCAGCGACTTCTCGCTGATGGAGCGGACCGTGCCGCCCGGTGCCCGGACCCCGCCGCCGCACCGGCACGTGAACTGCTCGGAGGCGTTCTTCGTGCTGGCCGGGACGATCACCTTCTGGCTGGACGGGGCCGAGTTGGCCGGAGGGCCCGGGGACTTCCTGCTGGTGCCGCGCGGGGCGGGCCACACGTTCGGCAACCGGGGCGCCGAGCCTGCCCGGTTGCTGGTGCTGCACGCACCGGCCATGGACGCCTACTTTGCCGAGCTCGACGCATTGTGGTCGGGACCGGAGCCGCCGTCTCCAGAGGCCGAGCGGGAGCTCATGAGCAGGTGCGGGATGGAGCCCGCCTGAAAATGTCGGCCTGAAAATGTCACCGGGCTGTCGTAGGGTGCCCTTATGTCGCCTACCGCATCAGCCGACGTGAGCCCGGGCAAGCTCGAGGATTACCGGCGGGAGCTGACTGGGTACTGCTACCGCATGCTGGGCTCGGGGTTCGAGGCCGACGACGCCGTGCAGGAGACGATGCTGCGGGCCTGGCGCGCGGCCGAGGGGTTCGAGGGACGCTCCAGCTTGCGGTCGTGGCTGTACCGGATCGCCACCAACATCTGCCTTGACATGCTGCGCGGCCGGCAGCGCCGGGCGCTGCCGATGGACCTCGGGCCCGCCTCCCCGCCGGTCGAGGCGCTGCTCGAATGGCATCCCGAGGAGCCGTGGATCTCGCCGATGGCCGACGAGCGGGTGCTGCCCGAGCACGGGGACCCGGCCGACGTCGCGGTGGCCAGGGAGACGATCAGGCTGGCGTTCGTCACCGCGCTGCAGCACCTGCCGGCCCGGCAGCGCGCCGCGCTGATCATGTGCGAGGTGCTGCGCATGCCCGCCACGGAGGCCGCCTCCACGCTGGGCACCAGCGTGCCCGCGGTCAACAGCGCGCTGCAGCGCGCCCGGGCCACGCTGGCCGACCTGCCGTCCGAGCAGCGCCCCGGGCCGCTGGACGAGGACCAGGCCGGGATGCTGGCCCGGTACGTGGACGCGTTCCAGCGGTACGACATGGACCAGCTGGTCACGCTGCTGGCCGACGACGCTGTGATGACGATGCCGCCGTATTCCACCTGGTTTCGTGGCGCGCGGAACATCTGTCGCTTCATGCTCGAGCCGACGCCGAGCCTGTGCCGGGGCTCCATCTTGGTGCCCGCGGGGTATGTCAACGGCGTGCCCGCGTTCGGTCAGTACAAGCCGGATCCGGGCGGCGGGTTCGCGCCGTGGGGTTTGCAGGTGCACGAGGTGTCCGGCGGGCGGGTCAGCCGGATGACGTTCTTCCTAGAGACGGAGCGGATCTTCCCCGCGCTCGGCCTCGCCCAGCATTTGCCAGCAGGGCATCTGCCAGCAGGGCACGCGCCGGCACAGCATCAGCCATGAGCGCCGATCCTTCTGGTGTCGGGCAGCCGGGTTTCGTTGGCCGGCACGGCCTGACCTCGCCGGAGCGCGAGGCCGTCGCCGAGGAGGTCACGGCCTCGATCCGGTCGCTGGGGCTGAAGACGGTCCGGCTGGCGGTGGTCGACCAGCACGGTGTGCCTCGGGCCAAGATGCTGTCGCCCGAGGCGGCGATCGCGGCGATGTCCGACGGGCTCGATTTCTCCGGCGCGATCTACAGCCTGGACACCGGCAACCAGGTGTTCGTGCCCGCGTTCGTCCGCGGCGGCGGCTTCGGCATCGAGGAGTTCACCGGGTTCCCCGACGTGATGCTGGTGCCCGACCCGCTGACGTTCCGCGTGCTGCCGTGGGCGGACCGCACCGGCTGGATGCTGTGCGACGTGTACTTCGGCAACGGGCAGCCGATGCCACTGGACGGGCGCGGGCTGTTGCGGCGGGTGCTTTCGTCGCTGGGAGACGCGGGATTCGACTTCCTGGGCGGGATCGAGGTCGAGTTCTACATCCTGGTCAGGCCTTCGGAGGTGCTGGCGCCGGAGAACGCGGGGTTCACGCCACCGCCGCCGCCGGTCAGCGTGTTCGAGCGCGGGTACCAGTACCTGTCGGAGGTTCGGCTCGACGGGATGGGCGGGGCCCTGGAGGCGGTCCGCGACGCGCTTGACGCCGTTGGGCTGCTGCCGCGGTCGATGGAGGACGAGTGGGGGCCGGGGCAGGTGGAGTTCAGCTTCAGCCCTCTGCCCGGGCTCGCGGCGGCCGACGCCGCGGTGCTGTTCCGGTCGACGGTCAAGCAGGTGTGCCAGCGGCGCGGGCTGCTGGCCACGTTCATGTGCCGGCCCGCGCTTGCGAACTTCTTCTCCTCCGGCTGGCACCTGCACCAGTCGCTGCTGAGGAGGCCTGACCGGTCGAACGCGTTCGCCAGCGCCGACGGCCCGCTGTCGGACGTCGGCCGGCGGTACGTGGCCGGGCTGCTCGAGCACACCGCGCCGATGGCGATGTTCGCGGCGCCCACCGTCAACGGGTACAAGCGGTTCCGGCCCTACTCCTTCGCCCCGGACCGGGTGTGCTGGGCGGTGGAGAACCGCGGCGCGCTGGTCCGGGTCCAGGGTTCGCCCGGGGACGCCAGCAGCCACGTCGAGATGCGGCTCGGCGAGCCGGCCGCGAACCCGTACCTGTACATGGCGGCGAACATCGCGGCCGGTCTTGACGGGATCCAGCGGCACCTTGAGCCGCCGCCCCCGGTATCGGCCGATCCGTACACCACCGAGGCGCCGCCGCTGCCCGTCTCGCTGAGCGAGGCGGTGGCGGCGCTCGACGCGGATCAGTTCTTCCGGTCGGCGTTCGGGGCCACGCTGGTCGACTACCTGGTCATGATGAAGCGGTCTGAGTTCCGGCGCTACGAAGACGCCTGGACCTCCGAGGCTGCAGCTACCGGTTCGGTCGGCGACGTGAGCGAGTGGGAGATGCGGGAGTACTTCGAGTTCTTCTGAGTCTCAGGCTGCGTCAAGGGCGACGGGGTACCAGGCGGCCGGGCCCCCATCATCGTCGGCGGGGACGGGCTGGAAGTCGTAGCGGAGGCCGTCCGGGCCCAGGGCGACCAGGGTGAGCGACGTGGTGCCCCACACCCGGCCGTCCGGCAGGTCCCGGCGGACGATGATGGCGGCCGGGTCGGTGCGGGGCAGGCCGTCGCCGGCGGCCAGCGTGAGCCAGTCCCCCCAGGCGCCGGCGATGGTTGCTGCCGGGTCGGCGCCCGGGCGGTGCGCGGCGAACTTCGGGCCGAAGTGGCGCGCCTTGGGGTCTTCTGCGGCTTCGGGGGCTGCGCTGGCCGGCGGGTAGGCGTGGCCTGCGTTGGTGATGACGTGGGTGGCCTGGTCGAGGTTCTCCAGCGCGGCGCGGGTACCATCCCAGCTCAGCATCAGCGCGGAGCTCAGGTCGGCGCAGATCAGGAGGAACGGGTCGTAGCGGGCCAGCGCCCCGTCCTCTTCGTGCAGTTGTTTCAGGGCCTCCTGCCCGTCGGCTGCCGCGCGGAGCGGGAGTTCGCCCCTTGACCTGCGGCTGCCGGGCGCGGCCTGCTGGCCGCGGGCGTTGAGGAGGCAGCTGACGCGGGGGACGTCGGGGTGCACGGCGAGCCATGTGCCGCCGGCCTCCTCGTCACGCCCGCCGACCAGCGGCGATCCCGGCCAGTACCGGGCCGGCGGCTGCCACCGGCGGGAGGCGAGTTCGACCCGGACGCCCAGAAGCAGCAGCGGCATGCGCTCTGCGGGTTGGAGACTTAGGACCACTGTGCACACACACCGACCATAACCCTCCCGGAGGCTCTCGTGATCATCCCGTTCGGGGACGGCTGGCTGTTCGGCCCGGCGGCCGACGGCAGCGACCTGCCCGGCTTCGACGACAGCGGCTTTCGTCCCGTGACGCTGCCGCATACCGTGGCGCCGCTGTCGTGGCAGAACTGGGAACCGGCCGCGTGGGAGCGGGTGTGGGCCTACCGGAAGCACTTCGATGCCCCGTTCTTGGCCGAGCTTCCTGGGCGACGGGTGTTCCTCGACGTCGGAGCGGCCATGACCCGTTCGACGGTGACGTTGAACGGGACCGGGGTGGGCGACCACCTCGGCGGGTACCTGCCGTTCAGCTTCGAGATCACCGGTGTGGCCGAGCCGGCCGGGAACGTGCTGGCGGTGCGGCTTGACTCGGGATTCAACCTGGACGTGCCGCCGGACCGGCCCGCGCCAGAGGTCAGCACGTCGGTGGACTTCTGGCAGCCGGGCGGGATCTACCGCGACGTGCGGCTGCGGGTGGTGCCTGAGGTATTCCTGGCTGACGTGTTCGCCAAGCCGGACAACGTCTTGGACGCCGCGGCCCGCCAGGTGGTGGTGCAGGCCACGGTGGACGCGGCCGCTGCCGGTCAAGCGGACGTCCTGGTTGAGCTGCGCGATGGTGACCGCGTCCTGGCCGACGCGCGGGCTTCGGTCGCGATCGACGGGCCGGGCCAGGCCACGGCGATCGTCACCCTGACCGGGCTCAGCGAGGCCGTCTTGTGGGACAGGGACCGGCCGAAGCTGTACGACGTGGTGACGACGCTGCTGGCCGGCGGGCCTCGGCGGCACGAGTACCGGGTCCGGATCGGGTTCCGTGAGGCCACCTTCACGCTGGACGGCTTCTACCTGAACGGCCGCCGCGTGAAGCTGCTCGGCGTCAACCGCCACCAGTTCTTCCCGTTCGCCGGCGGCGCGATGCCGGCCCGGGTGCAGGCCAGGGACGCCGAGATCATCCGGCGCGAGCTGAACTGCACGATGGTGCGCTGCTCGCACTACCCGCAGTCGGAGGCGTTCTTCGACGCCTGCGACGAACTCGGCCTTTTGGTGTTCGAGGAGGCGCCGGGCTGGGGGTACCTCGGGGATCAGGCCTGGCTGGCGCTGGCCCACCGGGACGTCGGGGAGATGATCGTCCGCGACCGCAACCACCCGTCGATTGTGCTGTGGGGTGCGCGGCTCAACGAGACGCCGAACAACGTCCCGTTCTACACCAGCACCAACGAGCTGGCCCATTCCCTTGACGACTCGCGGCCGACCGCCGGGGCGATGGCCGGGATGCGCCTGACCACGGACTACGAGCAGGACGTCTTCGCCGAGAACGACTACTCCTCGGTGACCGTGGCCGGCGTCAAGACGCCGTCGCTCGAGCCGCCGGTGGACGGGGTCGGGCGGCCGTACCTTGTCACCGAGGCGGTCGGGACGCTGTCGGGGCCGGCCCGCTACTACCGCCGCACCGACCCCCAGGCGGTCCAGCAGGGGCAGGCGACCGCGCACGCGCGGGTGCACGCCATCGCCGCCTCAGACGACCGGTACTGCGGACTGCTCGCGTGGTCCGGGTTCGACTACCCGTCCGGCAGCGGCAACCAGTACCGGGGCGTTAAGTACACCGGCGTGGTGGACCTGTTCCGGTTGCCCAAGCCGGGCGCCGCGATCTACCGGGCGCAGGCCGACCCGAGGGTCACCCCGGTTATCGAGCCCGCGTTCTACTGGGACTTCGGGCCCTCCTCGCCCGTGACGAGCCTGCCCAGCGCGATGATCTGCGCCAACCTGGAGCGGCTTGAGGTGTACGTGGGCGGCTCGCACCTCGCGTCTGTCACGCCGGATAGCGGGGAGTTCGGGAGCCTGGAGTACCCGCCGTCGTTCGTCGACTTCAGGGGCGTGGACGGCTCCTCGCGGCCGGACCTGCGCATCGACGGGTACCTGGGGTCCGACCTGGTCGCGTCGCGCCTGCTGTCGTCCGATCCGTCCTTCGACCGGCTGGACCTCGTGTTCGACGACGATGAGATCGCCGGCGACGGAGCGGACGCGACCCGGCTGGTGTTCCGGGCGGTGGACCGGTACGGGGCGCCGCGGCCATACGTCACCGGGCAGCTCGCGCTGTCGCTCGAGGGCCCGGGCGTGTTGGTCGGCGACAACCCGTTCGACTTCGCGGCGGCGGGCGGGGTTGGCGCGGTCTGGATCCGGTCGCTGCCCGGCTCGGCGGGGACCGTCAGCGTTTCGGCCAGCCATCCGACCCTGGGACGGGCCGAGGCCCACGTGCAGGTGCGCTGATCTTTGGTCCTCAGGTTGGGATCCGGACCCGGCCGACCGCGGTCTCGGCCAGGCTGCCGAGGTACAGCCAGCCGTCGTGCTGGCGCACGCCGACGATCTCCCGGTAGGTGCCGGCCGGGCCGTGCAGTGACTGGACGATCGCCCCGTCGGCGCCGACGCGGGCGACCAGGCCGTAGCGCTGCGCGGCGGGCTGCAGCCGTTCCGGGAGCCTGACGGCGACGCGCCGCGGGGCCGGGTGGGGCATCAGCCGGTCGACGAGCGGCAGCCGCGGCGAGGGGAACGCGACCCAGTAGCTGCCGTCCCCTGGCGCTTGATCCCCGGCCGGGGACATGTTGTCGGGCAGGCCGGGGAGGTTCTGCGCGAACGGTTCTGGGTGGCCGGCGATTTTCTGGCCGGTGAGCGGGATGCGCAAGATGTCGTATCCGGCGGTCTGCGCGACCAGCAGGAACGACTCGTCAGGCGCGAGGGCCAGACCGTTGGGGAAGTAGAGGCCGTCCGCGATGAGGTCGAGGTCGGCGGCGTTGCGTAGATAGCGGAAGACGCGGCCGTTGGGACGGTGTTCGAGCAGGTCGTGCTTGTAGTGCTCGATGCGGAACCTGGTCGAGCTGTCGGAGAAGTAGATGGTGCCGTCGGCCGCGACGGCGGCGTTATTGGTGAACTTGAGCCGACGGCCCGCATAGCTGTCGGCGAGGACCCTGGTATTACCGGTTTGGTCGACCCGGAGCAGCCCCCGGTAGGCGTCGCAGACGATGAGCGCGCCGTCGCGCGGGTCGATTTCCAGGCCGAGGGGGCGGCCGTGGGTGTCGGCGAACAGTTCGGCCTGGCCTGATTCGGGGTAGCCGGCCGGCCAGCGCCAGATCCGGCCGTCCTCGACGCCGGCGTACAGCCGGCCGGCGTCGTCGAATACGACATCCTCGGGCCTGGCCCCGCCCGGCACCTCCCAGCGCTCGACCCGGTCCAGCACGTGGTTGGGGGCCATGACGCCGGTGTTGGCCGGGGCGGACGGCGGGGCCCACGGTGCCGGGTCGGCCGCCGGGTCGGCCCGCTCGCCTGCCCGGTTCACGATGCTCCAGCGGGCCCTGGTCACCGCGCCCGGCTGCCGCCACGGCTCAGGCTCTCCCACCGTGGTACGCAGCCGGCCGAGCGGGCCGGCCGACAACTCGACCACGTCGCCGGGCGACAGCCAGCGGCCGGTCTCGATCCCGCTGCACCCGGGGACCGTGCCGAGCCCGATCACCGTGCCTGCCGCCAGCCGGTCGCCGGCGCTCGCGTAGGCGATGACGTCAGCCACCGAATGCTGCATGTTCCGGGTGGTCCCCGTGCCCCATGGCTCGCCGTTGACGTGGACCTCGACCTCGAGGCTGTCCAGGGCGGGCAGGAACTCCGGCGCGGTGACCACGATCGAGCCGAGAGCGGTGCCGAAGTCCTTGGACTTGGCCGGGCCCATGAGACCTTCGGTCATCTCGCGGAACTGAACGTCACGGGCGCTGAAGTCATTCAGCAGCACGAAGCCGCCGACCACGCCGAGGGCTTCGTCGCGGGTCAGGTCGGAGCAGTCCTGGGCGATGACGACGCCGACCTCCAGCTCGTAGTCGAGGACCTGGGCATACGCCGGCCACCGGATTGTTTCCCCGTCGCCGACGAACGTGGCCGGGTTGCCCTTGTAGTAGAGCGGCTGCTCGTACCACAGCGGGCGCGGCCGCAGACGCGGGAACGGGCGCCGCGTCAGCCGCTCGTAGCCGTCGCTGATTGTCGTGGCCGCGGAGCTCCCGGCGGACTGGCGCAGCCGGAGCAGGCCGCGGGCCACGCCGATCATGTGCTCCTCCCACAGGGAGCAGTCCCGGAACGCGGCCGGACGGAAGGGCGGACCGAGCAGTTGCGGGGATGGCTCGGCGGACGGCGCCGACGCGGCCAGTCCTTGCGCATGCCGGTGCACCTCCTCGCCGGCGCCGAGGAAGGCCAGCAGTTCCGCGGCGGCCGGACCCAGCCGGTCCGCGCCCGGTGCCGTCAGCAGCGGCACCCAGCCGCCGCTGGCTTCGACCGCCACGCTCGGCTCGCCGGCCGCGGTACGGACCATCCCGAGACGCATCGCCCACCTCCTTGTGCTCACCCCATCGTTCCTGAGACGCGCGTGGTATTTCCAGTCCGCCGGGTTAGCCTCAGGGTGGAGGTGGCGATGACCGTCCTGTGGGACCGGCGGACGAGCCTGATCGTCAGCAACAACTTTCCCGACATGACGATCGACCTCGGCACCCAGTTCGGGCGCTGGGCCTTTCCCGGCCTTGACCTGTATCCGGAGGCGCTCCGGGCGGAGATCGACGCGCTGAACGAGCGCGTGTACCAGACGGTGAACAACGGGACCTACAAGGTGGCCGGATCGCCGTCGAGCCGGCGCACGCGGACTGGGACAGCGCGCACCACCGCGAGGCCCTCACCGGCTTATGACCGAGCGTGGCTTCCGCGGCTGAGGGCCTCCAGCGCGGCGACGTGCGCCTGGACGTCGGCGTCTCCTGCCAGCGCGCGCTGGGCGACGAACCCCAGGCATACCGACGTCAGCAACTCCGCCACCGCGCCGGGATCGGCACCGGCGTCGAACGTCCCGGCCGCCTGCCATCCCCTGACCGTCTCGGCGAGCAGTTCGCGCAGCCTGCGGTAGGCGGGGCGGGTGGCTGTCTTGAGTTCGGGATCGGTCTGGGAGTGGCTCCAACCGTGGATCGAGACGAGCAGGCGATCGATGCCGTCACGCTTGTGCTGGCCGAAGCTCGCGATCGTGCCAAGCAGCTGCTCGGTGAGCTCGGGTAGCGGCGGCGGCTGCGGGTTGCGGAGGATCGGGAGGAGCTCGCGGCCCAGCGCGGCCGTTCCCTCGGTCACGACGGCGTTGATGATCTGGTCCTTGCCCTTGAAGTAGCCGTACACGGCGCCGGTCGACAGGCCGGAGCGGGCGATGATCATCTCCATCGACACGGCTTCGAGGCCGTGTTCCTGGAGGCAGGCGCGTGCCGCCTCGAGGATTTGCTCGCGCCGGGCCTCGCGGCGCTCGTCTGTGATCCTGGGCATGGCATGACACTATCACAAAAAGAAGGAATATTCATTCTTGACAAGCGGGGGATGGCGCGGACATCATAAAACGAACATTCCTTCTCTATAGGAGACACGCCATGGTCAGCAAGGTTCCAGCCGGCAGCCGACGAGCCAAGCCCGTGATCGTCACCGCCGTCGTCTGCATCGCGCTCGGAGCGGTCTCGGCGGCGATGGCGTCGCTGAACGTCGCGATCCCGGGGCTGGTCCGCAGCACGCACGCCAGCCAGACCCAGCTCGAGTGGATCATCGATGCCTACCTGCTGGTCTTTTCCGTCCTGCTGCTGCCCGCCGGCGCGCTCGGCGACCGCTACGGCCGCCGCAAGGCGCTCATCGCCGGGCTGATCGTCTTCGGGGGCGCTTCGGCCGCCGCGATGGCGATCTCATCCGCGAACGCCCTCATCTTCCTGCGTGGCCTTATCGGCCTGGGCGCCGCGCTGGTGATGCCCGCCACGCTGTCCACGATCACGGGCACGTTCCCGCCCGCCGAGCGCACGCGAGCGGTCGGGGTCTGGGCCGCCGTGGCCGGCGGCAGCTCCGTGCTCGGGCTGCTGTGCACCGGGATCCTGCTCGAGTGGTTCTCCTGGCGGGCCGCCTTCGCCGTCAACGTCGTGCTGGCCGCGGTGGCCATCGCCGGTGCCCTCCGCTTCGTTCCCGAGTCCTCTCAGCCGGACGCTCCGCGGGTCGACGCGGGTGGCGCGCTGCTCGCCACCGTCGGGCTCGTCGTCCTCGTCTTCAGCATCATCGAGGCCCCCGACGCCGGCTGGCTGAGCGCCCGCACCGTCGGCGGCGTCGCGGCCGGCCTGGCCGCGCTGGCCGGCTTCGCGGCTTTCGAACTCCGCCAGCGCCACCCGCTGCTGGACCCGCGCCTGTTCTCCAACCGGAAGCTCGCCGCGGGCAGCCTGTCGATCCTCATCCAGTTCTTCGCGTTCTTCGGGTTTACCTTCGTCTCGCTGCAGTACCTGCAGGGCGTCCTCGGCTACAGCCCCCTCATCGCGGCGTTCGCGGTGCTTCCGCTGTCGGGGGCGATGATGCCGACGGCGAGGCTCACCTCGGCCGCGGTGTCCCGGTTCGGCGCCCGCGCCGTGTGCGTCACCGGGCTGGTCCTCGTCGCCGCCGGACTCCTGGTCATCTCCCGCGTCGGCACCGACACGCCGTACTGGCTGCTGCTGGCTGGCCTGGTTCCGCTCGGCATCGGCATGGGAGCGGCCACGACCCCCGCCACGGCGGCGATCACGGAGGCGCTGCCCCAGTCCCAGCAGGGAGTCGGCTCCGCGCTGAACGACCTGTCCCGGGAGGTCGGCGGCGCCCTGGGCACCGCTGTCCTCGGCAGCATCGTCACCGCCGTCTACCGCTCCAGCCTGCAGCTCCGCGGCGTCTCCGGACCGCTGGTGCACCAGGCCCAGCAGTCCTTCGCCGTCGCCATCCACGCCGGGGGCCCGGTCGGCACCCACGCCCGCGCCGCCTTCGTCGACGGCATCCACACCGGGCTCCTCTACGCCGCGGCCGCCGCGATCCTGGCCGCGATCGCCGTCGCCACCCTGCTCTCCCGCGACGCGAAGATCCGCCGCCACGCCGACGCAGGCCAGCCGGCGGAGCTGGCCTGCGTCGCGGAGTAGATGAGCGTGCAACCCGTAATCTTTTCGAGCATCCTGCACGGCGCTACGCTCCCCCAGAGGGGGGCGGCGGGGGACGTGATGGTTTGAATTGGTGATCATCGCGACGCATCATTAGCGCGGATTTCTCGGGAGAATGGACTGGCCTCGACTCGGCCTCTAGCCCGCTCTCCCGTCTTGTTCGCCGATGTCGTATCCCGGGGGGAGGGCGGCCGGAGTGTCAATGGTCGACCCGCCGCCAGCCAGCGCCGCGATGACTCCGAGCAGCAGGCCGAATACCACGCCGAGCAGCGCATCGTCAAGCAGCCGCCTCATCGGCGCCGTCCCGGTTGCGCTCGTCGCTGGCTCGAGTATTCGCGCTGCCGGCCAGCCGGGGTAGCTCAGGGAAACGGCATAGGAGAGGTAGCCGATGGCGGCAGCATTAGCGGCAGCCTCTGCCTGGGCGGGCGTTCCGGCGGTAGTGGTTACCGACAGATGATTCCCCGGCGAGAACTTTATCTGGACTCCACCCGGAAGCGACTGAAGCAACCTGGGGCCGAGGTAACCGGGCGAAAACGCAGGTCCGCCGCAGATGGCCCCCTCCGGGCACGACGGCGCCGCCATCAGCACGAGCGCCCGGCTCGTGAACACCGGCGGGTTGACCGCGGCAAAGACAGCGCCGGCGAGCAGGCCCAGTACAGCCATGATGCCGACCAGGGCCCTGTAGCGTCCTACGATCTGGACGAACCTGGGTAGGTCCGATTTCTGCTGGCTCATCTGGCCTCCGCGTGGTTCTCCGGCGCCGACCCCCAGCGTGGTCTCTACGCGCACCATGCTACGACTTGCCCGGCCCGCCGGACAGCTCACTGCCGAAGCAGCGCAGGGACCGCCTGTTCCGTCAGGCCAGGACGCATCAGGCCAGGACGATGTTGACGATCTTGCCGGGGACGATGACCAGGCGGGCGACGTCATCCGCCGGGTACCCGGGGTGGCGGGTCAGCAGGTCGGCGATCTCGGCCTGGCCGGCCGCGGCCGGCACCTCGATGGTGAACCGCACCTTGCCGTTGACCTGGACCGGCAGCGTGACGGTCTGTTCGGCGGCCAGCGCGGGATCGGCCTGCGGGAACGGCTCGTAGGCCAGCGAGGAGGGGTGGCCCAGCCGCTGCCACAGTTCCTCGGCCACGT
>Ga0335075_10006509_pt1 | contig 18032 bp, 12 predicted proteins | sample Lox_Sample_24_FD_206723 | JGI IMG/M metagenome (GOLD analysis project Ga0335075, IMG submission 206723) | Soil microbial communities from Loxahatchee National Wildlife Refuge, Florida, United States - Lox_Sample_2.4 | ecosystem: Environmental > Terrestrial > Soil > Wetlands | place: USA...
GCTTCGATTGCTCGACACAATCAGCATCTCCGGTTCTGGTCGAATGGACAACCTGTTGAAAGATCACAGCTAGTCGCGCGATCATGCCAGCGCAGAGAGAGAGCCTTCGGTTCACGCCGCCAGCCCACAGCGGGCAGTCCGCAAGAAGCGAGCATTGGTCGCTCTCGATATCGATCCTAATCGCACCGGCACTTCTGAAAATTGGGCGATTAGGGCGATGATCCCTTGTTTGTTTTGAGCGACTTAGGCTGGATTCTAATAAATGGATTGGGCGATTAGGAAATCGTACGGACGGGCGCAATTCTGGACAGGCGTGACGACTGATTTTGTTAGCGGGAGGCCACGTTTCCCATTTTGGGAATCCCAGTTGTGAGGTGAGCGCGACGTCCATCGATATGTCTCCGAGTGCATATTACCACAGAGTAATCAGAATGTCAAGGGGGAAAGCAGAAGGCAGAGGGTAGAAGGCAGAAGTAAAGGCGGCAACCGATAAGGCGGACCGTCCGGTTCTGCGATATCCAAAGGAAAGGCTCCTTGGACCTGAGCCTCGTGCCTTGCTATTTCATTTTGAGCCTTGAGACCGGGACGTTTGCCCGGATAACGGTTCGAAATAGCTCTACATCGCCGAATGATCCGAAGCAACGTTTCGGAAGGAGATGAAACGAATTGCGCGTCATAAATAGCGAAAACGCGTTGTGTGCTTCCGTGGCCTTCACAAACGCGGTCCAATTGTACTCGACACGCCCGGCCGAACCTTCGACCCGTATTCCTTCTTTTGAGACATAGTATGTAAATCCATTCTTCCTGCGTGGATCGCGCAGAGTCTTCGCAGTTGCCAAACCGGGGAGCACAAAGGCCCCGACCAGCGCCACCGCACCGTATATGAGTAGGGGACGGACATTCGCGATGAACTCGGGCCTCCTCTCCGTGATATGCGCATGTGTAATAGCACCAAGGAGCAGTACGGCGCCGACAGCGCAAACCGCGACGGCGAGCGGGATAAGTACGAGCCTGGAGCGACTCAGGAACTGCGTCAGATTTGCCCGATACAATTCCCCGACCTCATGCCTTACAAGGAATTTCAAGGTGTAATCTTCGTCCATCGGGCCGCGGGTAGTCTAGCAGACAGGCCCTTGCAGAGGGAATTCGCCGCGTTCGGAAACACGCTTTTTTCAGGAGATTGCTGCCTGCTTTCCCGATGGGCTACGCTCTTGCGGCTTGCCCCTTCGGGCGTCCGGCGTACCTTTGTTGCGGGTGAACCTGCGACCAGGCCGAAAAGGGTGACAGCGGGTGAGCTAGTTAAGTTTGGCGTACTCGGCCTTGGCAGTGACGAGGATAGGGATGTCGGGGTCGGCGTCCTTCCATAGGGCGAGGAAATCCTGATAGGCGGCGCGGGCTTTGGCACGAGCGGCGTCCGCATCGGCGCCATGGTCGGATGCAGCTTCGAGTGAATATGCTCTGGCGAGCCCGAGGTGAGCGAGCGAGCCGATCGGCTCAGTCCCGACGACGCCATAATGATCAAGGATTTTTTGAAACTCCACGGCGGCTGCCGAGCCCTGCCTAGCCGCGAGATAAGCTTCGCCGCGCAAATAAACGGGATAGAGCGCGAAAGTGAACGCGGCATTTCCTTCCGCCAATTCATATGGGGACGAAACGGCCAAAGCAGAAATGGCTCGCGCGGCGTCACCATTGTGTAGTGCGATTCCTGCACGAATCATGGGAATGAACTCGAACTGCACATCCGTATCTTGCGGGTAGTGCTCGTTCAAGTCTTCCGCGAGGCGGTCCGCCTGAGCGGAATCACCCGCGAGGGCTAACGCAATTCCCGAGAATGCCTGAGAGATCTTGCTGTTCGCGGTGGCGAGCGCGGATCGAGCCTGCTGCCTGGCAACGGCGAAATTGCCGACGAGCGCCTGCCGAATGGCGTCGTGCGAGAGATACTCGGCCGCCGTTTCTTTTTCATCCACGCGCTCAGCGGAATCGGCCGCACGACCGGCCAAATCCTGGGCAGCGGCAAAACGGCCACCGTATGCCGCAGTCTCCGATTGCAGAAACAGGATCTGATCATCGATTCCGGGCTTGCCGGTTGCGTCGTTTACCTGCTGTTGCATTCCCGCCGCGTCGTGCGCAAGAAAGTCCACACTATAGAGAACCAACGGAAACCACGGCGAATCGACGTTATGTGCGCGCGATTCCTTCGCCGTCGCTTTCGCCTGATCGATCTGGCCGATCCACTGATAGCTGTACATCAGGTTCGCGGCATTGTTGCCACTGCTGGGATTGATTTTGTAAGCCTGAAGCGCCCATTCATGAGCTTTGGCATAATCACCCATTAATGTATACGTGACCCATAAATTTGCGGCCGAGTCTTCGTCTCCAGGGTAGGTTTGCTGCCAAGCCTGGTACTGCGTGCGCGCGGCCTCAAGGTTCCCCGTGACCGCCAATTCGTAGAACGCGCTAATGGCAAGCTTTTCGCGATCGCTGGCGTGGTCGCGCAATTCGTAGGCCTTGCGAGCGTACTCAGCGCAGCGATCCAACTGGCTGAGCGGCTGATAAGCCTGAGCCAGCCTCAAATATGCCATCGCGAAGTTGGGATCCAGGGAAATGGCTCGCTCAAAGAGAGGAATGGCTTTCGAGTAGTCGTTCGCAATGTCGGTGGTTTGAACGCCCAAAGCATAGGCCTGGAGCGCTTCGAGCGAAGAGGTTGTGACGTTGTCGGGCGGGGCGTCGTATTTTTGCACGGACGCGAGCGATTCGCCGAGTTTTGCGCGCAGATTGCCGGATGCGTCGCCCAGCGCCTTGAGCACCTGCTCTTTGTCATTTGCGGAGACTTGCTCTTCGGCGAGCAGATCGCCATTCCTACAGTTCACGGCCTTCAGATTCAGGACGTACTCGCTGCCGAGACTCGAAATCGAGCCTTCAATTGCGGCGGCGCTTGCCGTGCGCTGGCAAACCTCGAGCGTGACATCCGGAGTGAGGCGCGTATCTTTTGGCTTGGCCATGAAGGCGAGCGTTTGTGCGATCTGCTCGTCGGAAACCAAACTCAGGAAGGGAGATTGCGCGAGTTGAGATGAGAGTCCCTGGCGGAGCGTGCCATCGAAGACGGGGTCGCCGGTCTTGTTCTCGAAATCGGCGAGAACGATCGTGTCCTTATCGGTGAGTTTCGGCGAGCGATGAAAGAAGTTCGAGTGAAAATAGAGGTACGCGGCGGCCGATACCGCCAGGACCACAGCGAGCGTGACAATGATGGCCTTATCCGACGATGTCAATTTCCGAGGCGGGGTGCGCCCGGGTATGGCAACTGCGGGCGTCGACACAGCAGAAATCCTTGCCGAATCCGAATCGCGCTTGAGACGGCGGAGGTCGCTGCGAATGTCCGCGGCACTTTGATAGCGGAGCGCGCGATCCTTCTCGAGCGCTTTGTTCACAATGCGACTGAGCTCGGCGGGCAGGCCGGCATTTGCATTGGGGAGCGGGACAGGCGCGCGATTGAGAATTCCGTCGAGAACGAGGGCGGTGGTCGCGCCGGGAAAGGCCATATGTCCCGCGGCCATTTCGTAGAGTACGGCACCGAAGGAAAACAGGTCCGTGCGTGAGTCGATCTCTTCTCCACGGGCCTGCTCGGGAGACATGTATGCCATGGTGCCGACGGTGGCGCCCGGACTTGTGAGCGCAGCGTCAGCAGTCAGGGTTGCCATCGCCGACTCGCTTGAACTTTCGCCGGCTGCGGAAACTTTCGCCAAGCCAAAATCGAGAATCTTGGCATGGCCGCGTTTGGTGACGAAGATATTGGCGGGCTTGATGTCGCGATGGATGATGCCTTCCGCGTGGGCGGCATCGAGCGCGTCGGCGATTTCAATTCCCAATTCGAGGAGATCCTCGAGCGGCAGAGGCTTGCCGGAAATGCGGTGCTTGAGCGTTTGGCCGTCGAGGAATTCCATGGCGATGAAGGCCGTCGCGTTTTCTTTTTGGGGCGGCCGAATCGCGATCCCGTTTGAATCGGGAAGAGGAACCTCGCCGATGTCGTAAATCGTGCAGATGTTGGGATGATTCAGCGCAGAGGCGGCCTTGGCTTCGCGGCGAAAGCGTTCCAGAGCCTGCGGATCGTGCGCAAATTCATGGGGCAGAAATTTCAGCGCAACAAAACGGTCGAGGCGCGTGTCCTGAGCCTTATAGACGACGCCCATCCCTCCGCCGCCGACTTTCTCGACGATGCGATAGTGCGAGATAGCTTGGCCGACGAGTGGCTCCGAGTTCGTCATCGTGCGGGCATGTTAATTTGCGGGCGTAGAGGAGTCAACGAAACTGAAACGATGTGAAGCTAAGCAAGGAGCAAGTCCAGGAATCCGAATCGGGCGTGGGGGGCGAGCCACAAGATTTGCGGTAGTGGGTGAGTTTGAATTTTAACTGCTTTTTCATGGCAGGGTTTGAATCATCAAACCGTGAAACCCGGTGTCACGATCAAAAATGCAAACTGACCCGCTACGGAATGTGCTCAGAGGTCCGCGTCAAACCGGAGTTTGTGATAAAGTCGCGAGCCTGTAGTGCAGGGTTGGAGCGACTCAGGCTTACAGAATGGAGACCGTATGAAGCGTTATTTGGCGGTTTTGATTTTCGCCTTAGCCTCATCCGCACTGGCAGCACCCGCGCCGCTGAAGCCGGGTGACAGCGCTCCGAACTTCACCGCCGAAGCCAGCCTGGCGGGCAAGAATTTCGTCTTTTCGCTGAACAAGGCGCTCAAAAAAGGGCCGGTAGTTCTCTATTTCTATCCTTCAGCTTTCACTCAAGGTTGCGACATCGAGGCGCACACCTTCGCCGAGAACCAGCAGAAATTCGTTGCCGCCGACGCTACCATCATCGGCGTCTCGGCAGACAGCATCGAACGGCTCGATGCCTTTTCGTCAGCCCCGAGCTATTGCGCCGGGAAATTTCCGGTGGCGTCGGATGCCGATCTCAAGATTTCGTCCTCATATGGGCTAACCGCGGCGAAGGGCGCGGGAGGCTTTAAGGACGTGCGCGGAGATGAAATCAACCACGCGTTTATCGAACGCACGACTTTCGTAATCGGGAAGGATCACAAGATCGTTGCGGTGCTTTCCTCGAGGGCCGACCATCTGCACCCCGATCAACACGTGTATAAATCGCTGGAAGTGGTGGAAAAACTCGCTTCCAAGTAGCCTCGGCGGAGGCGGATTTTCCGCAAGCAAAGTTGACGGTGTGCGGCGAATTGCCTATACTTTGCGTTCGCCCTGGTCCTCGCAGGCCGCAATAGCTGCCATCCTCCTTCTCCAATCATGGAAAATGGTGAACGGCGGGTTCCGGCTTGCGGCGGGAAGCATCTAAGCCTTACCGACCTCAGGGGTTAAAACCCCGTGATGAGGTGGAGCGGTAATGTCGGAGCTGAAGCCCGCCACGGCGGGCGGGCTCCGACCCCCTAAGAACCAGCACTTTTCGGCAACTCGTGAACCCGAGCACCGAAAAACAGACTCACCCAAAAGCGAACGATTCCATGACAGAAGCGAGTTGCAAACGAGAAATCGAGCTGGAGATTCCGGCGGAGAACGTCCAGAAGGCCGAAGAGAAAGTGGCGCGGGACATTGCGCGCGTGGCTCGAGTACCGGGATTCCGTCCGGGAAAAGCGCCGGTGACGCTGATCCGGCGGCGGTTCGCGGAGGACATTCGCGGCGAGGTGATGCAGTCGCTGGTGCCTGAGTATCTGGAAAAGGCGCTGGACGAGAAAAAGCTCGTCCCGGTAACGCGGCCGGAAGTGGAGAAGATCGAGTTCAAAGAGGGCGAGCCGCTGAAGTTCCGGGCGACGTTCGAGGTGCTGCCGGAATTCGAGCTGGGCGATTACAAGAATCTCGAAGTGAAGGTCGAGGCTGTTGAAGTGGGCGACGAGCAGGTGGACAAAACGATCGACGAGATTCGGGATCGCATGGCAACTTTCGTTCCAATCGAAGGACGGGCGGCGAAAGATCAGGATTACGCGATCGTCAAGCTGATTGGGACGCCCGTTGGAGGCGGCGACCCGGTGCAGGCGGATGGCGTTCTGTGCCATATCGGCGGAGAAGAAACGCTGGAAGCGTTCACGGAAAATCTGCGCGGCGCGAGTCCGGGCGAGACGAAGCGGTTCCGAGCGGAATATCCGAAAGATTATCCAGATCCAAAGCTCGGGGGAAAAGCTTACGACTACACAGTGGAAGTGCAGGGGCTGAAAGAAAAGAAACTGCCCGAAGTGAACGATGAATTTGCGAAGGATGTGGCGTCGCAGAGCGAGGCATTCAAAGGATTGACGAACGTCGCCGAACTGCGGCAGAAAATTCGCGAGGATTTGGAGGCAGCGAAGGACGAGCAGCAGGCAGCGCAGGCGCGCGAGAAGATTCTGGAACTGCTTGTGCAGCGTCACGATTTTCCGGTGCCCGAGGCGCTGGTGGAAGGCCAGATGGACACGCGGCTCGAGCGGGTGGTACGGTCGCTGGTCGCGCAAGGAGTGGATCCGCGAGCGGTGAACGTGGATTGGGTTTCGCTGCGGAAGCGGCAGCAGGAACGCGCGTTGAGCGACGTGAAGGCGGAATTGATTCTGGACCGCATCGCGACGGCGGAAAACATCGACGCGACGGATGAAGATGTGGATAAGGAGATCGCGAAACTTGCCGAGCGCAGTGGCGAATCCGCAACCGCGATTCGCGCTCGCTTGACAAAACAGGGGGCCGTGGCTAGGATGAAATCGAAGTTGCGCAGCGACAAAGCAATCGATTCGCTCTACCGCACGGCACGGGTCGAGACGGTAGCCAAGAGTGGAACGTGATCTCGAACTCGGCCCCCTCAACGCGCGAATAATTTCCGAATGAGACAAACAGACGGTCCGGATCGGTACGCAACAACTCTAGTTCCCATGGTCGTCGAACAGACGAACCGCGGCGAGCGCGCATACGACATTTATTCGCGCCTGCTGAAGGACCACATCATTTTTGTCGGGACGCCGATCGACGATCACGTGGCGAATCTGGTGACGGCGCAACTGCTGTTCCTGCAGTCGGAGGATCCCGAACACGATGTCGCGTTGTACATCAATTCGCCCGGCGGGTCGATTTCCGCAGGGATGGCGATCTACGACACGATGCAGTTCGTAAAACCCGATGTAGCGACGTATTGCATAGGCCAATCCGCATCCATCGCGGCCGTGTTGCTGGCGGCCGGCGCTCCGGGCAAGCGCTACGCGTTGCCCAACTCCCGCGTGCTCATCCACCAACCCTGGATGTCCGGCCTTTCAGGCCAGGCCACGGACATCGATATTCACGCCAAGGAAATCATCCGCACTCGCGAGGCGCTCAACAAACTGATGGCGCACCACACGGGTCAGCCGGTTGAGAAAATCGAGAAGGACGTCGAGCGAGATTTCATCATGACGGCGGAACAGGCGAAGGGTTACGGGATCGTCGATGAGATCATCTCGAAGCACCGCTGATTGACAGCGGCGGGCGCGTCCACAACGCGTTCCAAAAGGTTAGCAGTGAATTTTAATGATTTGCTCTCCGGGACTCCGATTCCGAATTAAAATACGATATATTCCCGGTGCGCTTTCGAATCGAGGGGGACCTTGTCAGTGAAGCGGTTCACGCCAGAAGACGCCTTGCGGTGTTCGTTTTGCCATAAAACGCAGGAGCAGGTGGAGAAGCTTATCAGCTCTCCGTCGGAATATCCGCGTTCGTACATTTGCAACGAATGCGTGGGCGTGTGCCAGCAAATACTGGAGGACGAAAAGCGCGAGCAGGCGGCGCCGGCGAACCGGCGGCTGCCGCGGCCTCCGGAGATCAAGGCGTTTCTCGACGGCTACGTGATCGGGCAGGACAAGACGAAGAAGAAGCTGGCCGTCGCGGTCTACAACCACTACAAGAGGATTTTCCTGAACCGGCAATCGGCGGACGTCGAGCTGGCGAAGTCGAACATTCTGCTGATCGGGCCGACCGGAACGGGCAAGACGCTGCTGGCGCAGACGCTGTCGCGGATGCTGGAAGTGCCGTTCGCGATTGTGGACGCGACGACGCTGACGGAGGCGGGATACGTTGGCGAGGACGTGGAAAACATCATCCTGAAGCTGCTGCAGGCGGCGGATGGAGACGTCCAAAAGGCGCAGCAAGGCATCATATATATAGACGAAATCGACAAAATATCGAAGAAGGACGAGAACCCCTCGATTACGCGAGACGTTTCGGGCGAGGGTGTGCAGCAGGCGCTGCTGAAGATTCTGGAAGGAACCGTAGCGAATGTTCCTCCGCAGGGCGGCCGCAAGCACCCGCATCAGGAGTTCACGCCGGTCGACACGACGAACATTTTGTTTATTTGCGGCGGGGCGTTCGTCGGGCTGGAAAAAGTGGTGGAGCGGAGAGTCGGGCAAAAGTCACTCGGCTTCCACGTGGATACGCAGCCGACGACACCAACGAAGCGCAACATCGAACTTCTGGAGCAGGCGCAGCCGACGGACCTGATCCGCTACGGATTGATTCCTGAATTCGTTGGCCGATTGCCGGTTGTGGGCGTGCTGAGCGATCTGGATAAAACGGCACTCGTTCGGATTCTGACGGAACCAAAGAACGCGCTGGTGCGTCAGTATCAGCGCCTCTTCGAATTCGAAAATGTGCGGCTGCGGTTCACGGATGACGCCCTGGAGACCGTTGCCGAGCTCGCGTTGCAGCGGAAAGTCGGCGCACGCGGGCTGCGGATGATCCTGGAAGATCTGATGCTGGAAATGATGTATCACCTCCCCGCGCAGCGGAAGCTCCGCGACTTCGTGGTGACGGCGGACATGGTGAAGGGGCGCGAGATCAACTGGAGTTTGCTGGAAAAGGCGGGATGAGGAGCGGGAATTCGGGACCCCATGTTTAACCGAGAAAAAGCCGAAGTGAAGCGCATACCGATGATGCCCGTGCGGGAAATGGTGATTTTCCCGGACATGATGCACCCGTTCATCGTGGGACGCGAGGCGTCGGTGCGGGCGCTGGAAGAAGCGCTGGCCGGCGACAAGAAGATTTTCCTGGTCACGCAGCACGACGCTTCCGTGGACGATCCCAAACCCGAGGAAATCTACCAGGTGGGCACGCTCGCGAATATCGTGCAGAGCGTGAAGCTGCCCGACGGGAACATCAAGGTTCTGGTCGAGGGATCCGAACGCGCAAAGATCGTGCAGGTGACCAGCGAAGACGGGTTCTTCCGCGCAAGCGTGCGGCTGGTTTCCGTGAAAGCGGAGCCGGGAGCTCCGCTGGAGCAGGCGCAGGCGCGCGTTACAAATCTGTTCGAGCAGTACGTGAAGCTGTCGCAGAGCCTGAACTACGACACGATGATCGCGGCGGTGCGCGTCGAGGATCCGAGCAAGCTGGCTGACGCGATTGCGGCGAATCTGCAGATCCCGGTCGAGGAAAAACAGGAACTGCTGGAGCTGTTCGATCCGCTCGAGCGCCTGACGCGAATCGGCGACATTCTGGACGTGGAAGTCGAGAAACTGAACGTCGACAGGTCGATCAATTCCCGCGTGAAGCGGCAGATGGAGCGCGCGCAAAAAGAGTACTACCTGAATGAGAAGATGAAGGCCATTCAGAAGGAACTCGGGCGCGGCGAAGCGAGCGATCTGGAGCAGCTGAAGAAGAAGATCGAAACATGCGGCATGCCGGAAGGGCCGCGCGAGAAGGCGATGCAGGAGCTGAAGCGGCTGGAAATGATGCCGCCGATGTCGGCTGAATCGACCGTTTCGCGGAATTATCTCGATTGGCTGCTGGCGGTGCCGTGGAAGAAGCGGTCGAAAGAACTGCGCGACATTAAGAAGGCCGAGCAGATTCTGAGCGAAGACCACTACGGGCTTGAGAAGATCAAAGAACGCATCCTGGAATATCTGGCTGTCCGGCAACTGGTGAAAAATCCGAAGGGATCGATCCTGTGCTTCCTTGGGCCTCCGGGAGTGGGAAAAACTTCGCTGGCGATGTCGATCGGGCGGGCGACGGGACGGAAGTTCGTGCGCGTTTCGCTTGGGGGCGTGCGGGACGAGGCTGAAATTCGCGGCCACCGGCGCACTTACATCGGCGCTCTGCCGGGCCAGATCATTCAGATGATGCGCAAGGCCGGCACGGTGAATCCCGTGTTCGTGCTGGATGAAGTCGACAAAATGTCGATGGATTTTCGCGGCGATCCGTCAGCGGCGCTGATGGAAGTGCTCGATCCGGAGCTGAACCACGCATTCACCGATCATTATCTGGACGTGGAATACGATCTTTCGAAGGTGATGTTCATTTGCACGGCGAACGTGCTGCACACGATTCCGCAGCCCTTACAGGACCGCATGGAAGTGCTGCGGCTGCCGGGCTACACCGAGCAGGAAAAGCATCAGATCGCGCAGCGGTTTCTGATTCCGAAGCAACTCGAAGCGACGGGACTGACAAAAGACAGCTTGAAATTCGCGGACGAGGCCGTCACGGACATCATTCGGCATTACACGCACGAAGCGGGCGTCCGAAATCTGGATCGCGAAGTCGCGAATATTTGCCGCAAGGTGGCGCGCAAAGTTGTGGAAGATACGAAGTTCAGCGCGGAGATCACGCGCGCGAACGTCGCCGATTATCTCGGCGTGATCAAGTTCCGCGACTTTCTGGCGGAAAAGAAGAACGAAGTCGGCCTGGCAACCGGGCTGGCGTGGACGGAAGTGGGCGGAGAGGTGCTTTCCACGGAAGCGACGCTGATGGAAGGCAGGGGCCGGCTGACGCTCACGGGAAAACTGGGCGACGTTATGCAGGAGTCGGCGCAGGCTGGGATGAGCTACGTTCGGTCGCGCACCCATCTGTTCGGGCTGCCCAAGGATTTCTATCGTCACCTCGATATTCACGTTCATGTCCCCGAAGGCGCTATCCCGAAGGACGGCCCGTCGGCTGGAATCACAATTTGCACTTCGATCGTCAGCGCGCTGACGCGAATCCCGATCCGCTGCGATCTGGCCATGACTGGAGAAATTACACTTCGCGGGAAAGTGCTGCCGATCGGCGGCGTGAAGGAAAAATTGCTTGCCGCGCACCGCCTGGGGCTTCACACTGTCCTTCTGCCCAAGGACAACGAAAAGGACCTGGCGGACATCCCGCCTGAAATCCAGGCGCAGCTGAAGATTCATTTCGTGCAATCGATGGATGAAGTCCTGCAGATCGCGCTCGAGAAGCCGTTGCCGGCGCCAAGCGAACCGACGGTGGAAGTCGAACCGAAGTTCGATGCGGACATCGCGCAGGACGAATTGACCAATTAAAATCCCTCGGCCCCCGCAAATCGTTGATTCGGCGCGCCGCCGTCGGGTTTGGATGGCCATGCGTTCGGCATGGCAGGTCTGCAATATTCCCGTTTTGTAGTTTGGACGCAGTAGGCAGGTTTCAGGAATGCGCCCGCCCGCGGTCCATCAAAATCCCAATATCGTTTGAAATCAGGAATGAGAAGGAATGATTCGATGAGTGTTAGCCTTGCAGAACTGAAAGACAAGAACATCACAGACCTGGCGAAAATCGCCAAGGAGCTGAATATCCCCGGCTCGTCCGGCATGCGCAAGCAGGAGTTGATCTTCCAGATCCTCCGCGCACAGACCGAGAAAAACGGCCTGATCTTTTCCGAAGGGGTGCTGGAGTGCCTCCCGGACGGCTTCGGTTTTCTGCGCGCGCCGGAGTACAACTATCTGCCGGGACCGGACGATATCTACGTATCGCCGTCGCAGATCCGCAAATTCGATCTGCGCACGGGCGACACCGTGTCGGGCCAGGTGCGGCCTCCGAAAGACGGCGAGCGCTATTTCGCGCTGATTAAAGTGGAAGCCGTCAACTTCGAGGACCCGGAAGTCGCGCGCAACAAGATTTTCTTCGACAATCTCACGCCGCTTTATCCGCAGGATCGCATTCGCCTGGAAACCACGAAGGAAAATCTGACAGGGCGCGTGCTCGACATGCTGTGTCCCATCGGCAAGGGCCAGCGCGGATTGATTGTCGCGCCGCCGCGCACCGGCAAGACGATGATGCTGCAGTCCGTGGCGAATTCGATCACGGCGAACCATCCGGAAATCGCGTTGATCGTGCTGCTGATCGACGAGCGGCCGGAAGAAGTGACGGACATGCAGCGAACGGTGAAGGGCGAGGTGGTCAGCTCAACATTCGACGAGCCGCCGCAACGGCATATCCAGGTGGCGGAAATGGTGCTTGAGAAGGCCAAGCGACTGGTGGAGCACAAGCGCGACGTGGTGATCCTGCTCGACTCGCTGACCCGCCTGGGCCGCGCTTACAACGCGGTGACGCCGCCTTCGGGCAAAGTGCTTTCCGGCGGTATCGACGCGAACGCTTTGCAGCGGCCGCGCCGCTTTTTCGCCGCTGCGCGGAACATCGAAGAGGGCGGGTCGCTGACGATCATCGCGACTGCGTTGATCGATACGGGCAGCCGCATGGACGACGTGATCTTCGAAGAGTTCAAGGGCACCGGCAACATGGAAATCAACCTCGACCGGCGCCTGGTCGATAAGCGTGTCTTCCCCACGATCGATATCAACCGGTCCGGAACGCGGAAAGACGAACTGCTCCTTCCCGCCGACGAACTGAATCGCGTGTGGGTGTTGCGCAAGGTGCTGAGTCCGCTGTCGACCGTGGAAGCCATGGAGCTTTTGCTTGGGCGCTTGTCGAAAGCGAAGACGAACGCGGAATTCCTCGCTTCGATGTCGAGCCCGGCCTGACGATTATTGCTCGCCGAACCTCGCTTACAAGGTCCCACGACAGAGCTCACTAAGAACAGTCTGAGGACACAGAGCGCACCGGGCTAGGCAGAAACTATTCCTACCCAGAGCGCCGAGCACGCAGAGAAATCTGAAGTATTCGGTCTGAAACTCAGTCTGGCTTGCTTTCGGCGTTAGCGTGCTCGCGGGCAAGCATGACGACGAGTCGTGCCACTTCTTCGGGTTCCATCGCGGTGCTGTCGACGACAACGGCGTCCGGCGCGCGCACGAGCGGCGACGTTGCGCGGCCCTGATCGCGGCGGTCGCGCTCGTGAATTTCCTCGAGCGTGCGCGCCAGATCGATCGTGTCACCCTTTTGCTGATGCTCGCGCCAGCGGCGCTCGGCGCGCACTTCGGGCGACGCGGTGAGAAAAATCTTGAGCTGCGCGTCGGGGAAAACAACGCTGCCGATGTCGCGCCCTTCCATCACTACTCCGCCCTGCTGGCCTGCGCGGCGCTGTTCTGCGACGAGCACATGACGCACTCCCGCAATCACGGCGATTTTCGACGCGGCTTGCGCTGCATCGGGCGTGCGGATCGCGGTCGTTACATCTTCGCCGTCAAGGAAAACGCGCTGGCCTCCGTCCTGCGCGCGAAGATCGATGCGCGTTTCGCGCGCGAGCGCTTCGAGGTCATCGGCGTGCTCGGGATCGATCGCGATTCCGCGCCGCAGCGCCTTCAGCGCGACAGCACGGTACATGGCACCCGTATCGATGTAGATGTAGCTGAGCACTTCGGCCACGCGCCTCGCGAGCGTGCTCTTGCCCGAGCCGACGGGGCCGTCAATCGCGATGATTAATTTATTCAATCGAGAAGACCCTCGAGCGTTGACAAACCGAAGAGAGATCCTTCGTCGCTGCGCTCCTCAGGATGACATGGAATGTCGCTAGATCCGTTTGAACGCGCGTTCGATTTCGCGCACCGAATAGCGCAGCACGACCGGACGCCCATGCGGGCAGCTCATCGGATATTCCGTTTTCGCCAGCTCCGCAAGCAGCCATTCCATTTTCGTGTGGTCGAGCGGCGTGTTGACTTTAATGGCCGCATGGCATGCGGTGGAGGCCGCGATTTTCGATTGCAGCGAGTCGATCGAGATGGCCTGATTTTCGCGCGCGATGCCGTCGAGAATTTCGTAAAGCAGCTTTTCGGCGTCGCTGCTTGAAATGCCCGCCGGCGCGGCTTGAATTGCGACGCTGCGCCCGCCCATCAGCTCCGCCTCGAATCCGTTCGCGCGCAATTCGTCCGAGATCTGCTCGAACGTGGCGAGCTGTCGCGGATTCAGCTCGACGATCAGTGGCGCAAGCATGCGCTGCCCGCCGAGTTCACCTTCGCGGCGAGCGCGTAAATGCTGTTCGAAGAGGACCCGTTCGTGCGCGACGTGCTGATCGATGATCCACAAACCTTCGCCGTTCACCGCGACGATGAAGCTGCTGTTCACCTGGCCAAGCGGCTTCAAGTCCATGATCTCGTCGACGCTCGGCAGCGTGGCGGGTTCCGAAGCCGGAGCTGTTGCAGCCGCGGCCGAGCCTGTGCCGGCGCCAACACTCGGTGCAGCGGCCACCGCGAAATTCATCCCGCCGTCGGATTGGAACTGCAGGCGTTGTGGAACGGGCCGATCGGGAGCGCCGCTCAATTCGAACGCATCCGCGACTGCCCCGCTTGCGCCATAAGCGCCGTAGCTCGGAGCCATGGGAATTTCCGCGCGTTGCGTTTCGAGCGCGCCCCCGAAAGACGGAGGACCGGGAAACGCCGACGCGTCGGGAACCGGCGCGTAGCCGCGCATGCTGCCGATTCCGCCGCCGAATCCGTTGTCGCCAGCGGCGTCCGCCGCGGGAGCCGCAGTCTGCGCGGCGCGAAACGTCGGAATTGGGCGCGCGATGGAAAGCGCGTGCCGGAGCGAGTCGCGCGTGAAATCGTGCACGAATTGCGGATGGCGGAAGCGGACTTCGATTTTCGCGGGATGCACGTTCACGTCGACTTCCTGGTATGGCAAATCGAGGAACAACAGGAGCGCGGGAAAAGCGCCGGGCGGCATGATGTTGCGATAGGCTTCGCCGATGGCGTGAAGCAGCAAGCGGTCGCGGACGAGCCGGTGGTTCACGAAAATGTAGATGCCGTTGCGATTCGCGCGCTGCACTTCGGGGCGGGAAGTGAAGCCGCTGATGCGCAGCGACGCAGCCTGCTCGTCCGCTTCGATCTGCGGCTCGGTGATGGCCGAACGCATCGGCGATTCCTGCGCGGGAATCTCGACGAGTTCGTCGAGCGACTGGCGGCCGAAAATCTGGTATACGCGGTCGGCGAGTTTTTCGACCGGGGCGCAATCGAGGATGTCCTGCGTCGGCGTTTTCAATACGAACTGGCACTCCGGATGCGCCAACGCGTAGTGGGTGACGAGCGACGCGATGTGGCCGAGTTCGGTCGTCTCGGACTTCAGGAATTTGCGGCGCGCGGGAACGCAATAGAAAATGTCGGCGACGCTGATGGAAGTGCCCGTGGGAACGCCCGCAGGCTTCACGCCGATCAGTTTGCCGCCCGCAAATTCGACGCGAGTTCCCTGCTCTTCTTCCGGCGTGCGCGTTTCGAGGACGAGTCGCGAAACGGCGGCGATCGATGGAAGCGCTTCGCCGCGAAAGCCGAGCGTGGCGATCGACAGCAGGTCGTCCGCGGTGCGCAGCTTCGACGTGGCGTGGCGCTCGAATGCGAGCATCGCGTCGTCGTGATTCATGCCGCAGCCGTCGTCGGTGATGCGGATCAGGCGCTTGCCGCCGGATTCGGCTTCGATGCGGATCGACCGTGCGCCGGCATCTAGGGCGTTCTCGAGCAGCTCTTTCACCACGGAGGCGGGGCGTTCGACAACTTCCCCCGCGGCGATTTTGTTGGCGACGTTCTCGGGGAGTATGCGAATTCTGCTCATTTATGGCTTGGGGGAAGCATAGCCTTGGTACCCCGCCTCCGAAAGCATTAAGTGCTCATACCGACGGACAGAAGCTCGGATATGGAAAAAGCATCTGATCAAATAAACCACGACGGGAGTGAGAATGATCGCGACTTCCCAAAGGGCAATCGCAAGTACGCCACGCCAGTCCGGTAGGCCAGCAAGGGCCAAGAGCGATGCGAACACAACGCCTAAAAGAAGATTAACCCGCACAACGGCCGGAAAGAGATACTCCAGTTTCTGGTCTCGGGTGGCGACTGGCCATTCCACTGCGCCATCCATGAAGTCTCGTCCGCAGTTCAAGCATCGTCGAACACCTGGCCCAAGCCGCACGTTGGAAAGCGACCGCGCGTACACACGCTTGCAATATGGACACCGAAATTTCAGCCTGCGCGGAAAATTCATTTGCTACGCTCTTTGATTACAATTCGTAATTCGTCGAGCTGATCTTGGTCGACGGGCGAGGGCGAGTCGGCCATCAAATCTTGCGCCTTGGTGGTCTTCGGAAACGCGATGGCTTCGCGCAGCGATTTTTCGCCGGCAAGCAGCATCACGATGCGGTCAACGCCGAGTGCGATTCCGCCGTGCGGCGGCGTGCCGTAGGTGAGCGCGTCGAGAAAAAATCCGAATCGCGACCGCGCCTGCTCGTCCGACAGCCCAAGCGCCTTGAACATGCGTGCTTGAACGTCCTGCCGGTGAATTCGGATGCTGCCGGAGCCAAGCTCGTAGCCATTGAGGACGATGTCATAGCCTTTGGAACGGCACTCCCACGGAGCGGTTTCGAGCTTGTCCAAATCTTCTTCGACGATTCCTGTAAACGGATGCTGCGCGCTGACCCAGCGCTTTTCCGACTCGCTCCATTCGAAGAGAGCAAAGCCGGTGATCCACGCAAATTCCCATTTGCTGCGGTCGATCAGATCGAGCTTGTTGCCGAGATAGAGCCGCACTTGTCCCGCAACACCGAGCGACGTGTCGGAATGCTGCACCTGATCCTTTGCTGTGACTGCGACAATCAAGTCGCCGGGCTTTGCGCCGACAGCCTGCGACATTTTCTTCAGCGTTTCGGCGCCGAGAGTTTTCTCGAGTGAGGAGCTTGCTCCGTCAGCGGACACTTTCACCGTGTAAGCGCTCTTCGCTCCCGCTGCTTTCGCGGCTTCGGTCAGTTCGTCGATTTGCTTACGCGACCATGCGGCTGCTCCGGGCCCGCCCGTCGTGGCGGGCGCGACGAGCGCCTGGACGTTGCCTTCGATGTGCAGCGTTTCGCGCGCGGCGGCGAAGAATTCAGTCACGTCGTGCAGTTCCATGCCGAAGCGGAGATCCGGTTTGTCCGAGCCATACCGGCGCAGCACATCCTTGTAATCGAGGTGACGGAACGGCCGCGTGACTTTGACCCCTGCGACGGCGCAGATCCGCTCCATCACGCGCTCGATCGCGTCGAAAATCATGTCCTGCGTCGGGAACGACATCTCCAAGTCGAGCTGCGTGAACTCGAGCTGGCGATCCGCGCGAAAATCCTCGTCGCGAATACATTTGCAGATCTGGAAGTAACGGTCCATGCCGGAAATCATCAGGATCTGCTTGAAGATTTGCGGCGACTGCGGCAATGCGTAGAACTGGCCGTGATGAATGCGGCTGGGAACCAAACAGTCGCGCGCTCCTTCGGGCGTCGAACGTGTGAGCAACGGCGTTTCGATTTCGAAGAAGCCCAGCTCGTCGAGCGTCTTGCGCATTTCGAAGACGATGCGATGGCGCAATTCGATGTTCGAGTGCAGCTTAGGACGGCGCAGGTCGAGATAGCGATACCGCAGGCGCGTTTCTTCGCTTGCGTTCACTTCGTCTTCGATCGGAAAGGGCGGCGTCTTCGAATTGTTCAGAATGTGCAGGCGCCACGCGATCACTTCCACTTCGCCCGTCGGAATTTCGGGATTCGGCTTCTGGCGGCGAACGACGCGGCCTTCGACAGCAATCACGAATTCAGAGCGCAACTCTTCCGCTTTGGCGTGCGCCTGCGGATTCAGCTCCTTGTTGAAGACGATTTGCGCGATGCCGGCGCGGTCGCGCAGATCGATGAAGATGAGCTGGCCGAGGTCGCGGCGTCGATGGACCCAGCCCATGAGGACGACGTCTTTATCGGCATCCGCCGCGCGCAAGTCTCCGGCGTATTTCGTCCGCTTCAAATTTCCAAGTGTATCGAGCAAATCTGGTTCCCTCGCTTATTTGGAAAGTGGCTAGTGACGAGTGGCTAGTGGCTAGAAAACACCGCCAATTTTCGCCTGATCGCCGCCAGCATTCTTTGCATTTCTCCAATCTCTTGCAGAATCGGCT
>Ga0335075_10006510_pt1 | contig 18031 bp, 17 predicted proteins | sample Lox_Sample_24_FD_206723 | JGI IMG/M metagenome (GOLD analysis project Ga0335075, IMG submission 206723) | Soil microbial communities from Loxahatchee National Wildlife Refuge, Florida, United States - Lox_Sample_2.4 | ecosystem: Environmental > Terrestrial > Soil > Wetlands | place: USA...
GGCCTACGCGGCGGTTTACGACCGCACGGTCGGCCAGGTGCTCGGCATGGTCCGCGCGGTCGTCCGCGATCCGGCCCAGTCCGAGGAGGTCACCCAGGAGGTGCTGCTCGACGTCTGGCGTTCCGCCTCGCGGTTCAATCCCGAACTGGGCAGCGCGGGCTCCTGGATGATGACCCTGGCCCACCGCCGCGCCGTGGACCGGGTCAGGTCGGAGCAGAAGGCGGCCGAACGCGAGCTGCGCGTCGCGTCGGCTGCGGTCGCCTACGACGAGGTGACCGAGGCGGTCGAGGCCCAGCTAGACCGGGAGCGGGTGCGGCGGTGCCTCGGCTCCCTCACCGAGCTGCAGCGGGAGTCGGTGACGCTCGCGTACTACGGCGGGTACACCTACCGCGAGGTGGCCGAGTTGCTGGGGGTCGCGGTCGGCACGGTCAAGACGCGCATGCGCGACGGGCTGATCCGGCTCCGCGACTGCCTGGGGGTGGACGCGTGAGCGGCAGATACCGCAGGAGATTCCGCGGCGGCGATCCGCACACCCTGGCCGCGGCATATGCGATGGATGCGGTGCCCGAGCCGGACCGGGCCCGGTTCGAGCGCCACCTGGCGGGCTGCGAGTCGTGCCGTCAGGAGGTCCGCGGGATGCGGGAGGCGACGGCCGCGCTGGCCGCTGCCTCGGCGGTGCAGCCGCCCGCCGGGCTCAGGGAAGCGGTGCTGCGCGCCACCGAGCAGACCAGGCAGTTTCCGCCACCCGTCACCCACGCCCGGACGGCGTGGGCGGCGCGGAGCGGTCGCGGCTGGCGGCCGAGACTGGCCGTCGCGCTGGCCGGCGCCGTGGCCTGTGTCCTGGCCGCGGTGGCCGTGGTGTCGGGAGTGCTCGCCTACCGGATGCAGCACCGGCTCGACCAGGCCCAGGTCCGCGACCACACGGTCGCGCTGGTGCTCGGCGCTCCCGACGCGACGATGCTGAGCGCCCACGTGAGGACCGGCGGCATGGCGACCGTGGTCATGTCCCACCGAGAGCGCGCCCTGGTGTTCACCGCGGCCGACCTCCGCGTGCTGCCGTCGGCGGAGAGCTACGAGCTGTGGCTGACCGGCCCGGCGGGGAGCAAGCCGGCCGGCATGGTCGACGTCTCCGGGCGCGGCAAGATGGTCGGTCCCATGGTCGTATCCGGCCTCTCGGCCGGGGACAGCGTCCGGCTGACCGTGGAGCCGGCCAGCGGATCACAGCGGCCGACGGCACCGCCCATTGTCGTGATCATCCTGGCCCCCTCGCAATGACGGAGCCAGAACGGGCTGCTGATCGCGACAGTGGCGAGGGCACCGACTAACGTGGGGAGCCGTGAAAGCATCTCCGGAGGCGCAGCTGCGGCTGCTTGAGCTTGCCGACCTGGACGCCGAGCTGAGCCGGCTCGAACATCGCCGCCGGGGGCTCCCCGAGCATGCCGAGCTGGACCGGCTGGAGCAGCGCGATGCGGCGCTGCGCGACACGGTTGCCTCGCTCGAGGCTGAGCAGGGCGATCTGAAGCGCGCGCTGGGCAAGGCCGAGGCCGATGTCGACCAGGTGCGTACCCGCATCGACCGGGATCGCAAGCGGCTGGACGCGGGGCAGGTATCAAATCCCCGCGACCTGGAGAACCTGCAGTCCGAGGTCGTCTCGCTCACCCGCAGGCAGTCTGACCTCGAGGACGTCGTGCTCGAGATCATGGAGCGCCAGGAGGCCGCCCAGAGCAGCCGCGAGACCGCCGCGGCCGAGCGGGTGGAGATCGCCGCCGCCCGCGACGTCGTCACGGCGCGGCGGGACGCCGCCCTGGGCGAGATCGGGGAACAGGCGGGCAAGGCCACCGACCGCCGCACCACCCTGGCCGGCCAGGAGCCGCCCGACCTGCTCGCCCTGTACGAGCGGATGCGGGAGCAGCACGGGGGTGTCGGGGCGGCCGCCCTGCGGGGTGGCCGCTGCCAAGGCTGTCATCTCTCCCTGAACACGGTGGACCTGAACGCGATTAGGGATGCCGACCCCGACGAGGTGCTGCGGTGCGAGGAGTGCCGGAGGATTCTGGTCCGGACGCCCGAGTCGGGGCTGTGAGCGAAGGTTTGGGCGGGCGCAGGCTCGTTGTCGAGGCCGACGGCGGCTCGCGGGGCAATCCGGGCCTGGCTGGCTACGGGGCGCTGGTGCACGACCCGGCGACCGGCGAGGTTCTGGCCGAGGTATGGGACAGCCTGGGCACCACCACCAACAACGTGGCCGAATACTCGGGCCTGGTGGCCGGCCTGCGTGCCGCAGCCGACCTTGCCCCAAGGGCCGACGTCGAGGTGCGGATGGACTCCAAGCTGGTCGTCGAGCAGATGTCCGGCCGCTGGCGGATCAAGGATCCCAATCTGCAGTCGCTGGCCCGCTCGGCCCAGGACCTGGCGCGCCAGCTCGGCCGGGTGTCCTACGTGTGGGTGCCGAGAGAGCGCAATGCCCGCGCCGACCGGCTGGCGAACCAGGCCATGGACGCGGCGGCCGGGACCGGCGCCGGGGGAACCAGGGGCCGGCCGGGGCGTCAACGTTCTGGATCAATAATTGAGGCAGCGGAGGCGGGCGAGTCCGCCGAGCCGGCACCGGTCAGGGCCTGGGGCCCGACACACAACCAGCGGCCGATGATGACGCTGCTGCTGCGCCACGGCGAGACCGCGCTGTCCACGGAGCGCCGGTTCGCCGGGCGCGGCGACATCCCGCTGACCGAGGCGGGCCGCGGGCAGGCCGCCGCGGCCGCCGCCCGGCTGGCCGCACGGGGCGACATCGACCTGATCGTGACCTCGCCGCTGGCGCGGGCGCGGGCGACGGCCGAGGCGGTGGCCGGGGCCACCGGCGCGCCGCTGCTGGCCGATGATGACCTGGCCGAGACCGACTTCGGCAAGTGGGAGGGCCTGACCTTCGCGGAGGCGTCGGAGCGGTGGCCGGACGAGGCGTCGGCCTGGCTCGGCAGCGCGGATGTCGCGCCGCCCGGCGGCGAGAGCTTCGCCAGCGTCGGCCAGCGCGTCAACGCCGCGCTGGACCGGCTGCTGGCCGCCCACGAGTCCCGCACGCTGCTCCTGGTCAGCCATGTCACGCCGATCAAGACGCTGCTGTGCCGGGCGATGCTGGCGCCGCCGACCGCCATGTTCCGGCTGTACCTGGATGTCGCTTCGTTGTGCGAGGTCGCCTGGTTCACCGACGGCTCGGCGGTGGTCAGATCGCTCAATGACACCGCACATCTCGGCCAGCCCGGCCGGTAACGCCTATCCTGGATGGAGCAGCGGGCGAGCTGGCCGGGCGGCCGCGGCGTCCACCTGGTTTTCCAGGCGGCGTCGAGGAAGGTCCGGGCTCCGCAGGGCAGGGTGGTCGGTAACGCCGACCCGGGGTGACCCGCGGGAAAGTGCCACAGAAAACAGACCGCTCCCGGACTCGTCCGGGGGTAAGGGTGAAACGGCGGTGTAAGAGACCACCAGCGCCCGGAGCGATCCGGGCGGCTCGGTAAACCCCACCCGGAGCAAGGTCAAGAGAGGGGGCGCGCAATGCGTCTCCTGCGCGAGCGTTCGAGGGCGGCCCGCCCGATGCTCGCGGGTAGACCGCACGAGGCTGTCGGCAACGGCAGTCCCAGATGGATGGCCGCCGGCCCGCGTTCACGCGGGTGCACAGAACCCGGCCTACAGGCCAGCTCGCCCGCTGCCCAAGCCCTTGACCTGCGCAGCGTTGCCCCGTCCAGTTGCCGCTTGGTCAACCGTTGTGTTCAGCAGTAGCGCTCGGCCAGTGCCCGCTCGACCCCGGAACTGTTCGTGTAGTACCCGGCGGCGGCACCCGGGGCGGTCAGCCCGGGTGGCGGCCCGAGCCGAAAATAGGACGCCGGGCCAGACGCCCGAGCCCATAGAGCAGCTGCGGACCGATGGGCGCGCCGGTCAGTGGCGCGCGGTAATGCTGGAACGCATAGCCAAGGCGCTTGGCCAGGAGGCCGTCGGTCAGCAGCTGGTCGCCGATGACGACGCCTGGACGCGGGAAGCTGAGATAGGGCTTGATCTGCACCGGTTTGTGTGCGGACGCCAGGTACACAACATGGACCTCGGTGCTGCGAGGCTGAGCCGAGGGTCGCCTGGCTGAGTTAGTGGCAAAGCAGACAACCGCCACGCTCGGGATGGCGGCCACCAGGTCGAGCACGTGAGTGATGCCACGATCTAGCGTGTCCTGGGTGCTGTCCCAGTAGGCCACGAGCGGCTCGATATCGATGATCACTGTTCTGGGCGATAGCTGTTTGAGCCGTTGGGGCAGTTCTTGCTCATCGCTGAACTCTCCGTAGCCTCCGCAGGCTGCGCTCACTTGAGGTTCGATGCTGTGTCGCTAGCCCCCGGCACGGTGGTCGTGGGTGGCCGCTGGCCCTTCGAGAGGGACGGCCATGCGAGGCCGCGCAGCCGGGCCCAGTCCATCGGGGCTGCGGGCGGCTGGACGCCGGGTCGGTTCCGGGGCAGGCGCACGCGCAGTGCCCTTCGGCGGATGGAGCAGCGAACCGGCGTCGGCATGGTGAGCGCTTCGCCGTCTATCCCTACCGGGATCGCCGCGGTGTCCGCATCGATCGTGACGGCGGGCGCGGTCAGGCTCATCAACCCGGTCGGGCGGGAGCGGTGCAGGAGTGATATCGCCTGCCGCGCGCTGCCTACCTTGACGGCGGTAATGCCGAGCTCGCCGCGATCCAGGCGAGCTCGGCGGTTCAGGCCAGCGACATCGTTGGTTCCGTACGGATTGTTAGCCACCAGTACCGCCTGCGGGGCACAGATAATGCTGTCATCGGCCCGAGCTGTCAGGTTAGCGCCGCGGTGGCCGTGGATGAGGTCTGGAAGCAGATCCAAGGTCGAGCCCACCTTGTCATCGCGGTAAGCCGATGTCTGCACCACCTCGGCATACGCGCCGAAAGACGCGTTGTTGACGAACGTCCGGCCACCCGCCGAGCCAAGATCGACACGCATGTCCACGCCATCATCGAGGGCGGAAAGGCACGCTGCCGGATCATTGCGATCCAGGCCCAGGTCGAGGGCGAAGTGATTGCGGGTTCCCGCGGTGACCACAACGAACGGGATGTCGTACTCGGCGGCGACTGCCGCCACCACCGCCTGTGTACCGTCGCCCCCGGCCACGCCGAGCAAGTCGGCGCCCTCTGCGACGGCTTGGCGCGCAACCTCGGCAACGTCGACGGGGCCAGGGTCGTTCATCAGGAACACCTGCGCGCCGAGATCCTCAGCCTTGCGCTTGAGGTCGAATTTGGCCACTTTGCCGCCGCCGGATCGTGGATTCATGATGAAGAACGGACGGGCCGCGGGCGGTTCGGCCGGGTACTCGGGCATCTGCCACTTAGCCGGGTCAGGAGCCAGCGCAGCCCGCGCGCTGAAGCCCGCAAGCAGCCATGCCGCCCCTGACGCCACCGCCACCCACAGCAGCCGGGCGAAGGCAAACACCACGATCACCGCCAGCGGCGACGCCACCAGCAGTCCGAACGCCATCCAGCGGCGGACGCCACGACTGGCCAGGAACCAGAATGCGGCTGCCACGCTGATCACCACGCTCGCCATGCCGACTGCGAGCATGGCGAAGCTCGCAAGCTCGGCAAAAGTCGCCAGGATCGCCACTGCGGCGGCAACCAGCAAGAAGCTCAGCCGCGCGAGCCAACGCCTGGCACGACTAGTGGTACTACCACGATGCGGCCCCGGATCGGCCGCTGCATGTGCCATCGCCGTCTTCCGTCGCTGTGCGAGCAAGCAGAAGCTACAGGCTCGCGTGCAGAACGGGGCTGCGCGTCACCCGGCCTGGGTGAGGCCGCTGCGTGCCAGTTGTAGTCAAGCCTGAGTTGTGGTGTTCCAGCCTGGTCGTGGCTGAGTGCTGGGTCTGTCCGATGAGCGATAACGGTTCCTGGGCTTGCTCAGATGGGGTGTCTGGCCTCAGGAGTGGGGGTCCCGGTTCCTGGTGCGGGTTCGGCCGATGGGAGCCGGATGGCTGCGCCGAGGCCGATCAGGCCGATGACGGCCAAGACGATCATCGCGATGGCGTAGGACCGGTTGGGGTCGGCGAGCCCGGCCACCAGGATGGTGCCCGCGATCGCGGTGCCGAGTGAGGACCCGAGGTTGGAGACGCTGCGCGACAGCCCGGAGATTTCGCCTTGCCGGCTCTCCGGGGAGGCTGACTGCACCACGTTCACCGAGGGAGTAAGCATGACGCCGACGCCCACGCCGATGAGGAACAGCCCGGGGACGAAGTACCAGGCGCCGGGGCGGCCTTTGACCAACACGAGCAGCACGATGATGCCGATGATGGTGATCACGAACCCAGCCAGGATGAGCGTCCGCTGCCGGTACCGCCTGGCCAGGCGCCCGGCGGCCAGCGAGGACAGCAAGATGCCCACGGTGGCGGCGGTGAAGATCACGCCGGTCTGGATGGCGTTGTAATGCCGCACCGCCTGCAGGTAAGCGGACACGACAAACGACGTGCCCAGCAGCATCGCCCACTGCACGTTCTGGGTGACCAGGCCCAAGTTTGAGGTGCGGTTGCGGAATAGGCCGGTCGACAGCAGGACCTCCTTCCCGGCCTGCTCCCGGCTGCGGACCCAGGCGAAGAACCCGGCCAGTACCAGCGCCCCCACGACCAGCAGCACGAGCATAATGACCAGGTTTTTGTCGGCGACCATGATCCCGCCCACCAGGACCACCAGGCCCACGGCAGACAGGACCGCACCAACGGTGTCGAACGGACGGGCCGGATCGGCGGCCAGCGGATCGGTGATGCCGCGGGCCAGCAGCACGATGACCACGATGATGAGGGCCTGGAAGACGAACGCGAGCCGCCAGGTGGCCGCCGTGGTGATCGCGCCTCCGATCAGCGGCCCGGTGGCGGCTCCGATCCCGCCCATGCCGCTGACCATACCGAACGAGCGTGCCCGGGACTTCGTGTCGCCGGACAACAGAGTGGTCAGGATGTACACCGGCGGGATCAGCAGCGCGGTGCCGACCGCCTCGAAGATGGAGTTGCCCAGGATAAGGACGCCGAGGTTGGGGGCGACGGCGCTCAGCACGGCGCCGACCGCGTAGACCGTTAGCCCGAGCGTAAAGCAACGCTTGCGGCCCCATCGGTCGGTCAGCTTCCCGCCCGGGATCATGAGGGCGGCCATGATCAGCAGGAATAGCGTGATGCACACCTGCACGCCCTGCACGCTGGTGTGCAGGTCGTGGCTGATCTCATTGATCATGACGTTCATGTTCGAGCCGGCGAAGCTGCAGATGAACTGGGCCAGCGCCAGCGGCACCAGCATCCTGCGCAGCGACCCAGCCGGAACTGGCACAGCGGCGGGGCTAGTCATGACTCGGCTCGCCGCAGACTCGGCCAGCGGCCGCACGACTATCTCCGGCGAGCGTCCGTTCCATGCCCGACACGACGGCCCCCAAGTTGTGCCGTGCCCGCTTTTCATGCGGGCATGCGGGCACGCCATCCTTTTAGAACTCAGTGACCGTTATGTGGCGCGGATGAGTGGGCTTGCCCAATGGGAGGGGGCGGCGGCCAGCGCAGCCGCCTATCGGCCATCGGAGCCCGTCGTGCCTGCGGACAGCGCCGCCAGCTAGTGCGCCGCCACCGCTGGCGGTTCGTGCAGGCGTGCGCGGCGGTCGAGCTCACGGTTCAGGGTGATGGCCGAGTTGATCAGGGACAGGTGGGTGAAGGCCTGCGGGAAGTTGCCGAGCTGCTCGCCGGTGGAGCCGATTTCCTCGGAGTACAGGCCGAGGTGGTTTCCGTAGGTGAACATCTTCTCGAAGGTGAGTACCGCGTCGTCGAGCCGCCCGGCCCGGGCGAGGGCGTCGACGTACAGGAAGGTGCACAGGGAGAACGTCCCCTCCTCGCCGTGCAGGCCGTCGGGAGAGGCGGCTGGGTTGTACCTGTAGACCAGGCTGTCGGAAACCAGTTCCTTGCTCATGGCCTCCAGGGTGGACAGCCACCGCGGGTCAGTGGGCGAGATGAAGTCCTCCAGCGGCATGAGCAGCAGCGAAGAGTCCAGCACATTGGTGTCATAGTGCTGGGTGAACGCCTTGACCTTGTCCTTCCAGCCGCGAGTCATGACCTGCTGGTACAGCTGGTCGCGGGCGGCTGCCCATTTCGCGGTGTCCGCCGGGCGCCCGTGCCGTTGGGCCAGCTTGATGGCGCGGTCCAGCGCAACCCAGCACTGGAACCGGCCGTAAGTGAAGTCCTTGCGGCCGCCGCGGGTCTCCCAGACGCCCTCGTCGGGTTGGTCCCAGTTGTCGGCAACCCAGTCGATAATCTTGGTGAGCGCTAGCCAGCCCTCGTAAGCGATCGGTATCCCGGCGTCGTCGCCGGCCAGGAGGGCGTCGGCTGCCTCGCCGTAGATGTCGAGCTGGAGCTGGTCGGCCGCGCCGTTGCCGATCCGCACCGGCCGCGATCCCTGCCAGCCCTCGAGGTGGTCGAGGATCTCCTCGGTCAGGTCGGATGAGCCGTCCACCCGGTACATGATCTTGAGTGGGCTGGCGCCGTCCGCGGGGACGCCTTCGGTCACCCGGTCCCGCATCCAGGCGGCGAACCGGGCGGCCTCCTCCAGGTGGCCCAGGTTCGCGAGGGCGCGCATGGTCAGCGACCCGTCCCGGATCCAGGTGAACCGGTAGTCCCAGTTGCGCTCGCCTCCGGCCTGTTCGGGCAGCCCGAGCGTGGCTGCGGCCACCGGCGCGCCCGTGGGCTGGTAGGTCATCAGCTTGAGCGTCATCGCTGACCGGGTCACCATTTCCCGCCACCGGCCGGAGTAGGTGGATTGGTTCAGCCAGTTCTTCCAGTAGGCGGCGGTGTCGTCCGCGAGCCGCCGCAGCTCGGCTGGCTGCAGTAGTTTCGGCTGGCCGCCCATCGACTCCAGAACGACGCCGCGGCCGCTCTCGCCCTCGCGCATGGTGATCGTCGCGCGCAGCCCGTTCTCGGTGCGCTCGATAATGGTCCGGCCGTGGTCCGCATCCCGCCGCGCCGTGGTGTGCAACGTCAGCTCCATGCCGCCGCCAGCAGTGCGGAAGACCGCGCCCGCGTCGGTGATGTCGACGGTGTGGCGGGCCCGGCCATAGTCGAACCTGGGCTCGATCTCGACCACGAACTTCATCTGACCGCGGGCCACCCGCAGATACCGGACCAGCCGGTGTCGGTCCGTCGGCGGGCCCTCGATCACCGGCATGAAATCCTGCACCTCACCGACGCCGTCGGGGGTCATGAACCGGGTTATCAGCATCGCGGTGTTCGGGAAGTACAGCTGCCTCGACACGTAGCTGCTGACCGCAGGCGAGATGCGACAATAGCCGCCCTTGTCGGCATCCAGCAGCGAGCAGAACACGCTTGGCGAGTCGAATCGCGGGCAGCAGAAGAAATCGACCGTGCCGTCCGTGGCCACCAGGGCCGCCGTCTGCAAGTCGCCGATGAGGCCGTGATTACTGATGTCAGGGTAGCGGTCCACAGTCGCCTTCATTTCGTTCATTTCGGTCGTTCAGATGCGTTCCCGCTCGGTGCACCCGTCACGTTTAGCTGGGCGGTCGGACGCATTGCGCTGGTCCGGGTGTTGTGCCAAACCCGCTACGCGCTAGCGGGTCAGTGGGACGCGAGTACCTTGCCCGACCATCGGTGGAACGGCCCAGCAGCTTTCACTTCCTCTACCCGCTCGGCCGTCCGCAGCGCTCACCTTCTGCGAGCGATTTCTCGTAGGCCGACTACGCAGCCCTCCCGTGGCGAATCACCGATTCGCCCCCGGAGCTTTACAGGTCCCGTTCGGCCATGATCCGTCCCGAGGACGCGGCGTCGAGGAGGGCCCGGTGGTCTTTCTCGTTCTGGTCGGCGTAGGCCACGGCGAACTCGGTGACCGCCTGGTCGAACCTGTCCGAGGCGCCCAGGTAGGCGGCGATCGCGATGCGGTCGCCGGAACGGGCGTGCGCCCGAGCGAGGGTCCAGCCGCAGAGGTGGCCATACAGCCGCATGCCGCGCAGCATCAGATCCTCGATGTCGAAGGAGAACTTCCAGTCCCGGAGTTGGCGCACGTAGAAGTCGTGCGGCTTGGCGTCCAGCCCGGCGTCGTTCCGCTGCCAGCCGAGGAGGATATCGCTGGAAGCTTGCATCAGCCGCTGGCCCGCGACCACCCGCTGGCCCTGGTTGGCGTACCTGCCGGCGCCGACGAACCGGCTGAGCACCGACGCTTCGGCCTCCTTTATCTGCAAGAACAGCGGGTCTGCGGTGCCGCGGCCGAGCATCAGCACGATCCAGCACCGGGTCCCGACGCTGCCCACGCCCACGACCTTGCGGGCCATGTCCGCGAACTCGAACTGATCGAGCAGGTAGCGGCGGTCGGTCTGGAGCGTGCGCCGGTACTTGCCGATCAGCCCGGTCAGCAGTGTTTCGAGACCGGCCCGGTCCGTCTCTTCGGGAATCAGCTCCTCAATCGGGACCACCAGCGGCGGGTCGGAAATGATTCGCGGCCGGCCGCCCACCACGCGGGCCAGCTTGCCGACTTCCTGCATGCTGTCGCGGGTACGGGCCTTGGTCAGGCTCTTGTCCACCGCCTTCCGCTGGCGCGTCCCAAGCTGGTCCTCCAACTGCGCCCGCAGCTCCTCCATATCCGCGCGCGCATACCAGACATCCAGGTCGCTCAGGCCGGCGAAGGCGCGCATCGCCTCGCGGTAGCGGCCGACCGTGCTCGAGACGATCTGGCGGCGCTTCTTACCGGGGAACCCGTTGACGCGCCCAGCCACTTCCATGCTGGCGGCCAGCCGCTTGACGTCCCATTCCCAGGGGCCGGGCAGCGTCTCGTCGAAGTCGTTGATGTCGAACACCAGCCGACGCTCGGCCGAGCCGAAAATGCCGAAGTTGGACAGGTGCGCGTCGCCGCATGCCTGCACCGACAACCCGGATACCGGGGTAGCGACCAGGTCGCTGGCCATCGGCAGGGCCGCGCCGCGGTAGTAGGCAAACGGCGAGGCCATCATCCGGCCGTACCGGACCGGGACTAGCTCCGGGATCCGGGATTCCGCCTGCTCCTCCAGCAGTGCGACCGGGTCGGGCCGGTCCGGCGGAGGGTCGAACCTGGCGTGGCTTTCCAGCGGTACCTCGGCCCGCGCCGCTTTGCCACGCACGGCACGCTCAGCCGGGGCCAGGTGGCCCACCTCGGTATCCAGCTGGTACCGGTGCGTCGGCCTGGCCGGCCGTACGGCCATCATCAGACTCATGATCGGTCTCTTTCCGGACTCCCGAGGCCACTAACAATGCTCCGCCTGGGGTGCACGTGCCTCACCCGCCCTGGGTGATAGAGCGCGGGGCAGAGCAACGGCCGGACCCTCGACCGGAGGGCTGTGCCAGCCGCGGGGCTCTGCCCCGGACCTCCCGCCATCAGCTCGCACCGCCTTCGGCCAGCCGTCTGGGGCTGCGTGCCGCGAGCAGGGCCTCGACCGCCGTCTCTGGACGAGTGGCGACGTGGCCACAATCACTTCCCTATGGCGAGCCCATAGGCGCCGACGCCGATCATGATCGCCCCGACCACGATGAGCACTGCCACGATCAGTTTGGTGGCTTGCGCGCCCAGCCAGCCGTTGAAGTCCGTCAGGCAGCGGGTGGTGGGCCCGGGAGCGACCAGGTACAGCACCAGCGGGAGCCACACGAGCAAAACGGTGATCACGACGACAATGGCCACGGCCACCAACGTGAGCCCCACGCCAGCCTTCGCCGTGGCGATTACCTGCAGCGCGGCCAGGAACGTCAGCGACGGGCCGAAGATTATGACGCCGACGACGAACGCCGTCGGCGGCGTCGGCCGGGCGATCATCCTCGACACGATCCCCTGCCGTGCCTTCGCAGGATCGGGCTGCTTCGGCTTGCGCACCGCGACCACGACGGCGGCCGCGACCAGCAGCAGGCCCAGGCCGAGCTGTACGTCGCTCCGCGCCACGTGGTTGCGCGGCAGGCTCAGGCCGGCGTAGCGCAGGACCACGACGAACACGACGGCCAGGATCAGGCTCATGCTCACCGCGCCGGCGAGATAGCACAGGGCGGTCTCCCGGGGGCGGGCGGAACCGAGGTAGACGGCCACGACCAGTAGCGCCGTCGGGGACAGCGCCGATAGCAGGGCCAGACTCGCCGCCTGCCCGAGCACCCGGTGAGCCTTATCCCGGCCGGGGAGCAGCGGCCGAAGGCCGCCCAGGCGCGGGCGGCGTCACAGGTGACCAGCCATGCCCGGCCGGATCGCCGGCGAGCACGACCAGCGTGCCCGCCCCGGATGCGAGGATGGCCTTGGCTGAGAGCTGGGTCATAAGCTTCTATCGTAGAGTCACTAGTTGATCACTCCACGTTATGTTCTGAGATCAGCCTCAACGTCCGCATCAGCTGGTCTATCTCGGAGCCGTGATCAACGACTGGGGCACAGCGAAGACACGTAGCCGGACAGGGGAGACCTGCTTGCAGGGGCCGCGACCTCGATGCCCCTCGCGCGCTGGCCAGAGAGCGGCAGTGCTGGAGTCGCCACCATTAACCCAAGCGCCCCGTATCTTCCTAGATCACTGAGTGGGCAACAACCCATGGCCACGGTTCTCAGCGACGGTCAACGGGTGAATTCGCAAGTTTGCGCTGGTCAGGAACAAGCCAGCACAAGACCCGGCCTACAGGCCAGCTCGCCCGCTGCCCAAGCCCCGGCGCGTTGTTACTCGGACAGGTTGGAAGAGCCGTCGTCGACTCCAGTCACGAGGACCAGACCCGGCGCCTCGGCTGGGCCTGGCGCCAAAGGCGGTGGCTGTTGCGGCTTCTCGTCCGTCCCCTCGGCCTGCGCCGAATGGCTTCATCCGCCGGCCTGACCCCCGTTTCGACGCGGAACTTGACAGCGAGGTGCCCGCCGAGCACCGGGCCGCGGCACGCGCCATCCTCCTGTCATCACGTCAGCGCCGAGTCAACGCCAGGGAACAGCTGATGCTGATCCGCTCCCGCGGCCAGCCACCTGAGCTGGACTCCCTGCCAATCACCGTGCTCACCGCAGCCGAGACCGTCCAGAGCGAACCGCGATGGGAGCAGCTGCAGTCTGAACTAGCGGCCACCTCGGCGCATAGCCAGCATGTGATAGCCGACCACGGCGGGCACTACCTTCAGGAAGACGATCCCGCGCTTGTCATCGGCGCTATTCGCGACCTGCAAGCGCGCATATCAGGCACCCAGTACGCACGCCGTTGATCCTCTCGATGCTGACTACTGGCAGCGCGCATCCGGTCCAGCGACAGTGATGGCCGGGTAGGGCACATTTCAGGCACAATCACTCTGCGTGGACGATGATGGCCGACCGCATGAAGCGCGGCAATAGCCGGTGCACCGGTCAGCCCTGCCTCGCATCTGTATGCTCGCGCTGATCTGGGGATCAGCGTTCCTGTGGATCAAGCTCGCCGATCGGGGATTCTCCCCGGTTGAAGTCACCCTCGCGCGGCTGGCCCTCGGAGCGGCGGTGCTGTGGCTCATCGTGCTCGCCCGCCGGGAACCGGTCCCGCACGGGCGGCGGCTCTGGGCGCACATCATGGTCGCGGCGCTGTTTGCCAACGCAGCGCCGTACCTGCTGTTCGCGCTGGCCGAGCAGTCGGTGAACTCATCGACGGCAGGGATCATCAACGCGACCACGCCGCTGTGGACCATGATCCTGGCCTTGGCTGTCCGGCACCAGAAGGCAGTAACGAGCTGGCAGGCAGCCGGGCTGATCGTAGGCTTCGCCGGGGCGGTGCTGATCTTCGCGCCGTGGAGCACGGGAACCGCTATCGCTTCAGCGGGCGGGCTGGAATGCCTGGCTGCCTCGATGAGCTACGCCATCAGCTACATCTACATGGACCGCTACCTGGCACGTCGCGGCATCAGCCCGGTCACGCTGTCGGCATGCCAGCTCCTGGCCGCTGCAGTCATGCTCGCGCTCGCGCTGGCGGTCACGGGCGCACGGACGCCGCACCTCACCGCCGTGAGCATCGCAGCCGTTGCGGTACTCGGCTTCATCGGCACCGGAGTCGCCTACGTGCTGGCCTATCAGATCATCACCAGCGAAGGTGCGACCGTGGCGTCCACAGTGCTTTACCTGCTGCCGGTCGTCGCCATTATTCTCGGCGTCGTGGTCCTCAGCGAAAGCGTCACGGCGATAATCCTGGCCGGTATCGCCTTGGTCCTGGCCGGGGTGGCGCTGACCCGCCGCCGGACATCAGCCGGGTGAGCCACGCGTGGTCGGGTCCGTAGGCGAGCCTCAGCGCGTCACGCAGCCACTGCCGCTGGGATTGGCTCAGCAGCGGCAAGACCACACCGAAGTCGATCTCGTCTTTGGGCCGACGCTGGTTGGCTTTGTACAAGAGCTGGATCTCTGGTGCGAGGTAAGGGATGCCGTCGGCGCTGACCGGCCCGAGGCCGGCAATTGGCCGCCGGATGCGCTGATCTCGCCGGGAGACCCAGTCCTCATCGCAAGACTCGTCGAGCATGATCTGGATCCGCCAGGGCTGCTCCGGCCCGGGTCTGCACCAGATGTCGTGCACGCCGGCCGGTAGTTGCTCGCCCGGCTGCCAGGGGCGCAGCGTGCCGGGCGGATCGGCTGCGTACCATTGCCAACCCACCAGCGCGTGCTGCACCGCGAGCTGGTCTGGCCGCAGTATCAGGACGTCGACGTCCGTGTGCTCCCGGACCGGCCTTCCGACTGCTAATTCGATGGCATATCCGCCCGCTATCCACCACCGGGCCTGAACGCGGTTGAAGATCTGCGCGACCTCGGTCAGGCTCGCCGGTTCCCACGGGCCCCATGGCGTATCTGTCCACGGCATGCCATGAAGTATGCCTGGCGACTCTCCCCTGAGGTCATCGCCGTCCGCTGCCAGTGCCGCTGTGGATGGATGTACCGGAGGGCACGCTATTACGTGCCCTCCGCCAGGCCAGTTAAGGCCGGTCCCGCTTCATGATCTTCGCGTGAGTGCGGTTTCCAGGATGCGGCGGTGGCGGATCATCCATGCGGCCGACCGGGCGCGCCAGGCCATGGCCCAGAGCGCGACGGGGTGGGTGGCCGTCTCGGGGGTGATCGCGGCGTCGTCGGCTTCCCAGGCTGCATCGCAGATCGCGAATTCGATGATCCGGTCGAAGAACCCCCGCCGCTGCCGGCTGGTAAGCCCGTAGGCGTCCACCATGGCGGCCAGCTGGCGCGCCCGCTCGGCGAGCGGTGGCAGGTGCTCGCGCTGGGCCACGATGTCGTCGTGGAGCTTGGCGTTCAGCCAGCACAGCTGGGCTAGCTCCACCAGGGGGTCAACCGGCCCCGCCGTCTCCCAGTCGATGAGAGCAACCGGCAGGCCTTCTCGGGCAACGATGTTCCAGGGGGCGACGTCGCAGTGGCCGATGACTTTGACGGGGCGGCCCAGGTCGCGGCCGTGCCAAGGAAACCACACCGCATTCGGGGGCGGCCGGAATGACCGGGTGGCCCGGTGCAGGTCGCGGAGCAGGCGGCCGAGCGTGGCGGCGCCCTCCAGACTCCACGGGCCGGGCTGGGTGAACTCGCCGTCGATGAATGTCAGGACCTCGCGGCCATCCTGGCTGAGACCGGAGCCGACCAGGCGGGGTGCGGCGGGAAACTCAACGTTCTGGAGGTGGCGCAGCAGGGCATGCACCGCTGGGGTCCAGGGCCCGGTGTTACGGATCACCACGTTGCCCTGGCGATGGACGATGGACCGGCCACCGCCTGCCAGGGCGATCGGTTCGTCTGGTGCGGCCACGGTTCATTGTCGGGCCCCGCCGACCCCGGTGCCGAACGGTTTCCCGGACCGCTGAGTCTCGTCGGCGTGCCGCGCTTACCGGCTGGTGAGCGTGGTGACGTACGCGGCGAAGCGGTCCAGGCTGGTCTTGAAGCCGGCCTGGCTCTCGGGGGTGGCGAACATCGCCGGCACGTTGGTCTGGTGCGTGACGACCTCCGTTGTGCCGTCGCCGAGGTCAGTGAAGGTGATCGTCGTGGTCATGCCGCCCTCGACGCCGGGCTCGGTCCACACCAGCCGCTCCGGTCGCCGCACCTCGACGTAGACGGCGCGCATCGTGTACTGGCTGCCGTCGGCGTCGTTGATCATCACGGTCTCGAACGCGCCGCCCGGTCGCAGGTCGACGGTGATGCCGTCGGCCGGTGAGGTGGACCCGGTCGGCCCCCAGAACTGCGCGAGGTGCCCGGGTCGCGTCAGGCAGTCGAAGAGCAGTTCCCTCGACGCGCGGTGGACGCGCCGGTAGGTGAACTCGCCAGGCTGGGCGGGCCGGGTCACTGGCTCTCTCCTTCCTGCCGCGACCGCAGCTCGGACAGGTGCTGGTCGAGCCGGTCGTAGCGGTCCTGCCACAGCTGCCGGTGGCGGCCTATCCACTCGGCAGCGGAGTCGAACCTGGCGGGCTCGAGCCGGCACGGCCGGGACTGGGCCACGTGGGCCCGGGAGATGAGCCCGGCCCGTTCCAGCACCTTCAGGTGCTTGGAGATCGCCTGCTGGGTGAGGGCGAACGGCTCGGCCAGCTGAGTCACGGTGGCGTCGCCGTCGGCCAGCCGGGTCAGGATCGCGCGCCGGGTCGGATCGGCCAGGGCGGCGAACGTCAGGGTCAGGTCGTCCTCGGCGGTGGCCGTGGCCGTGGTCACCGGCCGGCGTCCCTGAGCCGCTGCGCGGCCGGCCCGGTGACCGCGTCGTGGGGGAGCGAACGCCGGGTTAGCAGGAGCAGCAGGTCGCGGCTCGGCCCGACCGCCTGGGCGCCGGTACCAAATGACCAGTCGAGATCACTGGCCCGCAGCTCGATGCCGTCCAGGTCGACACCGAACACGCTCGGGCCGTCCTGGCCGGCGATGAGGTCGAGCACGGTGGTCATGGCCTGGTCGGGGATCGGGTACGTGATCGACAGCGGCCAGGTCATGTCGAGGCCGTGGATGAGGTCGTGGCTCAGCGCGCCCGGCTGGCCACCGCCGGGCGGGCCCCAGGGGTTGTCGATGTTGTCCCGCAACGCGGCGATCAGTTCGGCCTGCGGCAGCCGGCTGTCCCGGGCCGCAACGGCGTCGGAGAACTCGGTGAACTGGCCGTGCGCCTCGGCCATGCCGCGCGCGAACTCTTCCTCGCTGATCCGGAACGGCATCGTCAAGTGCGCCGCCACGTGGCCCACCGTCCAGCCGGCGCACAGCGACGGCGACTGCCACTGCTCGGCGCTCAGGCCAGCGAGCACGCCTGTGAGTTCCCGGCGTTCGGCTGAGATCAAATCCATCATGGCATCGACTCCTTTGAAGCCAGAGAGTTGTACAACTGTGTGATTGTATATACGGCTAGCCTGCGCCCTGTCAACCACAGCGACATCTCGCCGGGCCGGTTGCGTCCCAGCTCACTCAGCGCACGGGACGTCCGGCATGCTGGCCGGGCTTCCCCGCCGGAGAGACTTGATCATGATCAGGCACGGGATCCCCGGCCACAGGCCGTGGATCTCTTCCAGCGGCCGGAAGCCGACGTCGGTGTAGAACTGCCTCGTCTTCTCGTAGCCAGCGTCGGGGCGGGCTGGTCCCTGCGTCTTGACCTGGAGGAACTCAGCGCCCTGGGAGACCAGGTCGGCTTCGAGCGCGGCGACGAGGGCGCGGCCGGCCCCGCGCCGGTGCCATGCCGGGTCCACGGCCATGAGATAGATCTCGGCCGAGGCCGGGAAGTGCCGGACGGCGAGCAGGACCCCGCCCGGCTGTGCCGCGGGCGTGTGGGCCGCAGGCGTGTGAGCCGCCTGCGTGCCGTCCGGCCAGGCCAGATAGGCCGGGAGGGTCCGGGAGGCGGTCACGTACTCGAGGACCGAGGACTCGATGCCGAACCAGCCCGGCAGCAGCCGAAGCAGCCGCTCGACAGCTTCAGGCGCGGGCTCGCCAGAGATCACCCGCCACACTGGGCGGTCCGCCTCGTTGTCGTGCCGCACGACTGCACGTTAGCCCCGGCGGAGACCCTGGTGCACCGGGTTTACCGCCGGGGCTGCGGCGTGCGGGTCAGCCCTGGTCGGTGT
>Ga0335075_10006511_pt1 | contig 18031 bp, 12 predicted proteins | sample Lox_Sample_24_FD_206723 | JGI IMG/M metagenome (GOLD analysis project Ga0335075, IMG submission 206723) | Soil microbial communities from Loxahatchee National Wildlife Refuge, Florida, United States - Lox_Sample_2.4 | ecosystem: Environmental > Terrestrial > Soil > Wetlands | place: USA...
GATCCGAAGACGGAGAGCGCGGCGCCGACGGCGTAGAGCGACTGGGCGATGAAGACGCGAGTGCAGATGGCGGCGCGGACTTCCGGCGGCGTGTCGGACTGGATCATATCGTGGCGCGATACATATTTCCAGCTGGCGTAGAGCAGCGCGCCGGGCGCAAGCACATTGAGCCAGTAGACGAGCACGGCGGCGCGGTAGTGGACGAAGTCCGCGAGCAGCCGCGTGGAAAACGGCATGAGCGTGATGGTGAAGAGGAAAGCGAGATGGATCCAGGCGAGATCGCGGTCTCCGCGCGCGATGTAGTTGAGCTGGGTCTGCTGGCCGTTCCAGAAAATGCCGAGGGTGAGGAAGCCCATCACATAGATGAGGAGGCTGGGCGCGAGTGCGGCAAGGGCGCGCCACAGGTCGTGTTCGGAGTGGATGGCGGCGCGTTCGGGCAGGCGCAGGTCGAGGACGAGCAGGGTCATGGCAAAGGCGAAGACGCCGTCGCTGAGGGCGCTGAGGCGGTCGAGGCTCTGGTTGGCGATGCGGTTGTAGAGCGAGGGCACGGTGCGAACAGATTAACTGTATTCGGGTGCGGGCCGAGCGGCCAGTTAGTAGATGAACGGCGTGAAAGCTGCGATAGGCTATTTCCATGTCGACATTGCAGGGACGGACGGCGCTGGTTACCGGCGCTTCGCAGGGAATTGGCCGCGCCTGCGCGCTGGCGCTGGCTGAGGCGGGCGCGCGCGTGGCGCTGGCGGCTCGGAACGAAACCAAACTGAACGAAGTGGCGGCGGAGATTGCGTCGAAGGGCGGCGCGGCAGCGGTGTTTGTGCTGGATATCGCCGGCGAGGAGTCCATCAAGAGCTGCGCGAAGGCGGCGATCGCGCACTTCGGCAGCGTGGAAATCCTCGTGAACAACGCCGGCATCACGCGCGACACCCTCGCGCTGCGCATGAAGCGCGCCGACTGGGACGACGTGATCCAGACGAACCTGACGGGGACGTTCCTGATGACGCAGGCGCTGCTGAGCCCGATGCTGAAGGCGCGGTGGGGACGAATCATTAACATCTCGAGCGTGGTGGGCGAGACGGGCCAGGCCGGCCAGGCGAATTATGCGGCCAGCAAGGCGGGGCTGATCGGGCTGACGAAGTCGCTGGCGCGGGAGCTGGCGTCGCGGAACGTCACGGTGAACGCAGTGGCGCCGGGATACATTGAGACGGCGATGACGGCGGTGCTCGACGAGAAGCAGCGCGAGGCGATGATGGGACAGATTCCGCTGGGACGTGCGGGAACAGACGCCGAGATTGCGGCGGCGGTGCGCTTTCTCGCGTCGGACGAGGCCGCGTACATTACCGGGCACGTGCTGGACGTGAACGGCGGGATGTATATGTAGAGGGGAAGCGAAGAAGCGGCTGGCGAAAAGACGGATAGCCGGGAAGCGGCTAGCGAAAATGCGGCTGGCTGAAGGACGGTTAGCGAAGAAGCGCTGACGCCGAGTGAACGTAACTATCAGTAGCGATAGAGATGCAGGCGGCGGATGGTGAACTCCGCCGGGGGCAGCGTGAGCCAGCGGCCCTGGTTGTCGTCGTCGCCGTTCAGATTGCGGCCGGGCGTCCAGATGCCGTTGACGAATTTTCCTTCCCAGATGGAATCGATGCCAGCCTGCTCGTGGGCTGGGCCATTGGCGCCGAAGGTGAGGATCATGCCGGTTCCGGCGATGAGGAAATCGTCAGGACCGAGCTGGAGGATGAGGCCGCCGTGCGCGCCGGGGATGGGCGGCTCGGTGTGCGCGCCGATGGAGATGGGATTCGGCTCGGTGAAGCGTACGTGGAAGACATAGTTGCCTAAGGTGAACTGCTGTGGGGCAAGATCGGCGGAGCCGTCGAAGCTGGCGGGGGTGCGAATGCCGACGAGGCGGCCGGTGCCCTGGTTGGCGAGGATCAGCGGCGTGAGCTGATCGAGGATCGCGTAAGCGTCGCCGAGGGTCTTCAGCTCGTCTGGCTTGAGGAATTCCGGAGCGTAGACGGAGAAGCCCATGGAATTGAGCTGGGCGTAGGCGTAGAAGGCGTCAGCTCCCAGGTTGGCGGTGTCGGCGCGGCCGCTTTCCGGAATGAAGAGGGGATTGCCGGGGATCGCGTACTGCCTGGCCCAGGCGACGAAGTTCGGGAAGTACAGATCGGGTGAGAGGAAATCGATGGAGGGCGCGGCGGCGTGCCAGATGTCGAAGAGGTGAGGCAACGGTCCGCCGCTGGGATACTGGCCGGGCAGGCGGCCGGGGCGGATGAGCGCGGCGTTCGCGGACATGGGGAGGGGGTAGACGGCTTTGCCGCGTGCGGCGACCTGGCCGGTGTAGCGCGCTTCGGTCCAGGCGGTGAAGAGCTCGTCGGTGGCGGGTCCGGAGCCGAAGGTGTCAGCCCAGTTGGCGCCGGTCTTCGCGCCATGGGATTCCCAGGCCTGGCGGAGCGCCGGCGTGAGGGAATTGCGGTGCGCGGCGAGATAGTCCGTGAGCGCGGCGGGAACGGGAGAGAGAAAGGCGGCGTTGGCGGCGGGGCTGTGGTCGCGGGCCTCGGGGATCATGCCGACCTCGTTCTCCACCTGGATCATCAGGACGGTGTGCTGGGCGGAGTCGAAGGCGCGGAGATGCTTCATAAGCGCGACGAAGGCGGCGGAGTCGGCGTTGAGGTTATTCGCGCTGAAGGCCGAGAGGATTTCGAGGCTGGTGCCATCGGGCAGCGCGGCGCGCGGAAAGCGCTGCGGATCGTTCTTGATCCAGTCGGGCACATAGCATGACATGCTGTTCTTCCAGCTGCCGAACCAGAGCAGGACAAGATGGACGTGATGTGCGCGCGCGCCCTGGATGAGGCCGTCGACGGTGCTGAAGTCGAAGCGGCTCTCTTCAGGCTCGATGAGCTGCCAGTAGACGGGCGCGATGACGGTATTGAAGTGCATGGCCGTGATTTTCGGCCAGAGGGTGCTGAGGTACGGGAGGCTCGAAGCCGAGGAGTTTTCCAGCTCGCCGCCGCGCACGAGGAAAGGCTTGCCGTCGACGATGATCTGCGTGGCTCCGTGATTGCGGGCAAGATGAGGGATCGACGGGGCGGATTGAGCGCGGAGCGGGGCAACCAGCGCCAGCATCGCGAGCGCAAGAGCGCAGCATGCGGCAAGCTGGACCGGGGTCGATGCGGATCGCGATCGGCCATTCTTCATGAACGGGCTCCTCGGAGCGGACACTGTCTTAATCTGCGTCACCGGCGCGCAGATTGGACGGCGAACGGAAACGGCTTCGACTACCATCCTATTCAACATGAAGATTCTGACCGCGGACGAGATGAGAGCTGTCGATCGTGCGACGGCGGAGCAGTATGGGGTGGCATCGATTGAGCTGATGCGCCACGCCGGCGCAGCCGTGGCGGCGTGTGTGCGGCGGGAGTATCCGGAATGCCGGCATATCGCGGTGCTCTGCGGAAAGGGCAACAATGGCGGCGACGGCTTTGTGGCGGCGCGGGAGCTTGAAGCGGCCGGATGCAAGGTGCGGGTGCTGCTGCTGGGATATCCCGCGGATTTGAAGGACGATGCGAAAACCGCGTTCGAGGAAATGGATCTGGCTCCGGTGCTGGCGCCGGATGAGGCGGCTCTGGCTCAGGTGGAAGCGCGAGATCTGCTCGCTTGGGCGGAGTTGCTTGTTGATGCTGTGGTTGGCACGGGCTTCAAACCGCCGCTGCGCGGCGTGGCGGCGGCGCTTCGGGATCGCGTGAATGCGCTGCGAGTTCCGGTGGTTGCGGTGGATCTGCCGTCGGGCTGGGATGCTGACTCGCGCGAATATGCCGTGGAGGGCGCGTTTCGGGCCAACGCCGTTGTCACCTTCACCGCTCCAAAGCTGGCGCACGTCAGCGGGAATCTGACAGGAAATGCGACGGGTCCGATTGTGGTGGCACCGATTGGGTCGCCGGAGGATGCGGTTGTCTCCAAAACGGGCCTGACGTGGGCTGGGGCGGCGAAGACGATGACGGAGCGGGCGCGGACGGCGGACTCCAACAAAGGGATGTACGGGCATGTGCTGGTGGTCGCGGGCGGGCGCGGGAAGTCGGGGGCGCCGGCGATGGCTTCGCTGGCAGCACTGCGCGCGGGTGCGGGACTGGTGACGGCGGCAGTGCCGGAGTCGATCTTGCCCAGCGTCGCGGCGATTACGCCGGAGCTGATGACGCTGCCGCTGACGGAGGGTCCGAATGGCGAGGCGGACAGAGCGAATTTGGCGCCGGAGGCGCTGAAGAAGCTGACGGCGCGGGCGACGGTGATCGCGATGGGACCGGGGATGGGCACCGAGCCGGAGGAGTTCGTGCTGGGACTGATCGAGAAGACCGACCTTCCGCTGGTGGTGGATGCGGATGCGCTGAATATTCTGGCGAAGCATCGGGAAAAGATCGACGGACGCAGGAGAACGATGGTGCTGACGCCGCACCCGGGGGAGATGGCGCGGCTGGCGGGGATCAGCACGAAGGAGGTGCAGGCCAGACGGGAACCGCTGGCGAGGGAATTTGCAGAGCGCCATCATGTGACAGTTGTGTTAAAAGGCTGGCGCACGCTGATTGCACATCCGGATGGGCGCATCGCGGTGAATACTACTGGCAATCCCGGAATGGCCAAAGGCGGGAGTGGGGACATTCTGACCGGAATTGTGGCGGCGATGCTGGCGCAGTATGCGGACAGGCCGGAAGAGGCTGTAGAGGCGGCGGTTTACCTGCACGGGCTGGCGGCGGACTTTGCGCTGCGGGAGCAGGACGAGCACACGCTGCTGGCGACCGACACGATCGTTCATCTTTTTCGCGCTTTTCACTTTCGCTGGCAGGACGAAGCGGGATATGTTTGGTTGCAGGGAATTCCGCGGGCGGCGTTGTGACCGCGGCGGGGGCGGAAATGGCGCAGACGGCTGAGATGAGGACGCACCAGTTCGAGAGCCACAGCGGCAAGGAGACGATCGGCGTGGGGCATCAGATTGCCGAGCTGCTGGTTCCTCCGAAGTTTCTGATCCTGCGCGGCGATCTGGGCGCGGGCAAGACGACGCTGGTGAAGGGTATTGCCGAGGCGCTGGACGCGGCCGATCCGGACGAGGTGACCAGCCCGACCTTCACGCTGATCCACGAGTACGAAGGCACGCGAGCGGTGGATGGGCGGCGTGAGCCGGTGATGCTGTATCACCTGGATCTGTACCGCATTCAAAACGAGCGGCAGCTCGATTCGCTGGGGCTGGAAGAGCTGTCGTCGCCGGACAGCATTGTGCTGGTGGAGTGGGGCGAGAAGTTCCCGAGCGTGGTGAAGCGCAGCCAGGGCGAGATCGAGATGCGGTCGACCGGCGGGGACTCGCGGAGCATCACGCTGACGGTGAAGGACTGAGGGCAGCGGATAGCGTTCAGGGGTTAGCGTTTGGGGTGGGCTCGTTAGCGTTGCCCCTGAACCCTAGAAATGGTGGATGCGCTCGGGCTGCTGTTGTTCCTCGATGGCGCGTGAGGCTTCGCGCTCGAGAGAGCGGCTGACCAGGTCGCGGGAGCCGAGTCCGACGGCAAGAGCGAGCGCCAGCACGATTCCTCCAAAGAGAATGCCGAAGCCAAGCTCGACGATATTGCTGCCGAGGTTGAGGTGGTCGAGGACCATGGCACCGGTCAGGACGAGGATCATCCAGCGCACACCGATGCTGAGCAGGCGCGCGTAGCTGAGGTTGAGGTTGACTCCGGCGATGAGCACGCTGCGGGAGACGTAGCGCGCCAGGACGTTGCCGGCGAGCAGAAGAATCGCCGCCCCGATGATGTGGGGGACGTAGCCGAGAATCCAGCCGGAGACGATGTTCTCAGAGCTGCCCGCCTCAAAAGCGGAGACGCCGACCATGACGCCGGCGGTGAAAAAGCACCAGAAGACGACGCGGCCGACGAGCTGCGAGGGGGTGAGGCGCGGGGACCACTCGGCGATGGTGTTGGCGCCGTGGCTCATGCGCTCGTCGAAGTGCAGGGCCATGAGAACGCGGCGCACGAACCAGGCGAGCACCCAGCCGATGAAGAGAAACAGCAGCAGGGCGACAATGAAGGCCAGGATGCCGGGGAGCAGCCGCGCGAGGCTCTCCATCGCGCGTCCCATCGATCCAAACAGCGACTGTTTAACCTGATCCCACATACATCTACTCCTTCCATTGCTGCTAAGGATTGAAGCGGTCCGGCCATCTCCAGCGAGAAAGCAGGTAGGGTTTCCTGTCTTCCCAGGCGTGGGCGAGCTTTTCAAAGCGCTGCTCGGCGGCAGCGCGGGTGAGGCTGGAGACCTCGCCGACCCAGGATGCGACCCAGCCGAGGTAAAGCGGTGTGAGAGCGCCGAGCAGATGAGCGCGGCTGATGGTGCGCAGGCGCCAGGCAAGTGCGAAGTCGTAGACAATGCCGGCCCAAAGCTCGTCGGGCATGAGGAACTGCTCGGGAGGGAGACGGGTGAGGCGGCGCAGTTCGAGGAGGGTGTTGGGAGGAAGAACCAGACGCCAGACTTCGTCGAGATTTTTCGATCCCAGCACGAACGAATCGAGCATGGGGCGGGAGTCGATGGGCTGGCCGTCGGCTGCATCGGTGGGCGCGTTGCCCCAGATGGGCGAGGGCTGAGAGCCGCGGATGCGCTGCCAGTGAGCGGCGCAGGCGTCCATCTCCTGAAAGAGCGATCCGGCAAGCTGGCTGAGGACGGCGCTGAGGTCGAGGCCGCCGGCCGCGGCCTGGTGGTGGGCGTCGAGGTGGATCTGGCCTACGGCGATCGGCGAGGTGTCGGTCGCGGCGACGGTGACCGGCCACAGCAGAGCGTTGCTGTTGTGGTTGCTGGCGGCGATCCCGGCCAGGCGCGAACAGACAGATCCGGAAACCGCAAAATCGAAGGCGAGCGGGAAGCGGATGCGCTTGCCATAGAGAGCGCGATGCAGCGGCGAGAGGATGCCGGTATTGATGAGGGCGTCGTATTTTCCGGGGGAGTAAATGGGCATGACGAGCCCGCACTGGCGCTCGAGCACAGCATAGGCGAAGAGCTGGATGGTGTGCGCGTCGAGCGCGGCGAGATCGGGACCGAGAACAATGCAGATGCGAGCGTTGAGAGAGGCGGCGAGGGCGAGGACGGCTCGCTGATGGGCGGAAACCGGAGCCCAGAAATCACCAGAGCTTCCTGCCTGCGGGGTGAAGGGAAAAAACGTGGGAAGGTTAGAGCCGTTCAGATCGGGAGAGGCGCCCGCGGATTCAGCTCCCGGCGAAGGCCAGGCAACGACGATGCGGAGAGAGGCGAAATTGGGACCCAGTTGCGGGACGATCTGCGCAGCGCGGGTGCGCAGCTCGTCGGCGGACGCCGAACCGGCGAGGCCGATGACGATGTCGGCCGAGCCGATGCGTTCGGCCTGTTGCCTGGTTTCTTCGGCGAATTCGATGGCTGCCATGCGTGCCTGTCCTCTGCTCACATCGGGAGCGACAAAATGCCATGCAGCGGGATGCGAATCCACGCGGGCCGGTTGTCGAGTTCGTAGATCAGCTCATAAAGAGCCTTGTCGAGGACATAGATGCCGAGCAGGCCGTCGAACGTGTCGCGCTCCTGGGGGACGATGGGCGAAGCGGCGGCGGTTTCGCGGTAGGCGCGCAGGAATTCAGCAGATACCGACGATTCCCAGAGCCGCGCCCATGGTTCCATCTGGCTGGAGTCTGCGGGGCGGCGCGCGGTGTAGCGCATGAGCGCGGCGAAGGCAGCATAGCTGAAGGAGCGAAGCATCCCGGCGACGTCCTTGAGGGGCGGATGTTTGGCGCGGCGTTCCTCGAGCGAGCGGGCGGGCTCGCCTTCGAAGTCGAGGATGACGAAGTCGCCTTTGGCGCGGAGCACCTGGCCGAGGTGGTAGTCGCCGTGAATGCGAATCCACTGGCCGGGATGGCGCAGTTCGGGGAGCGCCCGGAATTTGCCGAGCAGGGCGCCGCGGCGGCTCAGCACCAGAGCGGCCGACTCCACGGTGTCGTCGGGCAGACGGGAAAGACTGCTTTTGAGCGCGTCGAAAGAGCGGGCTCCATGCGCGGTGAGGGCGGAGCGCAGGGATTCGAGCGCGTGGGGATCGGGCACGACCGGCGCAAAGGCGGGCTCGCGGCCGGAGGCAAGCGCCAGGTGCATTTCCGCGGTGCGGCGACCGAGCATGGCTGCGGCTTCAAGCGAGATGCCGGCGTGTTCGCGGGCTTCGAGCGGGATCTCATCCGCGGATGAGCCCGGCGCCGCGGACGGCGGAGGAGCCGATGCGGCGCCTTCGTAGTAGCGGTCCAGTTCCTCGAGGGTCCACTGCCATCCATCGCCCTGATTCTCGACGAGGCCCTGCAGGAGGGCCAGAGTCGCGGGCTCCTGGTCGCCGCTGTGGTATTCGATGGATCCACCGTAGGGTGGGATTTGCGCGAAGCGGGCCTTCTCGGTGAGGAAGCGGCCGATTTCGACATCGGGGTTGGGACCGGGCCGCTGGCGGCGAAAGAGCTTCATGATCAGGCGATCGGCGAAGAGTGCCGAGGAGTTGCTCTGCTCCACGGATGCGGAACGGGCCGGAAGCGGCTCGGAGCCGCGCAGCGCGGGGAGCAGCGCGCCGGGAAGCCCGCGCAGGGAGCCGTGGCGTGTGGCGAGCTCCTGCCCGGCGGTGAGGATTTCAAGCAGGGCGGCAGGTGCGCCGGGGCCAAGCAGGCCATCGTGGAGGACGCCAGTGAGGGCAGCGGAGCCGGCGGCGGCGAGGACCTGACCGGGCGCGGAATCGCGGATGGCCGCCGCAGCCTCGCCGAAGCTCATGGAGACGCAGAGCAGCCAGGTGTCGGGATCGCCGTCTTCATATTCGACCGTGACCCAGAGCAGCGCGGAACGGCGATCATCGAAAAGGAGCGAGTCGGACATGCGCGCGTTGTTAATGGTTCGCGATTTGCCGCCGAACCAGCGCTGATGCTGCAGATACGCGGGCAGGAGCGACTCGAGCCTGCGCAAGCCGTCCGACGAGAGGATCGTCTGCCAGTCCTGCTCGCTCTCGACGTAGAACGACTGCTCGTCTTCGGGAAGGGCAATGGGTTCAGCGCTGACGGCGGACGGCTGGAGTTCGAGCCAGAGGAATCCGTAAGGGCCGAGGGTGAGGGAGTATGGCTGTTTGCCGATGGTGGGAAATTCGACATAGCCGAGCATTTCCACGGGAATCATGCCGTCCAGGTCGGCCAGGTCGAGCTGCACCGGCTGAGCGAAGCGTGACAGATTGGCGACGCAGAGCACGGTCTCGCCGTCGAGCTGGCGGATATAGGCAAGGACTTTGCGATTGGAGGCGTCAAGGAAGCGCAGCGAACCGCGGCCGAAGACCTGAAAGAGCTTGCGCAGGGCGATCATGTTGCGCATCCAGTTCAGGAGCGAGGAGGGATCGTTCTGCTGCGCCTCCACGTTGATGGCCTCGTAGCCCCACACCGGATCCATGATGACCGGGCTGTAGAGCTTCGCGGGATTGCAGCGCGAGAAGCCGGCATTGCGGTCGGCGGTCCACTGCATGGGGGTGCGGACGCCATTGCGGTCGCCGAGATAGATGTTGTCGCCCATGCCGATTTCGTCGCCGTAATAGAGGATAGGCGTGCCGGGGAAAGAAAACAGGATGCTGTTGAGGAGCTCGATGCGGCGGCGGTTGTTGTCGAGCAGCGGCGCGAGGCGGCGGCGGATGCCGATGTTGATGCGCATGCGCGGATCGGCGCTGTAGGCCAGATACATATAGTCGCGCTCGTCGTCGGAGACCATCTCGAGGGTGAGCTCGTCGTGATTGCGCAGGAAGAGCCCCCACTGGCAGTTGTCGGGGATGGCCGGCGTCTGCGCCATGATGTCGGTGATGGGCAGGCGGTCTTCCTGGCGCAATGCCATGTAGATGCGCGGCATGAGCGGGAAGTGGAAGGCCATGTGGCATTCGTCGCCGTCGCCGAAGTAGGGACGGACGTCGGTGGGCCACTGGTTGGCTTCGGCCAGAACCATGCGGCCGGCGTAGCCATCGTCGATGGCTTTGCGGATGGCTTTGATGACGGTGTGCGTTTCGGGAAGATTCTCGCAGTTGGTGCCGTCGCGCTCGACGAGGTAGGGGATGGCGTCGATGCGCAGCGCGTCCACGCCCATGTCGAGCCAGTAGCGCATGACGGAGAGGACTTCTTCGAGAACGGCAGGATTGTCGTAATTCAGATCCGGCTGGTGCGAGAAAAAGCGATGCCAGTAGTAGGCCTGAGCGACGGGGTCCCAGGTCCAGTTGGATTTCTCGGTATCGGTGAAGATGATGCGCGCGTCTTTGTACTTCTGGTCGGTATCGCTCCAGACGTAGTAATTGCGCTCGCTCGATCCCGGCGGCGCGTGACGGGCGCGCTGGAACCAGGGATGCTGATCGGAGCTGTGATTGATGACCAGCTCGATCATGACCTGGAGTCCGCGATCGTGCGCGGCCTCAAGAAAGCGCTGGAAGTCTTCGAGCGTGCCGTAGCTGGGGTGGACGCTCATGTAGTCGGAGATGTCGTAGCCGTCGTCGCGCAGGGGAGAGGGGAAAAAGGGCAGCAGCCAGAGGCAGGTGACGCCGAGGTCCTGCAGGTAATCGAGCTTCTGCATCAAGCCGGGAAAATCGCCGATGCCGTCGTTGTTGCTGTCGTGGAAGGATTTGACCGGGACCTCGTAGATGACCGCGTCCTTGAACCACAACGGGTCGGCGACGCTGCCCGGCTTGCGAACGATGATCTGGGTTTCCGCCATCGGGTCGAGCGTCCTCACTGGTAGTAGTCGAAGTCCCTCTCTGAGCGTACCCGACGCAGGATGCGGAAGATGTGCGCGGGGGTTTTCGCCGGAGACAGCTCGACATAGTTGCGTGGACCCTGCCAGAGATACCGCTGGCCAGTGAGCTGATCGAGAACCTGAAAGGTATCGGAGGGTCCGATGCGGAGACGGTCGAGGTTGAGATCGATCCAGCCCGTCTGGGTGTGAAAGGCATCAAGATTGACGACGGTGAGCACCACGTTGCCAGCATCGCGGCTGGCCTTGCTGTAGGCGAGCAGGCTGGGATTGTCGGTGGAGTGGAAGGCGAGATCGTGGTTTGCGTGCAGCGCGGAGTTTTCGCGGCGGGCGCGATTGACGGCAGAAATGACGTCGGCGATGCTCTCGGGGGCGTCGAGATTCCAGTCGCGGATCTCGTACTTTTCCGAGTGCAGATATTCCTCGCTCCCCGGCCGCAGTGGCTCGTGTTCGCCCAGTTCGAAGGCGGGACCGTAGATGCCATAGCTGGCGCCGAGCGTGGCGGCGAGAACGAGGCGCGCGATGAAGGCAGGGCGTCCGCCGATCTGGAGCGGCTCGGGAAGAATGTCTGGGGTATTGGGCCAGAGGTTCGGGCGCAGGTATTCGTGGACGGCGGATTGCGTGAGGTCCGTGAAGTAGTCGGTGAGCTCCTGCTTCGTGTTGCGCCAGGTGAAATAGGTATAGGACTGCGAGAAGCCGAGTTTAGCGAGGCGCTGCATGACGCGGGGGCGCGTGAAGGCTTCGGAGAGGAACAATGCGTCGGGATAGTCGCGCTTGATTTCCGAGATGCACCACTCCCAGAACGCGAAGGCCTTGGTGTGGGGATTGTCGACGCGGAAGATGCGGACGCCCTGATGGATCCAGAAGAGGATCACGTCGCGGAGAGCATCCCAGAGCGCGGGCCAGTCGGAGCCTTCGAAATCCAGAGGGTAGATGTCCTGGTACTTCTTGGGGGGATTCTCCGCGTACTGGATGCTGCCGTCGGCGCGATGTTTGAACCACCGCGGGTGCTCACGCACCCAGGGGTGATCGGGTGAGCACTGATAGGCGATGTCGAGGGCGAGCTCGATGCCGCGCTCTGCGGCGCTGCCCAGGAGATGGTGAAAATCGTCGAGCGTGCCCAGCTTCGGATGAATCGCGGTGTGGCCGCCCTCTTCGGCGCCGATGGCCCAGGGACTGCCGGGCTCGCCAGGTTCAGAAGCAGGGGAATTGTCCTTCCCCTTGCGGAAGCTGCTGCCGATGGGGTGGATGGGCGGCAGGTAGAGCACGTCGAAGCCGAGCCGCGCAACGTAATCGAGGCGGGCTTCCACGTCGCGAAAGGTTCCGTGGCTGCCGGGTTGCGTGGACGCGGAGCGGGGAAACAACTCGTACCAGGCGGAGTAACGCGCCTTTTCGCGATCGACGGAGACGCGGAGCTGGTGCTCGTAGTGGGTTTCCAGCGCGGGGTCGGGATAAAGAGCCATCAGCGAGGCCAGCGCGGAGTCGAACGCCGCGGCCTGGGAAGCGTCGCGGTCGCCGGCCTGACGAAGCTGTGCGGCGCGGCGGCGGAGAGCGTCGGCATCATCGCGCGGGGCGCGCTCGGCAGCCTCTTCGACCAGCTGCGCGCCGTTGAGGAGATCGACGGCGATGTCCTGGCCGGCGGCGATGCGTTTTTCCAGATCGCCGCGCCAAGTGTCGAAGTGATCGATGCAGCCGGAGACGGTGTAGAGGTACTCGCCGAGGCGGGTGACGGGGAACTCGGCGCGCCAGCGGTCGTTGCCGAGGGACTGCATGGGCACGGCGGTCCATTCAGGGATTTCGCTGAAGCGGAAGAGCAGGCGCGCAGCGATACGGTCGTGGCCGTCGGCGAAGATGTCGGCTTCGACGGTGACGGTATCGCCGGAGATGCGCTTAATCGCGAAGCGGCCGGCATCGATCTCCGGCTCGACGCTCTCGATGACAACGCGCTTTCTTCCGTCTGCGGGCTTCTGCATGGTGACGAATGAATGGCTGTCCGGCATGCCGGAAGCGGAGGGACACGCAGAGGTGCCGCTCCGCGCCAAGAATACCTGAGACGACAAGCCGGATTTACAGCTTATGTCGATGGACTCGAAAAGAATTTGGTTGCCGCGACAGCGAATTGCGGCCGATCTGGATCAGTTCTCGGGAAGAATGCTGCTGGGCTCTTCGGGAGCGCGCAGGCGCATGAGGCGATCGATGGTATACGGGGCACGCTGCGATGACGCATGGTAATGGCGTACCTGCAGCTCCCCGAGCAGGCCGATGGCCAGCAGCTGGGTTCCGGCGAGCATGAGCACGGCGGCGATGACGAACAGCGGGCCGTGCTGATCCATCACGTGCTGATGCGTAAAAACCTTGAGCGCGAGCAGAAATGCCGAGATGCCGCCGCCGCCGAGAATGCCGAGGACTCCGATGCTGCCGAAGAAGTGGAGCGGGCGGGTCATGTAGCGGAGCAGGAAGCGGATGGTCAGCAGGTCGAAGAAAACGCGGAAGGTGCGGCCGATGCCGTAGTGAGACTGGCCGCGCAGGCGATGGACGTTGCTGATCGGGATTTCGCAGATGCTGGCGCCGTACCACGAGGCGAGGGCGGGAATAAAGCGGTGCATCTCGCCATAGAGCGGGATGTTGTGGATGACCTCGCGGCGGTAGGCCTTGAAGGTAGTGCCGAAGTCGTGGATGTCGACGCCGGAGAGCTTCGCCATGAGCCAGTTGGCGCAGCGCGAGGGGATGCGGCGCATGACGAAATTGTCGATACGCTCTTTGCGCCAGCCGCTGACCACGTCGTAGCCCTCTTCGAGTTTTTCGAGGAAGGCCGGGATTTCGGCGGGATCGTGTTGCAGATCGCCGTCCATGGAGATGATGAAATCGCCCTGGGCGTGATCGAATCCGGCGGCGAGGGCCGAGGTCTGGCCAAAGTTGCGGCGCAGCTTGACGACCAGCACGCGGCTGTCGACGGCGGCGATTTCCTCGAGCAGACGGCAGGTGCGGTCACTCGAACCGTCGTCCACAAAAACGATCTCGAAGGGGTCCCCAACCTGCTCCATGACCTCCTTCAGGCGGTCGTAAAGCATGGTGACATTCTCTTCTTCGTTATGGAACGGGACGACGATGGAATACTTCGGCATGACTCCTTCATTATAGACTTCCAGGCGCGGGGTTTCAGGATCGGAACGGCCATTGAAGGGCTCGCCAGCGAGCGCGTGTGAGGTTTGGCGCATCCCAAATGGCAAGTGCATTATCCGGTCGCCACTATCGGGACTGCTGTCGCCATTCTGCTGGCGCTCCTCATCGATCGCATCGGTGTGATGCTGATCCGGCGGGGGTCGGGATCACTTCAGCACAAGTACGTCCAGCGCGCCAACCTGGGCCTGTTGAGCACGATGGCGGTGCTATTGGTGCTGCTGATCCTGTGGGGGCGGCTCCTGCACGATAAGGGCACATTCTTTGGGCTGCTGGGCGCCGGGCTCGCCCTGGCGCTGAAGGAACCGCTGGTGAGCATCGCGGGGCGGCTGTCGATCTGGGCGGGGCGCCTGTACCGAGTAGGGGATCGGATCGAATTTCAGAACATGGCCGGCGATGTGATCGGCATCGGAATCTTCTACACGCGCATGCTGGAGATCGGCAACTGGATCAGGGGTGACCAGGTGACGGGGCGGATCGTGCAGTTTCCCAACTCCAGCGTCTATCAGCATGCGGTGTACAACTACACCCAGAATTTCTCCTACATCTGGGACGAACTGGTGCTGCCGGTAACGTATGCGAGCGATGTGGCAGCGGCGTCGGAAATTCTGGTGAAAACGGGCGAGGAGTACACGCGCGATTTTCTGGGACCGGCGGAAGCGGAGATATCGAGACTACGGGCGTCGTTCCTCTTGCCCGATCTGAATCTGAAGCCGACGGTCTACACGCGCGTGACCTCGAACTACGTGGAGTTGACCATGCGGTATCTGGTCGATCCGCGGCAGCGGCGGCCAGTGAACTCGTGGCTCTTCGAGCGTATCTTCGAGCGGGTGAGTGCGAACCGGCAGATTGCAATCTCGTCGGAGACCCTGGATCTGACCGTGCATCCGCCGGAACAAAAGGACGCGGAGGCCAAAGCGGCGGTGGTGCCGGCGGCACATGAGGCAATCCACGAGACGCCGCAGCACACGGAGCCTGCGGCCTAGCAGCGCTCAGGCGCCTTTCGCGGAGAGCAGTTCCTCTGCGATGCGCGCGGCCTCTTCGCAGGCGGCGCGAGAGACGTCGCGATGGGTGACGAAGCGGATGCCGTGGCGGCCGACCGCGCCGCACAGGACGCCGCGCTGCTTCAGCCTGGCAACCATGGCGGCAGCGTCGCCGTTGTTGCGCAGCAGGAAGATGAGGACGTTGGTGCGGACGGCGTCGAGGTCGATCTCGACCTGCGGGAGCTGTGCCAGGCGCTCCGCGATCCGGCGGGCGTTGACGTGATCTTCGTGGAGATGCTTCGGGCCCTCTTCGAGAGCGATGAGTCCGGCGGCAGCGAGGATGCCGGCCTGGCGCATGCCTCCGCCGAGGCCTTTGCGAATGATGCGGGCGCGATCGATCGCCTCGGCGGATCCGACCAGCATGGAACCGACGGGCGCACCGAGGCCCTTCGACAAACAGAACATGATCGTGGAGAAGCCGCGGGTGAGTTCGCGCACGCCAAGGCCGAGCGCCACGGCAGCGTTAAAGATGCGGGCGCCGTCGAGGTGGACGGGCAGATGGCGTTCCTCGGCGCCGGCCCAGATTTCTTCGAGGATCGGCAGAGGAACGACCGTGCCGCCGTGCATGTTGTGGGTGTTCTCGAGGGCGATAAGGCCGGTTTGCGCGCGGTGGTAGTGCTTGCCGGTGATGTGCGGCTCGATCTCGCTCCACGGAAGGATGCCGCGTGGGCCGGGGAGGGTGCGCAACTGGCAGCCGGAAAAGGCGGAAGCCATGGCCATCTCCCACTCGACGATGTGGGAGCGGGATTCGCAGATGATTTCCTGTCCGTGCTGGGTATGCAGGCGGATGGCGATCTGGTTACCCATGGTGCCGCTCGGCACGAAGAGCGCGGCTTCGCGGGCAAAGACTTCTGCGGCGCGGGCTTCGAGACGGTTGATGGTCGGATCTTCGCCGTAGACGTCGTCGCCGACCTCAGCGGCGGCCATGGCGGCGCGCATCGCCGATGTCGGCATGGTGACGGTGTCGCTGCGCAGGTCGATGGTCGCGACGGCAGCCGGGGCGTCCTGCGCTTCTTCGGCAAAAGCGGCGATCTTCGAGGTCATCGGGTTCCTTTCAGCGCGCCTGAGCTTGAAAACAGGATTACACAGGAACAGGCTCGGCGAGGAAGCGGGCAAAGACCTCATTCGAGAGCAGACGGCCTCGCGAGGTGAGCGCGACGCGATCGCCGTCGAGGAAGGCGAGCAGGCCTTCGGATTCGAGCTCCCTGACGATGGTCAGGCAGTCGTGAACTGCGGCCGCTCCGAAGCCCCGCCGCAGATCGGCCAGGCTGATGCCTTCGTTGAGACGCAGGCCGAGGAACCATGCTTCTTCCAGCTCTTCTTCGCTGCTCAGGCGGCGTGGGAGCTCGGGCCAGGAGGGTCCGGCGAGATAGCTCTCCAGGTCGTCGGTTGCGGCGAAGCGCAGGGCGGCTCCTGCGTGAGCGCGAAGCATGGAGTGGGCATCGAGGCCGAAGCCGAGATAGGGTTCTCGCCGCCAGTATTTGAGGTTGTGCTGCGATTCGTCACCGAGACGGGAGAAGTTGGAGATCTCGTACTGGGCCAGGCCGCGACCAGCGAGGAAGCCTACAGCTTCCGAGTAGAAGTCGGCGATGAGATCGTCGCCGGGGACATTGCGAGCGTGGTATCGATCGCCGCTGGCCAGCATCTCGCGGCCCAGGCGGGAGTCGCCGTCGACTTCGAGCATGTAGACGCTGGCGTGGTCGACGCCCGAATCGGCGAGAACGGCGAGAGATTCGAACCAGGAGTCGAGCGTCTGGCCGGGCAGGCCGGCGATCAGGTCGACGTTGACGGCGCGGATGCCCGCGGCCTGGACGCGGCCGATATCTTCGAGCGCGATGTCGCGGGTGTGCAGACGGCCGGTGGCGCGGGCTTCGCTGTCGATGAAGGACTGGACACCGAAGCTGATGCGGTTGACGCCGCAGTCGACGAGAGCGTCGAGGATGTCGGGCGGGAGCTGGCCCGGGGCGCACTCTACAGTGATCTCCGCCGTGGGCAGCACGGCAAATTCCCGGCGGAGGGCGGTGAACAGGTGCCGGAGACGGGCAGCGGAGAGCAGCGATGGCGTGCCTCCGCCCAGGTAAATGGAATCGACGGCTTCAGGCAGCGCCGCACCCCAGGATTGAGCGAAGGAACGAGCGGCACCGAGGTCTTCTTCGAGGCGGGCGAGGTAGCGCTCATGATAGCTGGAGGGATAAACGCCCGAGGCGAAGTTGCAATAGGTGCATTTGGAACGGCAAAAAGGAATGGAAAGATAAAGGCCGAGCAGATCCATAGCTGTTTCTATTGTCCCACCAGGGGCAAGTCCGGACCGTCCGGCAAACGGCGCAGGAGTGGCTCGCGCCGGGGCGATGCCCAGCTATCTGATTGAATCGATGATGGTTTCATCGGTTTAGCGGGGTCGGCGGCGCGCGGCCAGTGTTCCCTTCGTTCCCCCCGGTAAGATAAGAGACGATGCCTGCTCAGGGCGACCAATCCGCGACCGACCGGCACAAGCCGGCGGCGAAAGTTGCTGAGAAGGCGGATCCTCCCCAGGCGGCAGCCCAGCAGGACGATGACATCGTCGGCAAGGCCTACGACAGCCGGCTGATGGCGCGGCTGATCCGGTACCTGTTTCCGTACAAATGGGCAGCGATCACGTCGATTGTGGCCATTTTGCTTAAGGCCGGGTCGGATGTGCTGGGGCCGTATCTGACCATGGTCGCGGTCGACCTGTATCTGACGCCGGCGGTGCAGCGCACGCCGCAGCAAGCGGCTTCGTGGGCGGCACGCGGGGTGCAGGCGCACCCCTGGGCTGCGCGCTGGCTCAGCCCGTGGGCGGGCGGCGGCGCATGGAAGGGCGTGAGCGAGCTGGCCGGGTTGTGGCTGGTGTCGCTGGTGGTGAGCTACGCCTGCGAGGCGATCCAGACATGGCTGATGCAGTGGACCGGGCAGAAGGTGATGTTCGACCTGCGCAGCCAGATTTTCCGGCACCTGCAGCAGATGCACATCGGGTTCTACGACCGGAATCCGGTGGGGCGGCTGGTGACGCG
>Ga0335075_10006512_pt1 | contig 18023 bp, 19 predicted proteins | sample Lox_Sample_24_FD_206723 | JGI IMG/M metagenome (GOLD analysis project Ga0335075, IMG submission 206723) | Soil microbial communities from Loxahatchee National Wildlife Refuge, Florida, United States - Lox_Sample_2.4 | ecosystem: Environmental > Terrestrial > Soil > Wetlands | place: USA...
TACAAGAGGCGAAACGGTTGAGGCAGCAGCTCGAGTACGTTCAATCACAACTGGATGAGAGTAGATTGAAGCTTGACCAGGAACGCCGGACGCAGGCTGATGGATCTCGAAGTACGATGGCACATAAGGACCTTATGGAGAAGCTGAATGAATTGAACTTGTTCCGAGAAAGTAGTATTACGCTGCGGAATGAGGCTCGCCAAGCTCAAGCTCAGTTAGCGGAAAAAACAACGCAGGTTGAGGAGTTGCTTGAATCAATCCAGCCATTGGAGACTAAAGTGCGCGAACTTGAGAACATCAAGGAGATGCAGGAGGGTGAGATACGCCTGTTGCAAGAAGATCGTGATCGTTGGCAGAAGCGAAACCAAGAAATACTCTCAAAGTACGACCGTATCGATCCAGCCGAGATGGAGCAGCTCAAAGAATCGATTACCGCTTTGCAAGCCGAACGGGAAGCATTAATTGCTGGCCAGCAGCCTCTGCAGGAGCAAGTCCAGGGTTTCGAAGCCGAAAGGGCTGCATGGCTAACTTCACGCACTAAATTGATTGAGCAAGCCAAGGAACGTTCGCGGAAGTTAATAGGCGAGAAGAATGAAAAGGTGGCCGAGCGGGATGCCGTGATTCAAGAGAAAGCAAATCTTGACCAGCAACTGTCTGATTTGCGGCAAGAGCTGGGCTCTTCTATCAAAGAAAAGCAGGCTCTAGAGCAACGGTTAACATTATTGGAACGGGAGGCCTCTTCGATCAGGTCAAATACACAGGTTGCCACGAACGAACTTGACCAAGCAGGCCCAGCACATGCAGGTGCAAAACTTGCCACCCAGGAGCATGGAGATATTGATCAACAGCTAGCATCACTCCGAAAGGAGTTAGAAACAGCTATTGCAGAAAAGGCTGGGGCCGAGCAGCAACTCACTACACTCCGTCAGGAACTGGAAGCCGTACGAGCTGAAAAAGATGAAGCCCTATCATCCCTTGCTGCGCTTCAGAAAATCACGAAGCCATCACATGCTTCAGATACCATAATGCAGAACGGCATAGAAGAGGGCCAAGTCAATGAATCTCCTCAGAAGACCTTAGCAGATGCGAATCGAAAGGCTTTAGAGGATCGAGTGGCTGCGGCTGAGGCAAAAGCCAAAGAAGATGAAGCTAAGCTGCAGGAAATACAAAACAGCATGGACAATATCATAAAGCAGAGATCAGACAAGATGAAGGCAGCTCTAAATAATAAGCTTGCAGAGTCAAGAGCGGCTGCAAAGATCGCCCTTGAAGAGGAATACAAGATGAAATTCGAGCAGGAGAAGCAAATCTGGATTGCAGAACATACATTGACGGCAGGCCCTGCAGTACTTCCCTCGGACAGTGAGAGTACTGCTACTGCTACTGTAGGCCAGGCCGCCCCTGCAATCCCGACGGGAAAGTCTTCCACATCTCAGGTGCCCGAGCTTTCGAACATGTCCGATGCTCAGATTCGAGAATTGCTGTCGACTAATCAAACTGCCAAGGCTATTCTTACGAGTAATCTTAAGAAGAAGCTTGAAATCGAAACCCAGAAGCTTAGGGATGAATATGAAAAATCCACGGCTGAGAAATTTGCCGATGTTGCGAAGAAGGTTGAAGATGCAAGAACTCAGGCGGTTTTAATGGAGGGAAAGAAGTCAGCATTGAAGATCAACATGGCCGAAAATAAGTTGAAGGCTGCCAACGCAAAGATCGAAATTATCGAGAAAGCTGCAACAGTAACCCCTCAAAAACCTGTCGGCGAGGTATGGGAGATTGCTAAAAATGCGAAACCGTCTCCTAGCATTTCAGTTCCCAATACTGGTAAGTGCACCTTATAGTTTCCCGTCCGTCAATTTGATGAAATCCTGCTTACACTACTGTTAACTTTCAGTAGCACAGGCACCTGCTCCGCCTCAAGAGGTTACAAAGCTGGCTATGAAGACAGAGCCGAACACCTCTGGCATTCCGCAACCTAGTATGGCTTCCCAAGATTCTGCTGCGACCGCTACTTCACAACTACCAACAAAACCTACGAATACTTCACAAGCACCAAACGGGACTTCATCCTTACCGGTTTCTAAGCTTCCGGCGGTAGGTACTCCACCGGTTCTAGTTATTTTCGCTGCTAATTGAATATCTAGCCGCCGACGCAACCGGCGAGTAACACCCAGTCGGGCATTCCGAGGGGTGGAAGTAATATACGAAGTCGAGGAGGTGCGTACCAGCTTCCTAGGGGAGGATCAAATATCAGAGGTAGAGGAGGCGGTACGCAACGTGGTGGAGCAAGTATGAACCCGGGAGCCCAGTCATTCAGCCCAGGGGCTGGGAACAAGCATCCAAGGGATGAGAGCCAGAATGCACCTGTACAGCAGGGAAATGGTCAAAAGAGGATACGAGGTGGTGGTCCTACCGCATAGAGTGTGTCAGAACACATGTACTGTTCAACTTCGACTGTGTTATAATTCGGTTTTGCATGGACAGCTATGGTGGCTTTCTACTGTCTTCGGTATGGGCGTTTGTAGGGCTTTGTTGGCATTATAAGGCGGATTTGAAACAAGATGTACGTCATATAGCGCAGCTTCACAGCTAGAAAAGACTGGGCATAAAGGCTCGTCGTTCATATCAATGCTCAGGTTTACTTTACATTACAAAGAGTCCAAGTCAGGACGAGGTTCAGTGCTGTCCAATTACTGAAATTTTGCGGGGTTACTAGGTATCAGCTTCTTCAACACTTCTACCTGTCGTCTGACCATTTTTATCTTAAGGTCTTCTACCCCACTGTTATCCACCCTCCGTATGCCTGCCCCGTAGATGACCGTGTAGTCGGGGAGGATCTCATTCTCGTCAACAGTGCAAAGCGGCCCTATCTTACAGTGCTAAAGGCGAGTATTCCATCAGTACGGAGGCTGGGGACGGGGACATATCATACATACCTTCCCAATAACAGCACCTTTTCCTACCCTAGCATTTATCTCAATGATGCTGCCCTCTCCCACATATTTAGCTTCAACTATGGCCCCGACCTCAATGACAACATAGTCCTCAATGACTACCCCTTCGGGCTGATCATCTGATGGACTCTGCAAACCAACGGCACTTCGCTCGCTGAGAATGCAGGCATTTCCAACCGTCACCGGCGCAAAGCTAGATATAACCTTCGCGCGAGGATGAATGACAGTGTCACTTCGGATGGTGATCAGCATTGTGCCAACGAGCGAGGCAGAGTCCGATATGCTGATTGCGGGAGCGAATGAGATTGGAGGTTTGGGTGCTGCTGATGCAGTGGTGCTACGTTTAGTGGTCGACATGTTGTATGATGAAAAAACCTTGGTGACGACGAGTCAAAAGATAGGTTTTGTAAAATCATAGTGAGCGAAAAGTCGTCAAATATAGCAAGTGAGTCATAGCCACAGTTGACATATCCTCAGCCGTGAAAATATTATGATATTATCCATTGTATAAGACACATACAATTACATTTCTGCGCAGTCTCTAATAATTTTGATATGATGAGCTTCAAAAGTCACTTCGGATGTTGTCGGCGACCGTAGTGAATAAACCAAACACCTGAGCGAATCAGGAGCCTTGAATATTGAGATGACTTTAAAGCTCCCCTCTACATTTCCGGCCTTACAACCTCCACGACTTGCCTCCCTACAACAATCCTGCTCAATCGAGCACAACCATCTCTCATTATGTTGTCGCGACACGCCCCGTCTCCTAAATCAGTGTCTGCCATCTCTGTGCGTGTATTGCCAACCACAGCGTGCTCTTCATCTCGGTTGCCCTCCTCCCACCAGCAGACGAGAGGTCTAGCTACAGTTCAGGACGCTCCTCCTCCCAAGCGGACGAAATTCGGTGGATTGAAGGATCAGGACCGGATCTTCCAGAACCTCTATGGGCATCATGGGGCGGATCTGAAGAGTGCTAAGAGGTATGGTGATTGGTACAAGACGAAAGAGATTCTGCTCAAGGGCGATGACTGGGTAATTGAATTGCTCTGTTTACTAGTCTGTATCATTGACTAACACGTGTAAAGATCATTTCTGAAATCAAGGCATCTGGACTTCGGGGTCGTGGTGGCGCAGGCTTTCCTTCTGGATTGAAATGGGTATGATTTGGTTCCCAACCATCAATGGTCTTTTACTAATGAATACTAGTCATTCATGAACGTCAAGGGATGGGAGAAAGACACGAAGCCACGTTATTTGGTTGTCAATGCCGATGAGGGCGAGCCAGGCACCTGCAAAGACCGAGAGATTATGCGCAAAGACCCCCATAAGTTGGTAGAGGGTTGTTTAGTGGCTGGAAGAGCAATGAATGCCACCGCTGCATATATTTATATCCGTGGTGAGTTCTATCATGAAGCCACCGTCTTGCAGCGTGCAATTCAGGAGGCATACAAGGATGGATTGATTGGGAAGAACGCTTGCGGAAGTGGCTATGACTTTGATGTCTACCTCCATCGTGGAATGGGTGCTTACGTCTGCGGCGAAGAGACATCTCTTATTGAATCACTAGAAGGAAAGCCTGGCAAACCACGTCTAAAGCCACCGTTCCCGGCTGCGGTTGGACTTTTTGGATGCCCATCTACTGTAGCCAATGTGGAGACTGTCGCTGTGGCACCCACAATCTGTCGGCGAGGCAGCTCCTGGTTTGCCTCATTCGGTAGAGAACGGAACTCTGGCACGAAGCTATTCTGCATCTCTGGCCATGTCAACAATCCCTGCACTGTCGAAGAAGAGATGAGCATTCCATTAAGAGAGCTCATTGATAAGCACTGCGGTGGTGTTCGTGGAGGTTGGGACAACCTAAAGGCTGTCATTCCTGGAGGGTCATCAACGCCTATTTTACCTAAGAAGATCTGCGACGACCAGCTTATGGACTTTGATGCATTGAAGGATAGCCAGTCAGGTCTCGGTACTGCTGCTGTGATCGTGATGGATAAAAGCACTGATGTAGTGCGCGCAATCTCGAGGTTGAGCCACTTCTACAGACACGAATCATGTGGTCAGTGCACACCTTGTCGAGAAGGCAGCAAGTGGACGGAGCAGATCATGAAGAGATTCGAGAAAGGCCAGGCGAGAGAGCGTGAGATTGATATGCTGCAAGAACTAACAAAGCAGGTGGAGGGGCACACTATCTGCGGTACGTCGCTTACATAACCCTTGTCGAGCCAAACTGACAATGTACAGCTCTGGGTGAAGCATTCGCGTGGCCTATCCAAGGCCTCATTCGGCATTTCCGACCCGAACTAGAGGCACGGATGCAGAAGTATGCTGCAGAGAATGGAGGTGCGGCCTTCAGTGGAGGATGGCCACATGACGCCCCCAGGCAGGGGAAGCTTATCTCGCCTGGTCAATAGAGATGACGTTTTATAAAGTGTACATACAAGCTGTTCCTTTGTTATTAGGTGGGTGTTTTTAACCTCGTATGCCGTCTGGCATGCAAACAATGTGATTACAAGGTTCAATTTGCAGTGCCTAGTGTTTCATATTCTTTTATGTCTTCATCAATGCGTGTTTACCCGTCATGTACTGGCCAATGATCTGTATGGCATCCCCATTCCCTTCACTCAAATCATTGCCAAGACTTTCCTAATGCACGAATGGCTGCTACCCCCTTTTCAGTCTGCCATATTGAATGTCATGTTTTCAAAAACAGGAATCGAAATTTCTTTCTATTTAAAACATGTTGCATGAATTGCTCGTCTTTGCCGAACCCCAATTCTGCAATATTACTATCATAGCTTCTAAAATACTTATGTTTGCAGTTGTCTCCTGAAATACCAATGTCATAGTGCTTTGATGTCGATAATGAGGAATCTCGAGATTCTATGCGAGAAGTCTCCGAAGCCCGAAGATTTTAGGCATCAATCTCTGTGTATGCTCTATAATGGTGGTACGAAAAGTCATTGGTCCAGTTCCTTTTATTATAATCATGATCTATGGAAGACGTGCATGATGAGTTGTTTCCAAGACCCCCAAGGAGATACCAACACCCGTGCTGTGCCGCCGATTGTGCCAACCAGGCTACATCTAACCGTGCGACCAATGAATCAGGGAATTAAAAAACAGGCCATTCCCTTACGATACGAGCACTTGAGGTAGCAGCATTTCAGAAAGATATCATGGAAATGGCAAGTCCGTCTTCTCTCTACCGAGAAGCCATTGAGAATCGTCGAAAGGTGTCCAATCAGAGGACTTTCACGTGATAACAACGCGTGTTCAAACTAATCTAATTAGTCTGACATCGTCAAGAAGGATTGGTAGGGATCATAGGATATACGCGTGAGTCACGGGGCGGCAACTTTCAGGCAATAGAATAAAGTACCTCCTCTTTCGCCAGTTGCTCTACTATCCTCTTCAACCCTTCTCGATTGATAGCCACGCTTCCGAGCAATGAGGTGAGCATCCCCTGATCCATTTTGTCTTGTCTTGAGTTGTGTTGTATACATATCTCTTTCGCGCTCTGTCAATCCAAACGCTCCAGTAGTCACCGTTCTCAATTCGGCCTGCCTGACTTCATCGAAAAAGGCTCTCGAGAACAACTCGTTTGTTTGAATCTCCGATGTCTACCACCAGCTTTTATCATCTTCTACCTGAAGATAACCGCCCATCTGAGGGCGAGGACGCTGTGGATGATGAAAGTCTCCCAGCACCACTTCATGATAATCTTACCCCGCCAAATGAGCGATCTGGTCATGCTACCATTTACACTCGCTTCGGCGCCATCTGTCTACTTATACCCGCCTTTGTCATTTTGATTATTCCGATAACACCAGAAACCCTCTCGGTTGAGATATTGGGCATGATATGCGTTGTTCGCAATGCACTGATCCTGTTGTTCCACGTGGTATCCACCCGTCTCCGGATTACCGTCGAGTTCGTGGGCCGCTCGACCTCTCCCCATTAGAAAAAATCCTCCTGACTGGTTCACCAAAAGGTGGGTCCAGATTACCATAGACTTTCTCATTGGGGTCCCCAATGTTTGTCTCTATGACTGTGATCGGGTTCAAGATAGGTCAATGCTGGGCTGGCTACTGTTGGAGTGGCCCATCGTATCCGTGTCGAAACAGAGCATTTCTCCCTGGGATGATCTTATCCTGGTTTGCAAGGTCAATAAACTCAAAGTAGCATATCACTGAATAGCTAACTAAGTATTTGCAGCGGCCTTTACCTTTTCTCGATCATGATGGGGGAAAGCCAGGCTCTGTCATGACTTTGGCAGGTCTCACTTATGATGAAGAAAAGGCTCCCGGCAACGACGCTACCATGCGAGCCCGCAGTGGTCTTGAAAGCGGTACAGGAAGCCGTAAGAGTAGTGCTAACGTTCTCATTATCGTGTAAGATCGTTAGGTACTACTCAATTTCCTCGTAACGAGTAGGATTAACATCAGGCTGGCTGGAAAGATAGTAGAGTTCGAAAAACTATCTGTGCAATTGGACGTTAGAGAAGGGAACGGAATCGAGTGATGATAGAATGTTTGCAATTTGTCCATTCTATGTGTTTCGTTTGAGCTTTTTACTAGATGGTTTTTATCACAATGATCATGAGAGACAGGTATCCTATGAAGTGTGTGGAGTAATTGATAAGACTTCATCGTCGTGAAGAAACCCGTCATTGTTGTTCTAGCGCCAATCAGATCTGCATCGATCAAGCCTCTGGTCGTACAAAATGCGAACTCTTAGATCTTAACCAGTGCTATGATCGTTGCCCACTCGTCTCGCCAGCTCTTAATGTGCCATAAATTTCAATTTCGAAGCTGTGTCTTCGAGCTGACAGGTCTTTCCATGTGTAGAGCTGCGTCATACCGAATTCCAGGACTTGGAGCGCTTCACTCCTAGCTTGAGAAGCAGTTGACATTCGTCTCCTTAAACGTTCAAGAATTCTTCTCTGGAACTTGATACTCCCCAGGCAGATCCATCCCGACTCTCCTTGCAGTCAACCTAATCCTCTCTTCCTCATCCATGTTCATCCCGGGATTGTATCTTTCCAACAGCGTAGCATACATGCGCTGTGCCTTGACATATTTCAGGAATTGCTCGGCTTGCTCGATGGACGTGGCGGAATTCGAGGCGATTGTCGTTCGAATTCGTTCTTGGAGTGGAGAGCGGGTTTGTAGGCCGCGGGATGGCAGCTCGCGCAAGAATGCACGATAGATAGCGCGAAGCTGTGCTGGATTTGATGACATATTTGAAGGTCAACAATGAATATCGAGTATTGAATGCAGGTGGTGAGATTTATATGCAGTTCGATGTCATTGCGGAAGAACTTCGGGCCAAGAGCACGGACCCAAGATTTTCAGGCTCATTTCGAGGACATCATCTAATGAAGGTATAGATTCCTTCAATCAACATGGAATCTAGCTTTGAAGCGTAGACCAGTTCTCAATTCCATAATTGCCGATGTCGGCACCTATGAAGGCTCGAATATGGCTGACAAGGACAACTCTAGCACATCGAACGATTTCGACAAACACTCTCACCCATAGCAAGACACCCAAGGCGGTTCCAAAGACGCGGGACTACCTAAACTTTTCACCGGCAGCGCTCTCTTATCATTGGGACAACCTTCCGCCCACAAATGAGCAACTTCGATATGCTGAACAATTCTTCTCCAAACAGCCACCAACATTCCTTTGGTCAGCGCCGAGGTTCCAGTCAATGAGTTTCGGTGATTCGCCTGAAGTCTGCTTTCTAGGACGCTCCAACGTGGGTAAATCATCCTTACTCAATGCTCTGCTTGGGAAGAAGATAGCACATACCTCTTCAAAACCAGGTCGGACTCGGTCAATGAATGCATTCGCAGTTGGGGGAAGCGAAGACAATGGCAAGAACAGACTAGTCGTGCTGGATATGCCTGGTTACGGCAAAGGAGGCAGGGCAGAATGGGGCAAGGAGATCATGAAATACCTGGAGAAGAGGCCGCAGCTTAAACGAGCTTTTGTGCTCGTGGATGCTGTACATGGGGTGAAGACTTCTGATGAGCAACTCTTGGCACTATTTCGCGAGCAGTGTATTTCTCATCAAATTGTGCTTGCAAAAGTGGATCGTTTGCTGTTCCCCACGGCACGGTTGCCTAGTGAAGGAGCACTGGAGGCGCGCTTTGCAGATTTGAGGCGAACGATGGAGACCGTCAAGGAACTTGTACAACCAGATGTGGAGGATATGTCTGGCGCGCTAGGAGAGCTGATCGCTTGTAGCTCAGAGAAAAAGGTCAATGGTGTAAAGCTGGGGATTGATTCTGTTCGGCACGCTATGTTGCAAGCTGCTGGGTTGGAATATCAGCCGCCGAAAAAGCGTGTCACTGCTCCCGAGATTGTGCCTTACGACCAGATATCCTGGACCAACCCGCCGATTGGCTAGGACTGTGCATCATGGTCGCAGTAAGTGCTGCCTAGCTTATGTCGGGTTCGGGTGGCGAGAGCGCAAAACACGTGCCTAGCCATCTTGGGTTGGTAGAAGGGTTAAATCTTCGCAATTCTACGATAGACTCGGATAGGAAGTCTACGAAAGGTAGTCATGTCTCCTTCGCAGACCCCTGATCCTTCTATTATACTTGGAAACTCGACCAAACGATTCTGTCAGAAAGGATATCCAGGAATAATTAGGCCAATGCTGGTCGTGTTTCTGAAGGTCCCAATACTGGGGATTATTATATACTCCTATTGAGTATTCACCGTTGGCTGCAATCGTGTGGAACTTAAGGCATGAAAATTTTCTTTCCGTGGAACGTTGATGGCTATCGACAGTGGAAGAACCATTGGGTCTATGACGAGGTCTAATACATGAAAGGCATGGACCATAATTTTACACAATTCACCTCCGTCCCTGTGAGGCTGATAAGGCGGAACGGCAGTGGCTGAAGCTTATTGTACCGATCGCTTTCTAGCGAGGCTCGGTTGCCGTCACGGATCCCGGAGCTTCTGCCTGATCCTGAGCAAACATGCTCAAAATGTGACAACCCTGAAATGACGCACTAGATTTTGAATATAAAGTATTTTGAGACCATGCTCCCTCTTGTAATGTTTGTTTCTGGCATTATTCCCTTCATGATGCTTGGGATTGACTAGTCTCGATAAAGAAAGTTGTTACACGACTGCATCAAGGTGCATTAACCCTCCCCACCTCGAGCACAGCCTGATATCCATTCGGACCTTTCAACGACTAGGACTCTCTCTACTCTGAGTGCTTCTATTCGAATTACAGAACTACATCGTCAGTTCTCAGCACTGCAACTATATCCCCAGCAGATTCAATCAAAAGGCAAGAGCAGTATCGCCTTCTAGCTCGTTCGCCTCGTTTCCTGCCTACCTTAGCTTCCCTTCTTAAAGTCCTGTGTTGCTCTTTCCATCTCTCCAATCTCAAATCCTCATCTCAAAAAGTTCACACTTTCGATCTCCAAGAAAATTAGCAAAGTCTTCCACGAGAGTTCGCAAGGCTGTCTGCGCTACACGCATCACGTCCCGATCTTTCCATCAGCAACACTACGTTACGTAGATCCAGGTACACAGAGCTCATGCAATAATACATCCAAGATGACTCGGAAAGCTTTCATTGCTGATGTGGCTTCTGCCGCTGCAGGAAGCATCTCGGGAGTTAGTCAAATTGTGCGAGGGGCTGAAGATGGCGAATTAGACTTCTGCTTTACACCACCTTCTGGTCAGCTTATCAACGTTCATATTCTTGCACTAGGTATGCAAATACTTTGCTATAGGCCCGTATTGTATATTGAAAAAAATTCTATATGCTGACCAGAACAAGATGTGTCTTCATACCCATCTGAGAACACCTTCATGATGTATAGTGAGACTGAAGATGCACCAGAAAATGTGCGTAACGTACTGGAGAACCTCCAAAATTATTCTGCAGGTCTCAGAGTGTCGGAGCTCATCTCGCAAATCGCATCGGAGCTCAAGAAGGCCCTTGCTGATGGCTCTCGTGATAATCCTATCAGCCTTGAGGATGATATGGACGATGATGATTCTGTGTGTTATGATGATTGGTCACACTCTCCAATACAGGACGAAGGAAATACTTATATCAGCATCAATCCAGAGGCAGCTGTGAGACTAAACAAGCGGATCAGGGAAGATCTCCGGGCTGTGAGAAACGCTGGATTCAGAATTGGCATTCTGAGAGGATTAAAGGCAGACTCTCAAGCGAGTGTTCTTAGCATCTCAGTTCAGGTCTCCCGTTTAGGACTATCGGATGAGGCTATTCAAGCCTGGGATCTAGAAAAGCGACAACACGTCGTGCTTCTCATACGATATTCCGCCGGCTACAAATCATTTGACGCAATAATCGGCGAGGCTGCGAGATCTCATGAGGTTGAGTTCCGCGTAGGAATTAGCAACCGCTATAAACCGACAGCCACTGAAGCTATTGCAGCTTTCACCCCAGTCTCCAAAAAAGAAGGCAGCGACTTGAAGGATGGGCCCGCTGAGGATGGGGCTCAGAGTCAAGTCGATGACAACCCAGCAAGATTTAGCAGCCTCTTCATCTCAAGTTCCTTGAACGGTTTTATCAATGAGCAATTTACGTCCTTGCTGAAGATCAGACATAATATGGGTGTTGGTTGGGATGGAGCGAAACTCTTTTATAGTGATAACCAAGGCAGGGCTGGATTTGGTCCTCCGATGGTTGCGAACGGCCTGACTAGCAATTACTATTCCGAGTCGATGACAACGAAGACTGGTCTTACAGCTCTTGTCACCGCTGACCATATTCGAGATACGAGAGGCGACAGATTCTCGTTTCCACTGATTGCAATGCAATTTGTCATGCGGTATTTGACACGTTGTACCGAGTTTTGTTTGATATGTCATGATAAGACTCAGGAGACCTTCGAGGCTTTGAAGCCATATGTGTGCTCTAAGCCATTGTGCCTTTACCAGGTCAGCCTAGGTAGTTTCCTTCATTACCACCAAGCTGACGAGATCTCATAGTACATCAACCTTGGATTCGGACCCAGCGTCGAACATGAGATTCTAACCCAACCTCACGTTGCTGACCTGCTGATCAGTTTCTGCTATGCAAGTGTGAGAAGTCGGCGACTTCGTGAATTTCCAACCGGTATGAGCTTATCAGTCCCTCCAGTAAGAGACGTCCTGTCGATTATTGACCCGTATCGCGGGGTATATTCACCAGCAGGTGCCTATCCTCAAGCCCCTCCGTCGACGGATGGTAAGACTACCGAAGTTCATGGAGACTCATATAAGGTCAGATATGACTCAATACGACAAGAACTTGTACTTGAACAGGACAAACCATGTCCTATACGCCGGGGCGACTGGATAGTCCTAATAACAACAGTAACCAATGGTAAGATACAAGTCCACATCGACCCCGTCAAGCTCCAGTCTCGAGCCGGTCTCTACTTGTCCCGTATTTTATTGCACCCAGTATAGTGAAAGATATCTCTGACATACGTAGATAAAAAAACTACTCATCATAAAGTTGTTGATATTCTATACCCGACCGTCAAGCTTTCTTCTGTTGTTGTGACCCGCGCAACGCAAGTCAACAACCCAGTTCAAGCGCCTATGGCCAGCACTGGTCGAACCTCCATTGAAACTCCAACACCAACGCCTCCTCCCATGGCTACTATGGAGATGATGATTTACAATCAAAACTTCGATGAACTTATTGAGCAACACAAATATGAAAGCATGGTAATGCTGCTGGAGACAATTCCAACAATTTCCGAGATGAGGACTTATCTCAAACAGCAGAAGCATCTTTCTGAGCCAAGTCTTCAGACTTGGACAGATCGTATTTCTCCCGCAGCCCTCGGACTCCTGCGGTGGATTATTGCGTCCAATAGGTCTTCTATTGTTCAGGTGGACGTAAGCTCTGGACAAGAAGACGGTGGCAATCTCGTGAAGAAGAGTAGGCCAGACGACCGGGTGTCTAATATGGATGGCTATGTGCAATTTCGTTTCGCTCAAGGAGCACCTGACAAGGAACACCGTTTCAATAAAGCACTAGAAGAAACACAAGATAGGCACAACAGAGAGTATCCTACTCTGTTTGCCTGGCATGGGAGCGGGCTGGAGAACTGGCACAGCATCATTCGCTCAGGACTGGACTTCAAGAATACACTCAACGGAAGAGCTTACGGACATGGTGTTTATCATTCCCTCGAATACGCAACCAGCAGGGGCTATTCGAGGGAACATAACGTGGTAAGTCTTCCAAATCTTCAGTTCTACGACAAACACTTAATGCTTTAGAACGCAACGTGGCCGGGCTCCGAGCTCAAAATAACGTCTGCAATGTGTCTTAATGAGATTGTCAATGCGCCAGATGAATATGTCTGTAAGACACCACATTTGGTAGTCCAGCATATAGATTGGATTCAGTGCCGGTATCTATTTGTACGAGCAGGTAGCTCGCTACAAAGTGAAGTTCGGACCGGTAACGGTACTTCCAAGGATTCTGGCTCTCACAAAAGGTACTTACCGAGAATCATCTCCTATATTTCCATCATATTCTAGCTAACATAAGAAATTAGAAATGTTGCAGAGATTGAGCTAGACAAAAACTACATGCCAAAAGGCCCGAACGGGAAGCCGATTGATATACCCCGAAACGCTTTTCCAGCTTCAAGAGAATTTCGACTGAAAAGCACGGATAGGAACTGGGGCTTCTCTTCGATGCAGAGAGACGTATTACTTAGGGAAGCTAAGGTCGTTGATGATACCGAAGACGAGGAAGACATACTCTTTCTCCTCTCTGACGATGAACGCCCACCTCCAGCTAAAGTTGCCAAGGGTAAAGGCATTTGGGGATGGAAGGGTAAGGGTAAAGGGAAACGCGCCGAAGATGTTGTCATTCTGTGAGTTATCCCTGTAAATCCCTATGATGAAACGCCGTGGCTTTCATTACGGGTTTCGGTCTATAAGGTTCACTGACAGGTAATCTAGTGATCCTGAGCCTCGCAAACGTGCAAAATCGCAGACTGACTTTGTTCCCAATTCACTTGACCAGACTACATTACAAATTCTGGAACCTCCTGCTTATGCAACCTCTCAAGCTACACAAGTTCTCAATAGAGAATTGAAGGCAATCCTGAGAGTTCAGGATAGTACTCCATTGCATGAATTAGGATGGTACATCAACAGGAACATGATTCAGAACGTTTACCAGTGGATTGTTGAGCTCCACTCCTTTGACCCTGACCTTCCTCTGTCTCAAGACATGAAAAACGCCGGAATCAAAAGCGTCGTTCTAGAGCTCCGGTTCGGAAGGGACTTTCCAAATAGCCCGCCCTTTGTGCGAGTCATTAGGCCACGGTTCTTGCCATTCACGATGGGCGGTGGAGGTCATGTTACTGGTGGTGGAGCTATGTGTATGGAGCTTCTCACAAATTCTGGCTGGTCACCAGCTTCCTCCATCGAAAGTGTGCTGCTGCAAGTGCGCATGGCGATCATGAATCTCGAGCCTAAGCCGGCTCGCCTTGAGGCCCAAGGGAAGCAGAAGCAGCGAGATTATGGCGTAGGTGAGGCAATGGATGCATACGTCCGTGCTTGTCGCGCTCATGGCTGGGAAGTCCCGAAAGACTTCAAGGAATTTGCAACTGGAGCAGGTGGTATGATTGGCCCATACGGAGGTTTTTGATATTCCACATAAGAGTTATCAAGTGTCCTCTTATTGAGAGCATCGGAATATACAGCTGCTCGGATTTTTTCATTATTTTCAAGAGGAATGGGCGTTAAATCAGGGAACATGCAGAGGGAGTTGCTGGTGAGACCAGAGAACTCATTGGCGTTGATGTATGAACAATAAAATACCCTTACATGGACTTGGCTAGGAAGCCTCTATTTTCCTGTTTGTGAGGAGGAATGTATTTGCTCAGTTAGCATGATAGTGAGTCAGATGCTTTAGCAATAATTGTACAACTATATTCACCACTATGACTTGACATCCACAACTTCCACAACTGTAAAATACTGACCTTTCTGTGTCAGTCATTATTCTTGAATGCTGTGCTGAGTCTTATCGGATAGCCCATAATGACCACCTTACAAAAGCTAGTTGAGAAGTCTCCGGCAGGGTTATACCTCTGATTAGAATGTAGCAGGCATATCATCGTAGGCCTGATAGAAATTTCTTGGGGATCGTTATGAAGAACCTCCAACTCATCATGACGCCCCGTCAACATCCATCTCCTTCGCCTCCCTCGCCCTAGCTTCTTTCTGCCTCTCCCTAGAATCATACGCAGTCTTCTCCATAGCAGTTCTCTCAGCCTCTCCATCCGGTGCTCCCAAAACCTCTGCAATAATATCGACGATTTCCTGCTGGGTATCTTGTTGTGGAAACCGCAGCTCTAGGTCCTCTAGAAGGACCGTAAGCTGTGCGATGTGTGTAGGTCGATGGTTGAAGATCATGAGCATCTCAGCTTTGGCGAGGTCATAGGACCGGAGCCGCTCGATGAGGGTGCGGATGGTGCTGGAGTTGTAGGGGAGCGGTGTATTGCCTAGTGGGGAAGGCGGGGCGTGGAGGTAGGCGATTATCTGGGTTGGGAGGATATGTCAGTATAGGTGAAGACGGTTTTATATTTGGGGAAAAAACCTCTTTCACTAAAGTGTTCAAGTTACCAGGACCTAGGAGCCGTCAGTAAAGACCATTATCTCAAATTAGCATGTAAATGGCACTACTCAAGGCTGAGTTTCCCAGGGAAGTTAAGCAGTCGTACCCATTCTGTGTCGTGCTTTGTAGCGGGCTTGCTGGTCTACGAGGTGAGTGTAGACCTCATAGTTGGTAAGAGCTGCCGATTGAGCTTCCAGGATCTTCATTGTGTCATCAACCTTCCACTATGTGAGGTCTCCATCATTTAAAGTGGGGGTTGAGTCGGGAACTTTTTCTGCCCGGCCTAAGGAGGCGGTGAGTGGGTTTCGGAGGGCAAAAGATGCTGTTACCTTACAGACAAAGCCCAACTGTCTTTTCCTACCATTCTCTTTCAATCTTATAATCTTCGAACTTTGTCCCTTTACTACATTCAAGATGGACAAACTCGGACGTCCAAGATAACGCGTCTGGTTTCTAGTCACGGTAGCTAATAGCTCCCTCGATCCCTCTCTGCTTTATTTCTGCTGGTCCAAACAGAAAGTAAATTCCCTCACCTGTACTGCGCAATAACCAGAATTCTGCTTCAATCGATCCCGGTTACACGCACTGTACGCCCGCAGTCATGGTCCGCAATATTGTTATTTTGGGCGGGAACTCGCACCCGCAGCTCGTTGAGACCATTTGCAATACACTTGGAGTGCCAGCCTGCAATCGCGTCTTGAGCAAATTCTCTGTTGGCGAGAGCCGACTCGAGATTCAAGACTCCGTCCGAGGAAAGGATGTTTACATTATTCAATCAGGAGGGGGAAAGGTCAATGATCACTTTGTTGACCTCTGTATAATGATATCAGCCTGCAAAACGGGATCTGCCAAAAGGGTTACCGCTGTCCTACCTCTATTCCCTTATTCTCGGCAACCTGATGTCCCGTACAACAAGGTTGGGGCACCGCTCTCTAAGCCTCCCGCGGGTGTCAACAGAAATGACTACTCTTTCGAGAGCCGGCCTGCAACACCGGGCCCGGGTATACCCCAAACTCCAGGTCTTGGCAGCGGCATTGATGGCCTTCAGAAAAAGCTTGGCAAAGCATCTTTAGAGGACCAACAGGGTGGGACACTATCATATTTCCAGAGTCCATCGAACGGTATTACAGCATCGAGACGGAGGAGCACATTGGATTCGAATGCCTCATCCCCAAATAGTGGCGCCGGAAATCACCCATCTTCCACCACAGCTACAGCACAACCCGCTCCCTTCACAACACACGACTATGAGAATACTGCAACGCTTGCGAACTCTTCGAAGCATTTTTTTCAAGCACAGCCTGGATACAAACAATGGGTTGCACAAGCCGGAACCCTTATTGCTGATCTGCTGACTTGTGCTGGTGCCGACCACATTATCACTATGGATTTGCACGATCCGCAGTATCAAGGTTTCTTCGATATCCCAGTTGATAATCTTTACGGCAAGCCACTTTTGAAGAGGTATATACAACAAAATATCCCTGATTTCAAGGATGCAGTTATCGTCAGTCCAGATGCAGGAGGCGCAAAGAGGGCAACAGCTATTGCAGATGGCCTGAACATGGATTTTGCATTGATTCACAAGGTTTGAATATTCTAGTTTTGAGAATTGGCAGCAACTTACGAAATATCTAGGAGCGACGGCCGACAAGGATTACCGATCGTCAAAAAGCTACTATGATGCTTGTGGGAGATGTGACCGACCGAGTTGCCATTCTCATCGATGATCTCGCGGACACTTCCAATACCATAACTCGAGCCGCAAAACTACTCAAGAGTGCAGGGGCAACCTATGTTTATGCGTTACTCACACACGGCATTTTTAGCGGTGATGCCATTCCTCGCATCAATGCTAGCGCTATTGATAAAGTCATCGTCACCAATAGTGTGCCCCAAGATGAGCATAAACGCCTATGTCCTAAGCTTGAAGTTCTTGAAATCGGGTCTGTCTTTGCAGAGGCAATTAGGAGAGTTCATCACGGTGAGAGCATCAGCGTTTTGTTTCAGTACGACTAGAGACGCCATTAGCTCAGAGAGGTCTCTTGGATGCATTTTAGGGCGTTTAGGATCGGCAAGAGTCACTGAATATGACTGGAAAATATCAGGCCTCGAACAAATTAAAATTAATTGCTATACCTACCATAACACACGCACAGTACGGCCAGCGTACTGACTTCCCATAGCTCTCTTAAGAATTGAAAGTCATTATAGGCGCGCTCGGGCTAATTCCACTCGACAAATCTAGTGATACAACGCAAATGTGTCAACATAGAATGCTTTCTGCTATATGATACAAGATATGTTTATCCGGGACGTCTATTATGTTCCTGAAGAATACTGAAATAATCCAAATCACATAATCACACAGCCACCTTCACTTAAGCCTCCTTTAGAAGTCGTAGTCATCGCCGCTGTCCTACA